>ERZ1048872.676-NODE-676-length-34798-cov-12.367239_pt1 | contig 34798 bp, 30 predicted proteins | sample MGYA00383100_ERZ1048872 | MGnify/ENA primary metagenome ERZ1048872 (study PRJEB29581, sample SAMEA5548370) | metagenome | biome: marine; feature: coastal; material: water | depth 50 m | study: Short-term variability in the microbial, nano- and picoplankton...
ACATCTTATTTAAACCATTTTTTGAAATTGATTGTGCAAATCATTTTGCACACTGAGTGAATATTACTGTATTTATTCGCCTGCTCTCATTTAAGTGCTGCCTTAATTGAGGAGCTTAACCTTTAAAGCACAAGATTAGGCATCAAAACTCTGACAAGCGCTCATGGTGAGGTGAATATTATTATATTTTTTAACGTTATTTAGCCTTACGATAAACAAACTTTAGGGGATTAATTTGCTTATTATTATGTAAAATTTCATAGTGTACATGAGGACCCGTTGAGCGCCCTGTACTACCCATACGCGCAATGACTTGCCCTTTAGTGACAACGTCACCAACATTAACCAACAGCTCTTTATTATGTCCATAGCGTGTTTTTAAACTATCACCATGATTAATTTCTATTAATTGTCCATAGCCGTAGCGCTCATCTGCCCAGCTCACTACGCCAGAAGCCGTTGCGATAATAGCACCGTCTTCTTTACCCGCAAAGTCTATGCCCTTGTGCATAGCAGGTCTGCCATGAAATGGGTCCTTTCGCATACCATAGTATGAGGATAACCAGCCTTTACTGATTGGACGACCAGATAAGTAGCGGGTATTTTCTATATGGTGACCTAAGTTCAAAGATTCAAGCATCTGCAACTGATTTTCTTCATGTTTTAACGATGCATCTAAATTTGAAATTTCACTTAATAGCTGTGCGAATGACTTTAGCACCACTTCATCATCTACCGTAGAAGGGCCACCACTTGGCGGTAACTGTTGAAAGTTAAACTCTTGCTCTGGAATATTGGCGTTATCGGCTAGGCGTTCACCTAAAGCATTTAAACGTAATACTTGTGATTGTAGCTCAGCAAGCTTGATAGTAAGCGCGGTAAGTTGCTGCTTTTTTAAGGCAACCGATTCGCCAGAAGGTGGTGCATCATCGCTATTGTCAGTTTGCTGCGTTGTTGCAGCAATAACGGGCAAATAATTCGACTTTTCTGCTGGTTGATCGCCTGAGGATAGTATCAAGTGTACAACAACACCTGAAATGAAAGCGAAAGCCAACACAGCCGAAAGCCAATACAGCTTATTTAAGCGCATTGAAAATCTAACATTCTTTCCGCGGTATAGTAGTGTTAAACTCATAATGTTTTACTTAGAGTGAGATTGTTCTCACACCATTTTAGTGTTCAGGTTAACAAAAGTTCAGACTCAGGTTTCAATATGGCTCGTAGACCCAAAGCTCCCAAAGATATGTCAACGTTATTTAATTCGATGACTGGCACTTTGGCACAAATCAAGACAAAAACCAACTCTTTGAGTCAATTGTGTGACATTGTACGACAAATATGCCCTGACCTGCCAGAAGATGCGCTTAATATTACTAATTTCATCAACAATACTTTAGTGATTGAGGTTAAATCGCCGGTGTGGGGACAAAGACTTCAATTTGAACGCAATAATATTTGTCGCTTTTTAGCAGAGCAAACTCAAGGGCAATTTACCCAGATAGAAATTAAAGTTAACCCTTATGGTCACCAACAAACGGCAAAGAAGGTCAGTTACGCCAGACAGGCTAAAACTACTTCGGCATTAAGTCTCTCAAATGAGACGGCTAAGAATTTACTTGAAGTGGCTGAGAATGCCCCGAAAGGGCTGAAAGAAAAATTAGAGAAGTTGGCGAGTATTGCTAGAAAAAATAAATAAAGGCTATAAACGAAAAAACCGAGACATGCTCGGTTTTTGTATTTTTAACTTCTGCTTTAAAAGGCGCTGGCACTGATTTCTTGATATTCAATGGGTGCAGGTGCATTGTCTTGTTCGAATGTTACCCACTCCCATGCATCTTGCTGCTTAAAGACTTCCCTTAATAAGATGTTGTTCAAGCCATGTCCTGATTTAAATGCATTCAGTTCACCTAAAATGCTGGCACTACCCATATAAAGATCACCAATGGCATCTAAAATTTTATGTTTCACAAATTCATCATCGTAGCGTAATTCACTTTTATTTAGCATGCGATAATCATCAAGCACAATAGCATTTTCTAAGCTTCCACCTAAGGCAAGATTATGAGAACGGAGAAACTCAATATCTTTCATAAAACCAAAAGTACGGGCACGGCTTATTTCCTTAATAAAAGAACAGCTAGAAAAGTCCATACTCATGGTTTGACAGGTAGTGGCAATAACAGGGTGATCAAACTCAATGGCAAAATTTACTCTAAAACCATTATAAGGTAATAGCTCTGCCCATTTATCGCCTTCTTCCACACGAATAGCTTTCTTAATGCGAATAAAACGTTTTGGCGCATTCTGGCTTTCAATACCGACAGACTGAATTAAGTATACGAAAGGTAATGCGCTGCCATCCATAATTGGAATCTCAGGGGCATCAACATCGATAATCAAGTTATCAATACCTAAACCTGCGACGGCTGATAATAAATGCTCGACAGTAGAAATTTTAATTTGCTGTTCATTAACTAAACAAGTGCACAGTGTAGTTTCACCCACAGCACCAGGTGTCGCTTTGATATCAACCACAGGGTCAAGATCTACGCGACGAAATACAATACCGGTGTTTGCTGGCGCAGGTCGGAGAGTCACCTGCACTTTTTCACCTTTATGTAATCCAACACCTACGGTTGAAACGCTTGTTTTTAGTGTACGTTGCTTAATCATATTAGCCTCGCTGTTTTCGCTTTTAGCTATGTGTCTATTTGCTTTTGTTTTACTCTTGCTCTAACCCTCACTGCTAATGAGTAGAGCGAACAAAGCAGACCACCTAATTTTGGTGGGCGCATAAGATAACAAAAATAGCTAATAAAATCAAAACTTCTACTTTACTGTTTACTCATTGGCCGCATATGCTAAATAGAGAGCTACATTTAGCTTACGCTGACAACCAATATCAAACCAGCATCAATTTGTAATTTTATTACTGTCACTTGTTACTAGTCAGCTTGCTTACGCAAAAATGCTGGGATATCTAGATAGTTATCTAAATCAGCATGAGCAACTTTTTGCACGTTACTGTCTGTCATCGTTACTGGCTCAGCACTGACATCAGCTTGTGGTGCAGCTGAAGGTGTATAGTCACCACCAACAACTTTCGGCTCAACCATAGGTACAGGATTAACAAGCGTGATATCTGGCTTACTTTCAGCGCCAATACCGGTTGCAACAACAGTAACTCTTAACTCTTCAGTCATTTCAGGGTCAATAACAGCACCAACAACCACAGTAGCGTTTTCGCTAGCAAAGGCTTTAACAGCATTACCCACAGTTTCAAACTCATCAATGCTGATATCCATGCCAGCAGTAATATTTACCAAAATGCCGCGAGCACCCGCTAAATCAACATCTTCAAGCAACGGGCTTGAAATTGCAGCTTCGGCAGCTTCTTCTGCTCTATCTGCACCTGATGCGATACCTGAGCCCATCATAGCAGTACCCATTTCAGACATTACTGTGCGCACATCAGCGAAATCGACATTGATTAAACCCGGGCGAGTAATTAGCTCGGCAATGCCTTGAACCGCGCCAAGTAAGACATTATTTGCCGCTTTAAAAGCATCTAACAAGCTAGTACCAGGGCCAAGCACTTTTAATAATTTTTCATTGGGAATAGTGATTAATGAATCAACACTGTTCGATAATGCTTCAATGCCTTGATCGGCATAACTCATACGTTTTTTACCTTCAAATGGGAATGGTTTGGTTACCACAGCAACCGTAAGAATACCCATCTCTTTGGCCACTTCGGCAACAACAGGTGCAGCGCCTGTTCCTGTACCACCGCCCATGCCAGCAGCAATAAAAATCATATCGGCACCTTGCAAGGTTTGCGCAATAGTTTCTCTATCTTCTTCTGCCGCTTGACGGCCAATATTAGGGTTAGCACCGGCCCCAAGGCCTTTAGTTACATCAGATCCTAGCTGCAACGTCACATTAGCCGATGAGTTGCGCAAAGCCTGTGAGTCAGTATTTGCCGTGGTAAATTCAACCCCTTCAATGGTTTGACTTACCATGTGCTCAACAGCGTTTCCGCCACCGCCACCGACACCTATGACCTTTATAACCGCTTCTTCGTTATGGTCTTCCATCAGTTCAAACATTTTTCTCTCTCCGTTTTTTACACTTTAAAAATAATTTTCTTACCAGTAGAAAAAATAAACTTTCCTCTACTTTTGAATAAATAGCTAAAACTCGCCCTTAAACCAAGCATGAAGGCGGGACCATAAACCGGTAACCCCTTCTGACTTGCCCTGCTCTTGTGTGCCCGATTCATGTGCTTGCAAGCCATAATGCAGTAGACCAACCACCGTGGAATAGCTTGGATCATCAACATATTCTTTCAACCCTTGTACCGCGAGTGGCTTGGCAAGGCGAACTGGCATTTGAAACACTTCTTCAGCGAATTCAACAGCACCTTCCATTTTTGCTGTTCCGCCAGTAAGCACGTAACCTGCCGCAATTTGATCTTCTAAACCTGCTTCACGTACTTCTTCTTGAATGAGTTCAAATAATTCATGGTACCTTGGTTCAACGACTTCCGATAAAGTGTGGCGTGACATACTACGCGCAGGGCGACCACCAACACTTGGCACTTCAATACTTTCTTCCATACTGACTAAGTGCTTTAACGCACAAGCATATTGCACTTTAATATCTTCAGCATGACTTAGTGGTGTGCGAAATATCTTGGCTATGTCACTAGTCACTTGATTACCCGCTACCGGGATAACTGCGGTATGTCTTAACGCGCCGCCAGTAAACACTGAGATATCCATGGTTCCTGCGCCCATATCAACCACACAAATACCTAGTTCTTTTTCATCATCAGTTAACACGGCATAGCTAGAAGCAAGCGCTGAGAATATCAACTGATCTGCCGTTAAGTTACAGCGTTCAACACATTTCACTAAATTTTTAGCCATATCGTTAGCACAGGTAACAATATGCACCTTGGCTTCCATACGCACGCCCGACATACCGATAGGGCTTTTAATGCCGTCTTGACAATCAATGCTATATTCTTGTGGCAGCACATGTAACATGCGACGCTCAGCAGAAATTGGTACAGAGCGAGCCGTGTGAATAACGTTATCAACGTCTTCTTGGACCACTTCTTTATCATTAATCGGCACCATGCCATTTTCATTTTGACAGCTAATATGTTTGCCCGAAATACCTAAATAAATTGAGCTAATTTGACAATCAGCCATTAACTCAGCTTCATTAACAGCACGCTGGATAGACTGAATAACCAAATTAAGATCGTTTACCCCACCTTTGTCCATGCCTCGAGCAGGCTGATTACCAACACCGACTATGCTTAGCTGGTGATCTGGGGTAATTTCCCCAACGGCAACGGAAATTTTAGACGTACCAATATCTAATCCAACCACTAAATTTCTTTCAGTAACTTTAGGCATTTAAGGTAAACTCTTGATTCATTATTTTAATTTTATCTGCTAATGCTTTTACGTTGTGCAATTCTTGCCACTTATTTGAGCGTTTTTCGAGCGATACTTTCATTACAGACCTCCAGCCAACCGCCAACCCGGTATCATAACGTAAATCTATATAATCCACTGCCTGTTTTGACTGTTTTTTATGATTATTTTTATCTTGTGCTTGTTGCTTTATGTGTGACTTTATTAACGGGTAAACATCCATAAATCGTTGAATGCGTTCAACCCTTTCTTCACGTCCTAAATTAAGCATAACGCCATCATTCAATGTCAGTTGCCATGAGAAGCGTTCGCTAAGTACTAATTCATCAATAGCTAAATTGCTATATTCAAGTAATCCATTCAAATTGCCGTAGTTTTCCAAGGCAAGCAGTTCGCTTCCTTCGGGGCCGAAAAACTGCGGCAAAGCTTGCCTTAGCTTGGTTGTGTCAGCCTGAAATGCCTTACCAAACTGATTTAATAAAAAATCACCATTCCATAACGCAATTGGCGTTTGATCTACCACGTAAATTTTCACTTCATCAGGCCACTGCTTTCTCACCGACACCGAATAAACCCAAGGTAAAGATGCTACTTGCTTCTGTATATCATTAACATCCACTTCAAAAAAATTACCAAGGTCAATTTCGCTTATGGCAGTGATCACTTCTTGTCTTTGGGTATAAGGCATTTCGCCACTCACCACCACTGAGTTTACTGGCGAGTTTTCTTGACCAAACACTTGTTGAGATAGCCACCAAGCCGCACTCACCAAACTAATAAGCACAGCAACAAAAAATGCTAAGCCAAGGCCAAAGGCCAAGACTTGCTGATTTTGCTTAACTTCTTGCTTATTTGTCATGTAATCACTCGCGGTAAACCGCACCTATAAACTTAATAAAACAATACGTTCAACTAATTCACTAAAAGATAAACCATGCACTTTTGCCGCTTTCGGTACCAATGACGTTTGTGTCATTCCTGGCACAGTATTCACTTCTAATAACTGCCATTCCCCTTGACTGTTTTGCATAAGGTCAACTCGTCCCCAGCCACTCGCTCCCGTGGCTTTAAAAGCTTGTAAAGATAACGCTTTGATTTGCGCTTCTTGTGCTTGTGCTAAACCACATGGACAATGGTATTGTGTACTTGTTGATTGATATTTAGCTTCGTAATCATAAAATTCACGTGGGGTCTCCATATGAATTGCTGGTAATGCTTCATCACCTAAAATAGCAACAGTATATTCAGGGCCGTCAATCCAAGCTTCCAATAAAACATCGCCATCAAAGCCAAAAGCTTCAACTAAGGCATTATGTAGTTTCTCACTACTGTCAGCCATAGCCATACCAATACTTGAACCTTCGTGGGCGGGTTTAACCATCACTTTGCCACCCAACTCTTTCAACAGTATTGTCACATCAAGCTGAGCAAAATCCGCTTTGGTCACCACAGCAAACGGTGCGGTAGGCAAACCGCATGCTTTAAATATTTGCTTGCTCCGCACCTTATCCATAGACAAGGCTGAACCTAAAACGTTTGAGCCAGTATAAGCAATCCCTAAAGACTCTAGCGCACCTTGCAAGCAACCATCTTCACCACCACGACCATGCAAAGCGATAAAAACCCGCTTGATATTGTGCTCGACTAAATCGGCTAATGACTGCTCTTTTGTGTCCATTAACATGACATTAAAGCCTGCTTGCTCTAGCCCCTTCGCGATGGCTTTGCCTGAATTTAGTGATACTTCACGCTCAGCTGAAATACCACCATATAAAACCGCAATAGGTTGTTTCTTAATGTCAGTAAGATGTATCATTAATTCTTACCTGCTTGTAGTAAAGCATTACTCGATAAGCTTCTTGCCACGGCACCAATATTACCTGCACCTTGAGTGATCACCATGTCATTATCTTGTAACTGCGAAGCTAAAAGTTCCGGCAGCTTATCAACATCGCTGACATAAATAGGCTCAAGTTGTCCGCGCTGACGAATAGAGCGGGCTAAACTTTTACTATCGGCCGTTGGTACTGGCGTTTCACCCGCTGCATAGACATCGAGTAAAAACAAACAATCCACTTCTGATAATACTTCAACAAAATCTTCATATAAATCACGGGTACGAGAATAACGGTGCGGTTGAAACACCATGACTAAACGTTTATCAGGCCAACCGGTACGCATGGCTAAAATAGTGGCTTTCACTTCACTTGGGTGATGTCCATAATCATCTACTAACACCATATTGCCCGCACTTGTACTTAAGTCAGCGAGCTGTTCAAAGCGACGACCAATCCCCGCAAACTCGGTCAGTGCTTGGCAAATAGCCTCATCACTAATGCCTTCATCTTTCGCAACTGCCACCCCGGCAAGCGCGTTTAGTACATTGTGTTGCCCAGGTAAATTTACACTCATTTCAAGTGGCGGTTGACCATCCACTTCAACAGTAAAATAGCTAACACCACCGTCTTGTTGATAGTTAACAGCGCGAACATCTGCATCTTGTGAGAAGCCATAAGTGATCACTTGACGGCTAATTCGAGGCAACAACTCACGTACCACTGGGTTATCGATACACACAACGGCTAAACCATAAAATGGCAAGTTATGTAAAAATTCGATATAGGTATCTTTGAGCTTTTCAAAGTCCCCTTGATAAGTTTCCATATGATCAGCATCAATATTAGTGATCACCGAGACCATAGGTTGCAAATGTAAAAATGAAGCATCACTTTCATCAGCTTCGGCCACTAAGTAACGGCTACTCCCCAAACGAGCATTGGTGCCTGCACTATTGAGTAAGCCACCAATAACAAAAGTTGGGTCTAACTGGCCCTCTGCAAAAATACTGGCAATTAAACTGGTTGTGGTGGTTTTACCATGGGTTCCAGCAATGGCAATACCATGGCGAAAACGCATTAATTCTGCCAACATCTCTGCACGGCGAACCACGGGTATACGCGCGGCTGTAGCCGCCAATAACTCAGGATTATTTTTATCTATAGCAGTAGAGACCACTATAACGCTAGCCCCTAAAACATTGTCGCTAGCATGACCTATATGAACATTAGCACCCAATTTTTTTAATCTTTGCACCACTTGATTTTCACCAATATCAGAGCCTGAAATTTGGTAACCTTCATTAAGCAATACCTCAGCAATACCACCCATACCAGCACCACCAATACCGACAAAATGAATGCGTTTAACACGACGCATTTCTGGTACTTTTGTTAAGCTAGTTTTTCTTGCTGCTATACTCATAATATTACTCTGTTTTAACTCGAAATTTGATTCTGCTTACTAACAGGTATTAGCTGTTGGCAAATTTGAGCAACCTTACTGGTTGCATGAACATCGGCGGCAGCAAACGCTGCTTGTGCCATCATGTTTAGCGTCTGTTTGTCATTAAATAAATCTTTTAATGCTTTGACCAAACCGTCACTGGTTAACTGATTTTGCTTGATTAATGTTGCGCCACCACGAGCCACTAAATATTGGGCATTTTTAGTTTGGTGATCATCAACAGCATGTGGCAGCGGCACAAAAATAGCGGGTTTTGCCGCCATCGCCAACTCTGATACCGTTAAAGCACCTGCGCGACAGATAACAATATCTGCCCATTGATAGGCACCCGCCATATCTTTTATAAACTCAGTAACTCGTACTTGCTCATTGGCAAAGTGATGCTGATTATAAGCGTCAACGACTTGCTCTTGCTTGCCCTTTCCCGTTTGATGCCAAATATTAAAAGCTACAGATCCCATTTCTTGCTTCACTAATTCAGCAAAGCTTTCAGGCACTATTTCATTTAACACTTGCGCGCCTAAACTGCCGCCTACCACTAATATATTGTGACTGGTTTTATCAAGTTGCTTTTTACTCTCACCGCTATTTTTTTGCTGACTGTACTCACCAATACTAACCCTTAACGGGTTTCCCACCACTTGCGCGCTTACTTTAGCATCGAAAGCGTTTGGAAAAGCACTACAGACTTTACTGGCAATACGACTTAATAACCTATTGGTTAGTCCTGCTGCTGCATTTTGCTCATGTACAACTAACGGTTTTTTCATTAACCATGCCGCTAAGCCACCTGGGCCGCTTGCATAACCGCCCATGCCTAGTACGACATCGGGCTTAATGATTTTTATTACTCTAATTCCCTGCCATAGCGAGTTCATTAATTTAAAAGGTAATTTTAGCCATGACAGTAAGCCTTTATTGCGCAAGCCACTGATATTAATGAATGAAATATCATAGCCATGCTCAGGCACTATGTTAGCTTCCATGCGATCTGGTGTACCAAGCCAATGTATCTTCCAGCCCTGCTGTTTCAACATATCTGCCACAGCAAGGCCGGGAAATATATGACCGCCGGTTCCACCAGCCATCACTAACAAAGTCGGTGAACTATTGTTAATGGTCATGATTTCTGCCCTCTACTTTTTGAGGACGTGGCTTGAATGCTTTGCATACGTAATTCATGATCAATGCGAATCAGCACGACAACGGCAATGGTCATGATAATCATTGAGCTGCCGCCATAACTGATTAATGGCATTGTTAGTCCTTTTGTCGGCACTATACCCGCACTGGCGCCAACATTGACGGCAGCCTGAAAACACATCCAGATGCCAATGGCATAAGCAAAAAAACCTTCAAAAAACTTCTCTTTTGCTACCGATTTTCGACCTAAAATAAGAGCTTTATAAACCAACACCATGCTTAATAGTAAAATGACTGAAATGCCAACAAAGCCAAACTCTTCCGCCAATACCGCCATCACAAAGTCAGTATGTGCCTCCGGTAAATATTCTAGTTTTTGAATACTATTGCCAAGACCTTGACCAAAAATCTCACCACGACCGTAGGCCATTAATGATTGCGTTAGCTGATAGCCGCTACCAAAGGGGTCTTGCCATGGGTCTAAAAAGCTAGTAATTCGGCGCCAGCGGTAAGGTTCAAATATGGCTAGTAATGACAGTAAAATCACCCCAACGGATGCCAAGCTAATAAATTGCCACAACTTAGCACCAGCTAAAAACAACAAACCGAAGGTAGTAACAAACATTACAATAATGGTGCCTAAATCAGGCTGTCTTAACAGTAACGCAGCAAGCACTGCAAACACAACTAAGGGCTTTGCAAAGCCTTTCCAGTCTTCCATCACCTGATCACGTCGGCGCACTAAATAGGCCGCCAAGTAACAAAAGAAAAATAACTTAGCAGGCTCTGCTGCTTGTACAGTAATAGGTCCTAAGACAATCCAGCGAGTTGAACCATTCACTGAGCGACCAATTAACAAAACAACGACTAACAGAAAGATCCCAAACATCAGTAAATAACTGCTATTTTTTTGCCACCACGACATTGGTATTTGCAGCGCAACACCTGCCACGCCTAAACTCAATACAATATAAATGGCATGGCGAATAACAAAGTGAAAGGGATTATTAAATAAGCGCTCAGCCACGGGCATAGAAGAGCTGGCCACCATAATAAGCCCTATCATGTACATACTTAGCGCTAAAACAATAAAGCTGCGATCAAATACTGTACTGCTATGACTCACTTGCTTTTTATCAATGTTAAAAATTTCTGCTATATTATTGCCAACATTAGTAGCTATGCTTTTAATCGCTGTCAGCGGTAATTTCATTTGGTTAGTGGAGGTTGTCATACTTTCACCTCTGCTAAGTTTTCTACTGCAGCGATAAACTGCTCACCACGCTGAACGAAATTTTTAAACATATCTAAGCTTGCGCACGCAGGTGATAATAAAACAATATCACCCGCTTTGGCACTTGCTTTTGCCAGCGATACCGCTTGGGTTAAATCACTTACTGGTGTTGATTTATCGGTTAAGTCCGCAATTTTGTCACCATCTTTACCTAGGGTTATCACTTGGCTAACTTGCTGTGCAAGTGGCTCAGCCAACGGGGTGAAATCAGCGCCTTTGCCATCACCACCAGCAATAAGAATTAAATTTTGCTCAGGTGACAAAGTTTTTGCCAAACCATTAATTGCCGCCAAAGTCGCACCAACATTGGTGGCTTTTGAATCGTTGATCCAAGTGATATCGTCTTGAGTGTTGATCCGTTGACATCTATGCGCTAAGCCAGTAAAACCTGCTAGGTTTTTTACCATTGCCGATAGTGGCCAACCAGTACTGTAACCTAACGCTAATGCCGCTAAATAATTAAGGGCATTATGTATACCCGCCAAGGGTAATTCATCTAAAGCAATGAGGTTTTTATCACCAAAGGCTAAATAAGCTTTATTATTTTGCTGTTGTTCCTTTTCAAAACGCACCCCAAACTGTCCTTGTGATGGCGCATCACTGCCAAAAGATACTTGCTGTTGTTTAGTTTTTTGCTCTGTATTTGGTACAGCTGTAGCGTCATCATCACGGTTGGTAATGGCGACTTTACCTTGTGGGTAAATGCCCTGCTTGATGGCTTGGTAATTAGCCATAGTTTGATGACGATCTAAATGATCATCACTAACATTTAATACGGTTGTAGCAATCGCTTGCATACTTTTCAGCGTTTCTAATTGAAAGCTAGATAATTCTAAAATAAGTATCTCAGGTAGAGTACTAACCTCAGCGTTAGGTAATTGTGTCAATAAATCTAAAACTGGCTGGCCAATATTACCGCCAAGTTGTGCATTTACGCCTAACATTTTCGCTAAATAGTCTAACAAAGATACCACGGTAGACTTACCGTTTGATCCCGTAACCGCTAACATGGCAATAGGGTTAGTTCGTTGATTATTGATTTGACAAAATAACTCAACATCCCCAATGACTTGACAGTCATCTTTAATGAATTGCGCTATTTCTGTGTTAGCGCTATCGATACCAGGGCTAATCAAAATCACATCGGCATTATCTATCAACCTTGGATCCCACTGCCCTAAAGACAAGATGACTTGTTCAAATTCTTTGCTAAATTGCTGCTCACTATAATCAGCAGAAAAAGGCTTCGCGCGAGAATCATTAACAGCAAAGCTTAACCCTTGAGCGGCTAAAAAACGCGCACAGGACATACCTGTGAGCCCAGCGCCTAGCACAAGAATTTGCTTATTTTTAAATGCCGTTAATAATGTCATTTCTACTTTCTATCTCTCTTGCTCTATATTTGCTAATTAACGAAGTTTTAATGTTGCCAAACCAATAAGCACTAAAATTAATGAAATAATCCAAAAACGGACTATCACTCTAGGCTCTGGCCAGCCCTTCAATTCATAATGATGATGAATTGGCGCCATACGAAAAATACGTTGACCGCGCATTTTATACGAGCCAACCTGTAAAATAACCGACACGGTTTCCATCACAAAAACACCGCCCATAATAAACAGCACTAACTCTTGCCTAACCAAAACGGCAATAACGCCAAGGGCAGCACCTAATGCTAATGAACCTACATCGCCCATAAAAACTTGTGCTGGATAAGTGTTAAACCATAAAAAACCTAAGCCGGCCCCCACTATCGCTGTGCATACAACAACCAACTCACTGGTCATCGAGATATAAGGAATATTTAAATAACCCGCAAAGTTCACATTACCTGTAACATAAGCAAATAATGCAAACGCCCCAGCTACCATGATGGTTGGCACTATGGCTAAACCGTCTAAGCCATCGGTTAAATTCACCGCATTACTCGTGCCGACAATGACAAAGTAAGTCATCACAATGTAAAACATACCCAATTGCGGCATGACATCTTTGATAAAAGGGATCAGTAAGAATGTTTGCTCTGGATGCGCTATTTGATACAAAAATATCGCCGTAGCTAAACCCGCTATGGTTTGCCAAAAATACTTCCACTTGGCAATTAAACCATTGGAGTCTTTACGAATGACTTTACGATAATCATCAACAAAGCCGATCAGCCCAAAGCTCACCACAACGAATAACACCACCCAAACATAAATATTGCTTAAGTTTGCCCACAGTAAAATACTTACCACGATTGACGCTAAAATGAGAATGCCACCCATAGTTGGCGTGCCCGATTTTGACAAATGACTCTCAGGTCCATCGTCACGAACTGTTTGACCAATTTGCATTTTTTGCAAATAATGGATCAACTTAGGGCCAAAATACAGAGAAATAAATAACGCGGTTAACGTGCTAACAATGGCACGGAATGTTAAGTAAGAAAACACATTAAATGCGCTATAGTATTGGGTTAAATATTCAGCTAACCAATGTAACATTAGGAATTGTCCTGCTTATTTGGATTATGAAGTTGGTTTTGGCTACCTTCACGGTTAAGGCCTTTGTTGTGTTTCGCATGCCAACTAATAATTTCTTCAACGACATATTCCATATGAGCGCTACGAGAGCCTTTGACTAAAATTTGATTATTGTTTGTTTGTGTTTGTACCTCTAAAAGAGAGAATAACTGCGCGGTTAGCGCCGCTCTATTACTAAAATGTTCACTGATTACAGTATTTTTTCGCGCAAATGCATCACTGGTGTTTTGGCTTAAAACACCTAAGGTAAATAACACATCAATACCCTGCTCTTTGGCATACTCACCTACTTCTTGATGATAACTTCTCGCATCACTGCCAAGTTCAGCCATATCACCTAATATTAATATCCGTTGCCCTGCATAATTAGCCAGCAAGGCGATAGCGGCTTTAATGGATTCAACATTGGCATTATAGGTGTCATCAATTAATCTTAAGTTTTTGCCTAGCTGATGAATATTCAATCGACCTTTAACTGGTGCCATTTGTGCTAAGCCAAGACGAATATCAGTCAAACTGGCGCCACATTCTATAGCAGCGGAAGCTGCGGCAACGGCATTACAGACATTGTGCTTGCCTGGAACCGTCAGCGTTATTACACATTCGCCAATAGGAGTTTGTAAATTGAAGCTTGCACAGCCATTATCATCTAAACGAACATTGCTACTAGAAATATCTGCGTTGGTTGGATTCAAGCACGAAAAAGTACTCACTTGCTTATCAGTTAAGCGCCACTGCCACTTGCTGGTGTATTTGGTATCTTTATTGTAAAGGGCAACACCATCATCAGCTAAACCTGAAAATATCTCCCCTTTGGCTCGCGCAACACCACATAAATCACCAAAACCCTCTAAATGTGCTGCGGCAATATTATTGATCATGGCAACATCGGGTTTAACAAGCTCAGTAGTGTAAGCAATTTCACCAATATGATTTGCGCCCATTTCAATCACGGCGAAATCATCATCGTGAGATAAGCGTAATAATGTTAGGGGTACGCCAATATCGTTATTAAAATTCCCCTCTGTGGCTAAAACCTTACCCAAGCGAGATAAAATAGCCGCCAACATTTCTTTAACGGTAGTTTTACCACTGCTACCCGTAATACCAACGGTTTTAGGGGCAACTTGTGCTTTAACGAAAGCGGCAATTTTGCCTAAGGCAATACGAGTATCATCAACAATGATTTGTGCCACTTTGCTGCTATCAATATCGTTAAGCTGATGGTCTACAATTAATACCTGACAACCTTTTTCGATAACTTGCACGGCAAAACGATGGCCATCAAAATTGGGCCCTTTTAATGCTAAAAAAGCCGTGTTTGTTTGTTCTTCAGAGCTATCTTTACATTCAAATGCCCGAGAGTCTGTCACTAGGTTATCAATGGCTAATGCCAGCAAAGACTCATCACCAACCAACTGGCCATTAGCTGCAACGGTTAAGCTTGTTAAATCTAATTTAATCATGCTTGCTCACCTGTTGGCGAAGTTGTCTGATTAGTGTTCAGGTGATTAAAAAAATCCATCACCACTTGGCGCTCGTTATAGTCAATTTTTTCTTTGCCTAATATTATGTAATCTTCATGGCCTTTGCCTGCTAGCAATACCACATCATTAGCTTGCGCTTTAACTAAGGTTGCTAATACCGCTTGTTTTCTATTTTCAATCACGGTTAACTCAGCTTTGTCTGATAAACCTGCGACAACATCATTAATAATAACCATAGGGGCTTCGGTACGAGGATTATCGCTGGTTACCACAAGACAGTCTGCATGCTTTTCAGCCGCCTGTGCCATTAACGGACGTTTGCCTTTGTCTCTGTCACCGCCACAACCAAAAACAACATATAAGTTGCCATGACAGTGTTGACGACAGGCAATCAAGGCTTTTTCGAGCGCGTCGGGTGTATGGGCATAATCCACCACGGCAGTTGGTGTTTTTTTCTGAGCTGTACTGGCTGAGAAACTTTCCATACGTCCTGCAATAGCGTTAAGTTGTTTTATTTGCTCAGCAATAACCGTCAGTGCTATGTTTTCTATCAATAAGACACTGATCACCGCCAGTAAGTTATCAATATTAAAATCGCCCAATAATGGGCTTTGAATATCAATATCACCAAGGTGAGTGTTCAAGACAAAATCAACTCCCCCACTATGATGTTTAATGCAATGACAACTGACAAACTGGGTATGCTCTTTTACTGACTCACTACGACCATAAAGCCAGAGATTTTTGGCTGTTGACCAATCACTCAACCAAGCTTTAGCTTGCTTATCGTCACCATTAAGTACAGCTATTTGCTTGTCACTATTAGTAAATAGCTGTCTCTTTGACCTTGCATAGTCAGCCATAGTTCCGTGGTAATCTAGATGATCTCGACTTAAATTAGTAAAAACGGCTATATCAAAAATATCAGCGCTAACACGTCCTTGCTCAAGGGCGTGGGAAGAAACTTCCATGGCTAAGTGACTGGCTCCCTGATCAGCAAAATCATTAAAAAACTGCACTAAATCTGTCGCGCTTGGTGTGGTATTGGCAAGTTCAGTGAGGGTGCTGCTACTATGATTTTCGCTTTGATTGTCAATGATACCCGCGCCATTGGTGCCGATAATAGCGCAGCAACTTTGGCATTGCGTTAAGACCTGCCCTAATAACTGACTAGTGCTGGTTTTGCCGTTGGTACCTGTGATGCCAATCATGGTCATTCTTGTTTGTGGCGCTTGGTAATAAGCACTGGCAAGTTCAAAAAGTTTGTTATTTAATTGATAGAAACTAACAACCGTCACCTGCTTATCAGCTGAGCCAATAACACTAACATTGCCATGCTCTGTTTGCAGTTCACTTTCACTAATAATTAAACTGGCGCCATTTTCAATGGCAGTATCAATGTAATGGCGACCATCTTGTGCATGTCCGACAATAGCGCAAAAAATATCGCCCTGACTAATCATACGGCTATCATTGGTTAAATGGCCTTGTTGATGGGCAAACTTTATATTTTTTACAAGGCTAATATCAAAGCCGGTTAAGACTTGTTTGATAAATGCAGTTGAAGGCTTAGACATCATTAGCCTCCCTAGATTTAACTTTCATCTCATTGCGAGTAACTCGTAATTCTTTCGCATCAGGAGCGACATTTAATACTTGCAGCGCCCCTTTCATTACGCGTGAAAACACGGGAGCAGCGACTTCGCCGCCATGATATAAATCACCACTGGGATCATTAATCACCACAACCACAACAACTTTCGGATCTGAAATTGGTGCAACACCAGCAAATAGCCCTACATAATCATTGCCATAACCACCAGCAACTGCTTTAAATGAAGTTCCTGTTTTACCACCGACACGATAACCATCAATTTTAGCCCTTTGTACATGATCATTAACAACGGCTTCTAACATATGAGTAACAGCTAGTGAGTTGTCCTTAGAGAATACCCGTTCGCCCTCTGATACTTTTTCTGTTTTAACGATAGATAATTCTCGTTTAATGCCACCATTGGCTAACATGGCATAAAAGCGTGCTAACTGCATTGGTGTTATCGCTAAACCATACCCCCAAGAGAGTGTCGCTAATTCAAATTTTGACCAACGCTGCCTGTCGTGCATCATGCCAGAGCTTTCACCAATTAAGTTTGTGCCAGTACTATCAGCAAACCCTGCATCAAAAAACTTATCTAACAAAAAGGTTTTCGGCACTGAAAGTGCTAGTTTTGTTGTGCCCATATTTGAAGAAGTCACTAAGATATCTTCAATAGATAATTTACCGCGATTAATCGGATCATTAACTCGCCTGCCACCTAAACGCATCCAACCCGGACTAGTATCAATAACAGTATTAGCTTTTGCTGAGCCAAACTCTAACGCCGTTAACGCTGTTAATGGCTTCATGGTTGAACCAGGCTCATAAATATCGGTAATCGCCCTATTTCTAAAACGATGAATGGCGGTATTAGTTCGGTTATTAGGGTTGTAGGATGGGCTATTGGTCATGGCTAAGATTTCACCAGTGTGAATATCTGCAACCACAACTGAGCCTGACGTTGCTTTAAACGCTTGTACCGCCCCTTTTAGCTCTTTGTAAGCAATCGCTTGAATGCGTTGATCAATCGTTAAGGTGATATCTTGAGCAGCTTCTGCAACTTGCTCTGAGAGAATTTCAATTTTACGACCTTTGGCATCCTTTCTAAAACGCTTTGCGCCACCTTTACCAGTAAGGATTTGATCATAAACTCGCTCAACCCCTTCAATGCCTTTATCGTCAACATTGGTAAAACCAACCACATGAGCGCTAATTTCGCCAGCAGGATAAAAACGTTTAGATTCTTTACGAAGGTGAATACCCGGGATTTTCAACTCACGAATATAGTTAGCCATGGCTGGGGAAATTTTTCGCTCTAGGTAAACAAAACGTTTGCTAGGGTTACGTAATACCCGGCTAGTTAGCTTATTAACATTTTGACCTAACACATCCGCAAGCGCTTGCCAATGCTCAACCATGGCAAGGGCATTATTATCCATGATGATTTTGGGATCCGCCCAAACAGTCTCAACAGGCACACTAATGGCTAATTCGTCACCATTTCTATCAACAATAGAACCCCGCTGCACCGTTTTGGCAGCAGTACGTAGCGAACGCATATCACCCTGTTTTTTCAACATATCGGGTTCAATGATTTGAATATAAGCACTGCGCGCTAACAGCACCGCATAAATCAAGGCAACAATAGCCAACACTACGTAATAACGCCATGCGGTTGTTGTTGGTTGACTGCTGCGATTGCTTACTTTTTTGCTCACGCTTATGCTCACTTTTTTGCTCATTTATTTTTCTACTACTTTACTATTGTTATGGTGGTGCTATTTTAAAGTAATAATTATTTCTGAATTGGCATCCGGCCGTTTCATATTCAGCAGTTTTTTCGCTTTACTCTCAATGGCGCTATGTTCAGCCAAAGAGTTTTGCTCTAACAATAAATTACGCCATTCAATATCCAATTCATCTCGCTCGGTTAACAAAAGCTCTAATTCACTGGTGGTCTGCCTATTTACATGGGTGTAATAAATCACCGAAAACGCAGATATAACCACCATAGCTAACAGTAAATAACTAACAAAATACCGTACAATATCTTGCCAAATATCGACTGCTAACACCTTTTTTCGTGGTGTAACTTTTTGCCTTGGCATAACTAATCAGCAAGTTTTTCTAAACGCTGTGCTATGCGTAACACTGAGCTACGTGAACGAACATTTATCTCTACTTCAGTTTTACTCGGTTTTAATTTACGGCCAATTAACTGTAATTTTTTACCTTTATTTAACTCTGCTTCACTCACGGGTAAACCACGTGGTACTTTCTTACCTTGAGAGTGTTTTTTCATAAATTGTTTTACTAATCTATCTTCTAATGAATGAAAGCTAATAACGACTAACCGTCCGCCTTCATTAAGCACATCTAACGAAGCCGCTAACACTTTTTCTATTTGCTCTAATTCACTGTTGATATACATGCGAATAGCTTGAAAACTTCGCGTTGCTGGATGTTTTTTTATTTCTCGTTGTGGCGCAGTTGTTTTGATCAACATTGCCAGCTGGCTTGTTCGAGTAAACGGAGTTTCTTCTCGGGCATCAACAATGGCATTAGCAATACGCCAAGCATGTTTTTCTTCGCCAAAGGTTCTTAATACCCAAGTAATATCTTCGACATCAGCAACGGCTAGCCATTCTGCCGCGGTTTGTCCGCGCGTGGTATCCATGCGCATATCTAATGGCCCATCATTCATAAAGCTAAAGCCACGCTCAGCTTCATCAAGTTGCGGGGAAGAAACACCTAAATCTAGTAATATGCCGTCAACCTTACCTGTTAAATCATGTTGCTGAGCAATATCAGCTAGATGGGCAAAACCTTGATGTTCGATATGAAAACGCTCGTCGTCTTTAAACTTTTCAGCGGCAGCAATAGCAGTAGGATCACGATCAATGGCAAGTAATCGCCCTTTTGGTGACAGCTTCGATAGAATTAACGTCGAATGACCACCACGACCAAAAGTGCAGTCGATATAGCAACCATCAGGGTTAATGTTTAAGCCATCAACCGCCTCAGTTAATAAAACAGAAATATGTGTTTTATCTAATTCCATGTTGTTCTTTTTATACCCATTTTTTAATCTGTATTTATAGTGATAAATCTAATAAACGTTCAGTTAATTCAATTTCACCCGATTGAATTTTGCTAATGCCTTGTTGCATTTGAGCTTGCCAAGCAGACTCGCTCCAAATTTCAAACTTTTTCAACTGACCTACTAGCATAATAGATTTTTCTAAATTCGCGTGCTGTCTTAATGGCCCATTAATTAATAACCGACCATTTTTATCCATATCACATTCTGTTGCGTTACCTAGCAGCACTTGCTGTAATAAGCGCTCTTGTGGGTTCATGCTAGATAAATTACACAACTTCAGTTCAATTTCTTCCCACTCAGGCAAGGGGTACAACAATAAACACGGGTGTTGAATATCAACCGTGCAAATCATTTTCCCTTGGCAATCACTCAATAGCTCCTCGCGATACCGTGTAGGTACCGTGATTCTATTTTTGCTATCAAGCGTGATTGCGCTAGCGCCTCTAAACATGCTATTAAATTGACCTTTTTTGCTTAAAATTTTGTTGGACTAATTGCTAAGATCCACAATTACCCACCTTTTACCACATTGATACAGTTTAGTGACTAAAGCAAACTTATGTCAAGCAAAGAATCGGGAAAAAGATCGATACAAGCACTGGTCAAAACACCAGTAAAATTAAGGGCTGAGCAAAGAAATTTAGGAAGTGGATGAATTTGTGGACTTTTGTGGTTCGACACCCCAAAAAAGCATATAAAAAATAGCTAAAAATAATTTTTAGCCTATCAAATTGGAAGTAAAGAAAGTCAATCCTGTACCGATGTTTATGCCTATTTTGGTAAAAAAAGTGATGAATTGTCATTAACCAAAAAACAAATTGTCGCTTTTAGCAAATGGCGAGCTGAAAATATGGCGCCTGCTATGCAAGCGAAAACAAAGATTATTGAAACCTAAAAAAGTATACAAGCAGCAGTACTAGCCGGAGAAAGTCACAAGAAAATAACCAGCTTACTTGATGAAATAGCTAAAGCTAGTAAAGACTTAACAAGCAGAACTTTACGCTGTCACAGTTACACAAAAGAAGTGTTAACTAAAGACCACTGGAAAAAATTACTCGATATTTACGCTAAAAAAACAGTTAATTAGCATAATTTCAGGTTTTCACCACGTTACTTCTTCAAACGCTCTCTTCCACGTTTAAGCGGATATTAAGGCATTTTCTTATATCCGCTTTTTTTTCGCAAGTATTGCACCGTTCCGCTTACCACAATAGTAAACAAGGATATGGATAGAGCAAGTAATAACAGTAAGTAAAATGCACCAATATAATGCTCAAATATCCTGAGGTTGTGTAATTCAAAGAAAAAGCTCCATAACGCCATTTTTGTACTGTTATTAATACTATTTGGCATTGAAGCAAACGCATTGCTTTGATCAAATAACTTACCTTTAAAATAATCAAAGACCACTAAACCTGAATTAGTTTGATGCGCTGCAACTGGCAAAAGATCCGACGTATCGGCAAGTAATTCGATTTTTTTATAGCCATTGGTGCTTTTTTGCCAAGAGAATAAACCACTAAAAGAACCGACTAAAATACTACCATCATGTTGCTGTTGAAATATCGTTGCCCCCATTCCATGAACAGGCACAGAGAAATCAATTTGACTACATACCATGGTTTCACTGTTGGTTAAATTTCCCGAGAAAACGCCGTTGTCGGTTAACAAAAAGAAGTTATTTTCAACTAGAGCCGCCTTAGTTATTTTATAAGGGATATTTTTTCTCGCATGACTCGAAATGATGTCAACGGGTGAGTAAGCTGATGTAATTAACAACAGTCCAGGTGGTCGCATAATAGCGGCTGTTATCGCACTAATAATAAACAAAGGCGCAAATACAAGCCCCAAAAAATTATGGTATTTTGCAAACCATCTAAATGCTCGTCCACCCTTTATTTGTTGTTTTCTGGTCAGTAGTTTTGTGCGCACCAACTTTGGAAATAGCCAATAATATAAACCACTTAAGCAAAAATAAATTAATAATAGCGCAACCAAGTCCATTAGTAATATCCCTGCTATTCCAAAGAGTTCTCCGCTATGTAAAGCAAATACAAATCGAAAAAACGGTGTAGGCTTTGATGACTGTTTTAGCTGCACAGCAAGTGGTTTTATTTCGTTTTTATTAACGGTAAATATTTTATAATTGGCAATGGCAATAATAGACTGTAAATCATCACTGCGAAGGATTGAAACAATATGTTGCTCTCGTGTTTGAGCATAATAGTGCCACTGCTTTGTTGAAACCTGATAGCGAAATAATCCATCTCGACTGCCCACAAAAAGCTGATTGGTGCTCCTGTCATAGTACAAACTGTAGATAAAACTTTGCCAAGTATTTGTAGCTAATGGGTTATCTATATGCTGATATGAACCATTGAAAAAATAACCTAAACCGTTTTTTCCTGCGGCATAAACCCCTCCCTCATCATCCTTGACTAGTACTTGAATTATGCCTCTATTCCATTGTTTAAAATGGTAATTTTCAGGCAAACTTTGAATAGGAACTGAGATATTTTTAATAATATCTGCATGATTTAAACCTATGCCACTTATGGCGACAAAAAGCAAAATAGGTGTAAAAATAAGACTTAATATTTTATGAAGTTTGCTTGCTAACTTCTTTGATTTTTTTGAAGTTACTGGCTTTTTCATTGTTTTTTCTGTTTGTTAGCTGAAGATGAAGGCCATAAGTTAGAATTAACCTATGGCAACTCAGTAATAATACTGTTTACTTATTGCTGAGCGTAAAGTGAAAATTAAGCAAATAATGGCTTGAAGTTAAAAACTATATTTAACGTTAGCTGATAAATTTCTACCTGCTTGAGTAAATTGATTCACACTATCAGTATCACTCAATCCTGCCACGTTTGAATACATAACATATTCTTTATCAAAAATATTATTAGCAACTAAGTTGAAGTTTATCTCATCATTGATTTGCCAATTTACTAACCAATCAACAGAACCGTAACCTGAGGTTTTCATTTTGCCATCATTAACTTTGCTCATGCGACTAGCCCAATTAACAATAACCTCTGTTGACCATGTGTCTTGCTCATAGGTGATACCGGTAGAGCCCATCATTGGGTTAATACTTTCGATGTATTCACCTGTGGTGTCATCCTCACCTTCTTGAATTGCTGCATTAGCAAACAAGGTCAAATTTTCACTAACAAAATAATTAACACCTAACTCAATACCTTTGATGGTAACGGCTTCAATATTTTGATATTGCCATGTTAATTTCTGCACCGGCCCATAAGGCCCAACAACATCTTCAACCTTCACAACATCAATAGAAATGAAATCATCAAATTCGTTATAATAGGCTGCCGCACTAAACGCAAAGTCACCTAGATGGCCTCGAACACCCACTTCAAAAGTATCACTCTTTTCAGGTGCTAAATCTTCACTTGGAATAATCTCATAATAATAACCAAAACCAATTTGAGAATGTTGAATATAGGCCAAGTCATAGGCAGGTACTTTAAACCCTTGTCCGAACTGAGCAAAAGCAATTAGGTCAGGTTCAATTTTATACAAAGCACCTAAATTAAAAGAAACATTATTTTTTTCAATTGAGGCAAACTCAGTACCATCGAGCTTTAACGCCCCTCCAGGATCCATTTTGTATTTATCAAAGCGAGCACCTGGTGTTACTAACAACTGACCATCCAATAAACTGATCTCGTCATTAATAAATAGGCCCATACGTTCAACATCATTCACAGGAAATTTATCTGTACTCAAATCCCTTTGTGGCTCATCAACACCTTCAACGGTTCTATATTAATAAACAGTACGTAATGTTTCGGTAGTTTCAACGTCTAAACCAAAGCCTAGTGTATGATTACCTAGCTCTTTTGTTGCGTTTGACAAAAAGCCAAAGGTATCTTGTTCATAAGTAGAAGTTTGCCACATGTAGCGTTTCTCAAACACATTAAACATTGGCGAGTTAATATCTAAAAAGCCATATTGAACATCTTCTTGAGTGGTTTTTTTGTTGTATAAACTTACACTCAAGTAATCATATATAGCTGTTGGTGTAGTAGATTGATAATCAAGTTTAAATGCCGTTGTTTCTTTGTCACCACTACTGTTTTCATCGGCAATAATGTAACCAAAATCGGCTAGAGTACGAAAAGCACTTAGTAGACCAGTAGCACTCTCCCCTTTAGTGTCTTGTTGCCAGTAATCAGCAAGAAAGCTGATAAAGTTATCATCATCAATATTATATTTGGCTTTATACAAAGCACTTTTTGATGTGATGTCGAAAGGATTATTTGTCTCATCATAGTTTTGCTGCTCATCACCATCACGGTAAGTAAGATTTAGCAGTTGCTCAAACTCGCCCGTTTTTAACGCTAAAGTGGTGCCAATATTGGATTGCTTACCGTCATCTGTATAACCAAGCTTTACATTACCCGCAAAGTTTTCACCCTCTACTAACAAATCACTAGCATCCTTAGTAGTGAATACCACAATGCCACCCAACGCATCAGATCCGTAAAGCGATGAGGCAGCTCCTTTAGCTACTTCAACTTGCTTTAAAGTATCGGTTTCGACAAAACCTCGTCCAACAAAGTTATTAGCACCATCGGCACCATAGCCTTCATTCATGCGCATGCCATCTTTTATCATTAAGATGCGATCACCGCCCATGCCACGCACAATAATATTTTGTGCGCCACCTGTAGAGCCTGTGACATAAACACTAGGGTCATACTTAAATAACTGATTCATATCTGAGGCAGCATTTTTCTCAATGTCTTCAGCCGTAACAACAGAAATGCTGCCTGCGACATCTTTTAAAGGTTTTTCAGTTCTAGAGCCACTGACAACAATAACCTCTAAGTCATCAACTTTAATATCAGGTTCGTCAGCATAGACCTTAATAGTAGTAATAAAAGAAGCGGTAATAGCGAGCGCTATGGCTGATTTGTTTATGGTATTCATGTTTTTATTCCTGTGAGTTTTTAATATCAACCGCAATCAAACAGGTCAATTTAGCGTGAGGTTATTGAATGGCGAACATCATACAGATTTTATTTAAATTGTAAATGATAATGATTACCATTTGTAAATAGATTTTATTTCAGGTAAATTAGCGCCATTAAAATTCTGTCTAGCTGAGTAAATTGATAATCAATTGCTCTGCGATTCTTATTACCAAACGTAGGTTTTTACTGTAATGAATATTCAAACTGTTGAGTCAATCATGGCCAAGGTATCAACGTTTTTAATGACTCCCGTCATTTTAGCTATCGTTGTACTGTTAATTTATGCCATCTTCACATTAGGGCGTTTTGCCTCTCAATACGCTGTTCGCAAAAAAAATGCTTTAGCTTATGTAAGGCAAGTATCACAACAGCAGAGCCAACTATTAGCGGGTTATCCAGTTCATAACTATTTTGTTGCCAATCCAAAAGCTAGCGAAGATGAATTAGAAGTTTTCGCATTAAAAAAACTAGAAACTTTACGAATAGTCACACGCATTGCACCAATGCTTGGCTTAATTGCTACCATGATCCCTATGGGGCCGGCACTACAAGCTATGGCTGACGGTAATATTCAAGGCATAAGTGAAAACCTTATTATTGCCTTTGCCGCGGTAATTTGGGGATTGACTATTTCAACGTTTACCTTCTGGCCTGCATCGGTTAAAAAACGCTGGTGTGCACAAGAGTTAATTAATATTCGCAAACTTAAAGGTGAGTCCACCTGGGCTATTATCTAATGCGATTTTTAGAAGAAGATGAAGAACTAAACCCTATTGTAAGCGCAGTGAATTTAGTCGATGTTTTTTTAGTGATTATCGCTGCCCTGCTCATTGCGCTTGCACAAAGCCCTCTCAATATTTATTCAACGGATGATGTCACTGTTATAAAAAATGCAGGTAAACCCAACATGGAAATGATTGTGAAAAAGGGCAAAGAAATTAAGCAATATAAATCAAACGGTACCATTGGTAGTGGTGAAGGTTCGCGCGCAGGTGTTGCTTATAAAATGGCTGATGGCAGCTTTGTCTACGTGCCAGAAAATGACAAAAAAACATCTAAAAATTAACTCTATAAAATTAAAGTAATCCCCATGAAAAAAATCCTATTTGTACTCTTTATGGTATTGATCAACACATTGAGTTGTTATGTATCCGCACAAGAAAAACCTAAAGTGTTAATTATGATGTCGAGTCATGTTTCAAAACCTAAAGGTGAACTATTGCAAGCATTAGCAAAAGATCAACCTTTGAAGTTAGTTAATTTCAATAGTAGTGGCAAGTCAGAAGAAGAAATAAAAGCACAATGGCAAAGCGCACAATTAATTATGCTTGATGGCATTAATCCCATGCTTTCAGAGTTTATGTTTAAAAAATTCGAACCTTATCTTCAGGAGCATCCTAACATTCCTGTTATTTCGTTAAGTGATTTAGCCAATGAAAAGACCAATCAAGGACTAAGTGAGAATCAGCGTACCTTATTAGGTCAATATTATAATAACGCGGGCCGTAATAACTATACCAATATGATGTCATTTATTAATGAAAAAGTACTCACTGATAATACAAGTAAAACAATAGATAAACCGATAATAATGCCGACAACAGGTCTTTATCATGATGATTTTGCAACAAAACTAACCAACAATGAAAACGCCTTTTTTAGTTGGTTGTCTGCCAGTGAAACCACGCCAGTAATTACAATAGGCATTCATAGAAGCACCGTTGATTACGAACAAAAACAAGTGGTTAATGGTCTCATTCAAGGGTTAGAACAAAAAGGAGCAAAAGTCTTTGCCTTTTACTTTGATGACGCAGCTAACGATGATTACTCTTACACTGATTTATTACTTGATGAACAAGGAAACAGTAGAGTAAACCTGCTTATTAATTATCGTTCATTGCACTACGTTGAAAAACGTCGAGGTGAATTTGAAAAAATAGGCGTACCTGTACTTCACGCTATTAATTATACCAAAGGTGATGAAGCGGCTTTCGAACAGGACAATGCAGGGATATCACCTACATTAACTCCTTTTTTTCTTGTGATGCCTGAAGATACAGGAAGTGCCGATCCAACCATTATCGCCGCGAAAAAAGATGGCGCTAAAGTGGTGATGAAAGCACAGCTTAATGCCTTAGTAGAAAGAGCTTATAACCATGCAAGGCTTGCTATAACACCTAATATCAATAAAAAAGTAGCTACTTTTATTTGGAACTACCCTCCCGGAGAAAAAAACATTGGCGCAGCCTTTTTAGATGTACCTTCATCAATAGAACAAATAGTCCAAGCCATGAAAGCACAAGGATATAATGTTGATGTTAAAGAGGCTGAATATTTAATTGAATCTGCTGGAAAACTACTGCGCCCCTTTTATCGCGGTGAAGATGTTAGTGGTTTAATTGAGCAGGACTTAGCCGATTATTTACCTTTATCTACATATAAAAAGTGGTTTTCTCAACTACCAGATTCAGTTAAAAAGCCTATTAATGAGCGCTGGGGAACGCCAGAAGAAAACAGCTTATTAACAGAGCACAATGGCGAACAAGCGTTTGTGATTCCTCGAATGAATTTAGGTAACTTAATTGTAGTACCCCAAGGTATGCGTGGTAAAGATTCCAAAGAACATGGCGCTTTATACCATGACACCAAAACCCCAATTAATCATGCTTATATGGCATTTTATCTTTATGCTCGCGAAACTTTTAAGGCCGATGCTTTTATCCACTTAGGAACTCATGGTTCACAAGAGTGGTTAACCGGTAAAGAACGTGGTTTATCTGTTTACGATGCGCCCAACTTAGCTATTGGCAATTTACCCGTTTTTTATCCTTATATTATTGATAATGTTGGCGAAGCTATGCAAGCCAAACGCCGCGGCCGAGCCACCATGATCAGCCATTTAACTCCCGGCTTTGCCAAAGCGGGTTTATATACTGAAGTGGCCAAATTAAACGAATTAATCAGTAATTATATGATACTTGAACAAGGGCAAACCAAACAAAATACCCAAGATAACATCATTAACTTAGCTGCTGAGCTCAATATATTAACTGACCTAAAATTGACGGTAGAGAAGGCAACCAACGACTTCCCTCAGCAAGTGATAAAAATACAAGATCACCTGAATGAACTAGCGCAATAAAGCCAACCGCTAGGTGTTCATATTTTTGGTTTATTACCTAAAGAGGCACACCTATTTACGACTATCCTACAAATGTTAGGAGATGACTTCACAGAACGCGCTAGTCAATACGAGCAAAAGTATAATTTACTATTACCAAAGCTAGAGCAATTAGATACACGTAATGTTAAACAGCTTGAAGCGCTAGATGGCTATCAACTTTTAAAGACCTATCTTTTAGGTACAAATACGAATACTTTACTGCCGGACTTACCTGAAAAATTAGCACTAGATTTAACACAGGCCAAAACCTACTGGGATAATTTTCAGCTGATCGCTGAAACACAAAACCTACTTCGCGCTCTTGATGGCGAATACATTAAAGTAAGCCACGGCGGTGATCCTATTAGAAACCCAGAAGTAGCACCAACAGGCAGAAACTTAATTGGCTTTAACCCAGCAAAAGTTCCTAGTAAAGAGGCTTATCAGGCCGGTGTAACCCTTATGGATCAAACCATTAAAGACTATTATGCCAAGCACGGTAAATACCCAGAAAAATTAGCCTTCTCTTTGTGGTCGCTTGAAACCATGCGCCATCAGGGCGCATTAGAAGCTCAGGTTTTACATGCCTTAGGTTTAAAGCCTAAGTGGAACAAACAGGGTAACATTACTGGTACAGAGGTGATTGAATATAAAGAGCTTGGACGCCCAAGAATTGACGTAACCATAACCACCACAGGTTTATACCGAGACGCTTTCCCAAATGTGATGTTGTGGCTAGCCAAAGCCATCGACAAAGTAGCTAAAATGAAGGAAGACAATAACTTTGTATACCGACATGCCAATGCGTTAAAAGAAGAATTATTAGCGAAAGGGAAGTCAGAAGAAGATGCTAATTACCTATCTTCCATTCGTATTTTTTCTAATGAAACAGGAAACTACGGCACAGGCTTAGCAGGTGCCAGTTTAGCTTCTGATACGTGGGAAGACGACAGCAAATTGGCTGACCTATACCTTAAGCGAATGGGTTATGCGTTTGGTAACGATGAAAAACGTTGGAGCGAAAATGTTGCTGACAGTGATTTATATTCCAAAGTACTTTCAGGTACAGATGCCGTTATTTTTTCACGTTCAACTAACCTTTATGCATTATTAACCAATGATGATCCTTTCCAATATTTTGGCGGTATCGGCCTAGCAGTACGTCATTTAGATGGACAAACGCCTGAAATGTATGTTTCAAACCTTCGACGAAAAGATAATATAAAAGCTCAAACCATGGATCATTTTTTAAACCAAGAAATGCGCAGTCGTTACTTTCATCCTCGTTGGATTCAAGCAATGCAAGATGCCGGTTACGCTGGCGCCACAGTGATGCTTGATCGTATGAATAACATGTGGGGTTGGGAGGTGATGACTCCAGATGCTGTACGTGATGACCAATGGCAAGAGTTTTTTGACGTGTACGTTGAAGATAAATACAACTTAGAAATGCGTGAATTTTTTGAAAAAAACAATGTTCACGCCCTAGCACAAATTATTGAACGTATGCTTGAAGCTGAACGTAAAGGCTATTGGAAAACCGACGAAAAGACCATTGAAACCATGGTTAAAACTTACGCTGAATTAGCAAAAGAATTCGATGTAGTCACCGACAATAATAAGTTCAATGAAAACCTTAAATCACAGGCCGCAGGTTTTGGTTTAACCGCACTATTGCCTGATAGTATGCAGCCTAATGCAGAGCCACAAGTTGCTCCTAAGCAAAGCAATGTCCAACAAAAGCCAACTGAGCAAGTTGAAGGACAAAAGCTTGAGGAACAAGCTAAGCAAAAAGAGAAAGTAGACGAAGACTATACATGGTTATATGTATTGCTATTAATATTCATTGCAGGTTTTATTAGTAACTTTATCAAACCTAAGCCTAAAAATAGTAATGTTGTTACGCTTAAACAGGCCGCTTAATAAGAAAAATGCCTACAATTACTTTAGTTAATTGCAGGCATTATTTTAGTTACTTAATTTACAGGCAAGTCTACCAATCAGAGCATATGGGCAAAAGTTGAAAAAAGAAAAGCAGAACATAATATATTTACTAAAGAACAGGATTACGCATTTTATTATTTCCCTCATCTATTTAGATATTTCATAGAGCTGCTAAGCAAAAACTCTTTCAGCTAGATTGAGGTAACTTGGAACATATCACCAGCTTCGACTAACATTTACTTAAGTAAATTGGAAGAACTGGGCTTGATAAGCCTTTCGGAAAAAGCTAACCCAACAATGCTAATCTCTGAGCCAATGGGCTTTGAGGGTGAAAGTCTAAATGTAATAAAGGGTATTCAAAAAGCCTTAATTGATGTCAGTGATAAATTGATTGCTCCTCGCGAAGATGAGCCTTTTGTCATTACAAAACCAATACTACTCAATGAAGACTTAAGACATAAAATGTATAAAGAGATTGCTGAACTAGTGTCTGGGTATGCTGAGTTGTCTGAGCGTTACTTTTTTAGCTCGAACCTACCACCTTTCAATCTAGTGATTTGTGACTATAAAGTTCAGAATGAGGAGCCTTTTCCAGATATTATTGATATATCTGGATTTGAACTTTCTTCAGAGTAAACAGCGGGGCAAGCTTTCTATTTACCTGACCGTGGATGTTTAGGGCTGAAGGACTGCTATGGTGGCTCAGGAGCCTCTTAGGATGAAGAACAATAATTGTTGATCGTCTATGCCTCTTGTTATCTCAATGCTGCCATCGGTGTTTTGATATCTAAAAACCTTAACATTTCAGACATGGCCATAGTTAATTATTCAATTACTTCTAATGGCGGACCTATTAACAATGCTATTAAGGTTTAAGTAATTGAAAGCGTGATAACATTCGCTGTAGTTGCTCTGCTTGTTGGGATAATTGCTCTGAGGCTGCTGCACTTTCTTGCGCTGTGTCACTGTTTTGTTTAGTTACTCCGTCAATTTCCGCTACACCTTGACTAATTGTTTCAGCACCAATAGCTTGTTCATTGCACGCACTAGCTATTGCTTCAACTATTTCAGATGTTTGATGAATACAGTCAAAAATACTTTTCAAGCTCTCAGCAGTTTGAGTAGCAATCAAAGAACCGTTATTTGTTTTTTGAACTGAACCTTCAATTAGTTTCGAAGTTTCGATAGCTGCAGCTGTACTTCTTGATGCTAAATTTCTAACTTCGTCTGCAACAACCGCAAAACCTCGTCCTTGTTCACCTGCGCGTGCTGCTTCAATGGCTGCATTTAATGCGAGTAGATTAGTTTGAGAGGCAATATCGTCAATAGTATTTATAAAGGTTGAGATAGCTGTACTGGATTCAGAAATATCTGTCATTGCAGAAATCATGTTTTCCATCTTTGCACTACCTTCTTGTGCTGCTAATTGAGCTTTTGCAGCAAGCTTTTGAGCTTGTTCAGCTTTTTCAGTATTAAGGTTGACTTGTTCCATTAATTCATTAAGTGAATGAGATATGTTTTTTAAGCTTTCTTCTTGTTTATCTGCTCCTTGAGACAATTCAATACTCGTTACCGAAATGCTACCACTGCCTTGTGATATTTCACTGCTCGCTAACTGCGTTTGGCCGAGTAAATCATTGAGGTTACTGGTCATTGCTTTTAAAGCTAGTCCTAAGGTATCTTTATCTGAAGCGACAGTTATCGTTTGATCAAGTCTGCATTCGGCTATGTGTGTTGCCAGATTAGCTTTGTCTTGTAATGTCTTCATCATACTATGCATTTCGGCAAATACCCCTTGGGCATTTTTAGTTTTTTTTAACTTTAAAGATAAATTACCTAGGGATATGTTTTTGGCTATATCTGAAATGTATCCAGGGTCAGCACCTAGAATATTCATAATATTACGACTGATATATATTGCGACCACAACCCCAAAAAAAATGACTATTAAAGTACCAAAAAGGTTAATGCTAACTAGGTTTGACTCGGTGCTCTTAAATGCATCGATCCTTTGAATCATTAAACTTGATTCACGTTCTTTAAACGTTTTTATTTGTATGCGAAACTTATCGAAATAAGATTTACCCTTCGCTTTGACTATTTCATCTGTAACATCATCCATTAATTTAGTGCTACCAACTTCACGACGTAGCTCAATGTTTTTGGCAACGACTAATTTTAACCAATCGTCGATATTTAATTTAGTTTCCCTTAAAAGTTGAACCTGAGCAGGGTTATCGGAGACAGTTTTGGATAACTTTTCTAATTCAACATAAAATCTTTTTTTACCGCTATAAAAAGGTTCTAAAAACTCATCTTTACCAGCTAATAAAAAGCCTCGCATACCTGTTTCCATGTCAACAGCGGCGGCCTCAATATTCGACGCATCTTGTAATACTTCATAAGTATGTTGTACCCAAGAAAAATCAGATTTGAGTGATTTCACACTAATAAATACTACAACTGAAATAAGTAGCACAGATAACAACAAAGTGACGTAACTAGCAAAGATCTTAGTTTGGAACTTTAATTTATCGAACATCAATTACTCGTTAACAATTTATGATGGTAAGATATTAGGGGTTAATAAAAATAAAAACAATACTTATTTTTATTCGATGATTTGAGTAAGGATAATCAAGGCGGGGTCACGCATTTTTGATAAATACCACGATGTAATGAAATATTTTGGGTGTAGATCTTCTTAGTCGGAATAAGATCTTTAATCCCTTGGGGTTTTATTCCCCGCCGCTTGCGGCGTAAAATAGATGGATGAGCAAATTTATACATAAAAGCCACAACGTGACAGTATTACTCTATCATTTAGTTTTTCCAGCAAAGTACAGAAGAGTTGTACTTGATGCAGGTGTTGATAAAGCCATTGCATCAGTTTGCTTGGAAATAGAAAAGCGCTATGAGATCAATTTTTTAGAAATAGGCTCAGATGATGACCACATACATTTTTTAGTTCAGTCAGTTCCAATGTACAGCATAACCAAGTTGGTAACGATGATAAAAAGTATAAGTGCACGAGAAGCTTTTAAAAAGTGTCCGCATGTTAAAAAGCAATTGTGAGGAGGGGAGTTTTGGTCAGACGGATATTTTGCAAGTACAGTTGGAAAACATGGTGATGAGTCGATGATTAGAAATTATGTAAAAAACCAAGGTAATAATTATGAACAGATGCATAGTGACAATCAGTTAGCGATGTTCTAGTCAAATACCTCGCTCACGAAGTGAGTTCTTCGTTAGCAGAAGGGCTTGCCCCGGGGATATTTATTCAATGAATTATAAAGAAATAAAGTAACAAGAAGAGCCTTTTGTGGTACTTATTAAGCTATCAAACACAACAAGTAACCCCAAAAGGCCTTCTATGAATCTAGCTTACCTGACTACCCCTGAAATTTCATTTTTTTAGATGCAAAAAATCAGTTTTCAAGCATGGTTTCACATTTAGGCTCAGAAAGTTATAGAAACAAAGAGCACGCGGATATCGAAAAATATATTCAAGGTGAAGGCTTTAAGCTTTTAACGTACTTGTTTCAAGGGTATTTATCTCTGCTTGAATCACAACAGACAATAAAAACCTCCGTACTTAACGCACAAGGAAAATCGCTTTCCAATGTAAAAAGAAAATATCTCGCCAATTAACAACACTCTTTGGGGAGGTAAAGTTAAGTAGAATTAGGTACGCAAGCTCCAACGAAAAAAGCATATTTCCTCTCGATAAACAACTCAATCTAGCGAAGCGCAAATTTTCAGATGGCATTGCTCAACGAGTCGCCATTGAAGCATCCAAAAACTCTTTTGATGACTATTATTTAAAAAATCGCTATGTAGCGCCCGAAGAAAACCAAGGTATCTTAATCCTTTCATTTGATGGTAAAGGCGTTGTAGTACGACCAGATTCATTACGCGAATGAACAGCCAAAGCAGCTAAAAGAAGTAAAAAGCTTAACAGTCGCCTAAGCCAAGGAGAGAAAAAAAATCGCAAACGTATAGCACAAGTGGCAACAGTTTATTCAACACTTGCAGATATCAGGACCCCTGATTCAATCATGAATAATGAGAAAAGTAACGTGAGTAAACTTCCTAGCTCAAAGCGCAACAAACGTGTTTGGGCAAGTATTGAAAATAGTGCTGAATTTGTTATTGAAGATGCATTAAAAGAGGTATTGCAAAGAGATCCAGAGCAAAAAAGGGAATGGGTAGTACTCATTGATGGGCATCCACACCAGCTAAAGCTGATTGAAAAAGTGATGAAATCACTGAATGTTAAAGCAACAATCATCATGGATTTTATTCATGTTCTAGAATAGTTATGAAAAGCAGATTGGTGCTTCTTTAAAAAAGATGATCCAAAAGTAGAAGAGTGGATTGCAACAAATGCATTAAAAATCCTTAATGGAAAATGTAATCAGGTTGCCAAAGGGATCAAGATTAAAGCGACTAAAAATAAGATTGAAAAGCGAGACGCAGTTGATACTTGCGCCAAATATCTGCTAAAAAACAAGTCATGATTTTGCTATAAAGATGCGTTAGAGAAAGGCTTTCCTATTGCCAGCGGTGTTATTGAAGAAGCTTGTAGGCACATTATTAACGATCGATTGGATGTGACCGGAGCAAGGTGGAGCCTCAAAGGTGCGGAAGCTATTTTAAGTAATATCTGATATAAGCCTCAACATATTCTTTCATACCGTTTGGTGTTAAATGGTAAATATTTAATAGCCATTCATTTTTCAAACTACCGAAAAATCGTTCAACAACAGCATTATCCAACACG
>ERZ1048872.684-NODE-684-length-34426-cov-8.284397_pt1 | contig 34426 bp, 31 predicted proteins | sample MGYA00383100_ERZ1048872 | MGnify/ENA primary metagenome ERZ1048872 (study PRJEB29581, sample SAMEA5548370) | metagenome | biome: marine; feature: coastal; material: water | depth 50 m | study: Short-term variability in the microbial, nano- and picoplankton...
GTTTCCAGCTTCAACCCGTCATAAGGATCAAAAGGATGACCCAAGTCTTTTAACAAATCGACGACACCGGTTTCAGGGAAACCCTTCACCGGAACTTTTTCACCAAATCCTTCGAGTGGTCTGCCAGTTTCTGCATCAAGCGCTGTCAGGAAGAAACCAGGAGACGTAATATATATGACGCCTCGACCATCAATTTCTGAAAAAGTGACGCCTTTACCGTAATCTTTTCGCATAGAGTATTGATAACGTGCAGTATGCGGTTCCCGATAGGACCACAGGGTTTCACCCGATTTTGGATCTATTGCGACCACATGACGCCGAGGTCCTGCGACGGTATAAAGAATACCGTTTATGTAAGAGGGCGTGGAGCGACCACTCTGAGCGTTGAAGCTAGCCCCATCCCAGACCCATGCTTCTTCAAGATCAGTAAAATTGGCTGCATCAATCTGATCGGATGTGTTGTAGCGCGTATGTTCAGAATCCCCACCGAGATAGAGCCACTCATGACTTGCTTTGCTTTGCTTCTCTGTTGAGACGCTCGCGCAAGCACTGAATACGCAAGCGCAAGCGAACAGAGAGGCTACCCGAGCCGATTGATTTAAGACGTAATGCAATGAACTGATTCGCATTGATACCACCCTTGATTGTTTTCTTTCACGCAAGAGTAAATGAAGACAGTCTTGAATAGTAGCCCCTTTGATTGGTCAGACTGGGCGAGAACTGGGTCGCAATTAATTTGTTTTCTTCTTTTGCAGTCTTCGAGCCAGCAAGCTATTCTGATTCTATTGTTTTTTGCATAACCATAAAACTAAAAGGCATAGACGTAAGCTGTTCAAAATACTCAGGGGCAACACAAATGTCAGACAAATTCGAAATTAACAGAAGAAAGTTTATACAAGGCGCCGGCGCCACAGCGATAGCGGGCGCATTGGGTACTTCGGCACCAATCGCTTCTGCTGCAAGCGGCGGCAAGCATGACAATAAAACCCACTATAACTTCGATGAGGTATATGACCGCTTTGGTTCCAATTGCGTGAAATGGGATCAACAAGTCGATCGCTTCGGTGCTGAAAACATCGAAGTTGGTATGGGCATCGCAGACATGGACTTTGAAACAGCCCCTTGCATCACGCAAGCACTAGAACAGCGTACTGCCCACAAAAACTGGGGCTACCAAAAAGCACCTTACGACGATTACATCAACGGAATTGTTGCCTGGAACAAAAATCGCCACGGAATCGACGTAGACCCGGAATCGATACAGCTACAAGAGGGCGTTCACCACGGCCTCATATCGACCCTGCGCACGGTATCTCCGCCGAAGAGCAAAGTGTTAATCATGACCCCAACCTACAACGGCTTTTATAGCGATCTTAAGTGGAGTCAAACAGAAGCCAGCGAAAGCGTGATGATTTTCAAAGATGGCAACTGGTCAATTGATTGGGACGACTTTGAAGCACGCATGACGCCAGACACCCACGCCCTACTCCTGTGTAATCCGCAGAACCCCACCGGCAATGTATGGTCTAAAAAAGATCTTACTCGCATCGGTAAACTTTGCCTTGAGCACGATGTACTGGTGCTCGCAGACGAAATCCACTGTGACTTCGTTCGCTCTGGTGTGAAATACACACCTTTTGCAAGCCTGCGCGACAAAGACATCGTGAATAACAGCGTGACTTATAAGGGGTTGAGTAAAACATTTAGCCTCGCAGCGATGAAAAGCTCTTATTACTTCTGCACCGATCCCGTTCTCGCGGCGCGCATAAAACGTAATCACAGATCTAGTCAGAATTCACTGGGAATGATCGCCAACGAAGCGGCCTACCGTGAAGGGGCTGACTGGTTTGACCAGTTACTGCCCTACATCGATAGCAATCACACGTTGGTAGAAAATTACCTGGAACAAAAACTTCCCTCGGTTGGCTATACAAAAGCCCAAGGTACCTATTTTGGCTGGTTAGATTTCAGTAATTTGATGAATGCTATCGGAGCTGAGAACGCTGCAAAGATGACTCAGAACTCAGATGTTCCACAAACACCCACTGAGATACTCGAAAAGTGGCTGGTGATGAATGCCAAAGTTCACCTCAACCCTGGCAGTTCCTACGGCAAGGGCTCCGAGACTTTTATGCGGATGAACCTCGGCACGTCAAAAGCTAACATCACACGCGCCCTCGATAACATCGCGCAGGCAATCGCGAAAGTTTGATCATTCAGTGAAAGACCCTATTGGTAACCACCGTGTTTGACACGGTGGTCATCCAACGAACGATTCTATTCGACGATCAAACGCGTTATGACGCCTTATTCGAGCCATAAATGCTAGCCAAAACAGACTGATTTTTAAATCAGCTTTTTCACATTATTGTTATCATGTAGGCCGGCAGAACGCGCTCTCACAACCCCGCGCCACCCAGGTTCTATAAAAGATATATCTACAATAAATACCCCGGAGATTTCTACATTGAGAATGCTAACCCTTTGTTTGCTGGGATTATCCTTTGCAACAATTGGTGCTGAACGCATCAATCGTCCCACCACAACCGCGTTGGCATTGACCAGTGCACCGCAACTCGACGGGATCGTCAAAAACGACGACGCCTGGAAAGGCGCTGTTCCGATGACTGATTTTTGGCAAGTGCGCCCCGTTGAAGGAAAACCCGCTAGCCAACGAAGTGAAGTCTATGTCGGCTACACCAAGGACACTCTCTACGTTGCAGCCATGCTGTATGACGAAAGCGCTTCCGGAATACTGGTCACTGATAGCCGGCGAGATTCTAATCTCGACGAAACCGATAGCTTCCAGATAATACTTGATACCTACAAAGACCAGCAAAATGGGCTCGTTTTTGGTACCAACCCAGCGGGTATTGAGTACGATGGGCAAGTTACAAAAGGCGGGACCGCTGCCTTTGGCTCCGGCGTTGGGGGATTCAATTTAAACTGGGACACCAACTGGGAGGTGAGAACGCAAATCACCTCTGAAGGCTGGAGCCTCGAAATGGCGATTCCTTTCAAATCACTTCGTTACAGTAATCAAGACGTGCAGACTTGGGGCATCAACTTTCAACGAAACATTCGTAGAAACAACGAGGTAGCTTACTGGGCGCCTCTGGGACTGCAGCACAACCTCTATCGTGTTTCAGATGCCGGATCAATTAGCGGTATTAAAGTGCCGGCACAGAAGAATCTAAAAATTACGCCATACGGTCTTGGCAAGAGCGTTACAGGTGGCGGCCAACCTAGCGACACCGACTATGAGTTCGGGCTCGATGTAAAATACTCGTTAACGCCCAGCTTGACCATGGATGTTACCTACAACACCGACTTTGCTCAGGTTGAAGCAGATGAGCTTCAGGTTAACTTGGACAGATTCAGTATCTTTTTACCTGAACAAAGGCCATTTTTTCTAGAAAATGCCGATCAATTTACCGTCGGCCATGAAAGAGAGGCTGAGCTGTTTTTCAGTCGTCGAATAGGCATTGCGGCTAATGGGTCTGCTATTCCGATCACTGGCGGTGTGCGAGTGTCAGGAAAAATTGGCGAAAAAACCAATGTCGGTTTTTTGCAGATGCGCTCTGACGCGGTTGACGGCGTTGCGCCCGAAAATGACTATACGGTTGCGCGCGTCAACCGTGAGTTCGCGAACAGGTCGTCCCTTGGCGCGATATTCGTCAGCCGTGAAGGTGATGGCAGCGTTAATGGTAACGAGGATGATGACTACAATCGGGCCTACGCGATCGATGGACGGATCGGTATTGGTTCAAATGGCACTATTTCCGGTTATTTAGCGAAGACAAAAACACCAGGGCTCACGGGTAAAGACCACTCCTTCAGAATAAATGGCGCATACAACTCGGAAAAATGGACAAACCGGTTCAACTACACTGAAGTCGGCATAGACTTCAATCCTGAAGTTGGCTTTCTGAAACGACGCGACTACCGCAACCTGCAAATTTTCACATTGCGCAGATACAGGCCCGAGAATCTTTGGGGTCTACACGAACTTAGGCCACATATCCTGTACAACACCTATCGCAAATTTGACGGCTATCACACAACCAGTTTTTTACATGTCGATAATCACTGGGAGTGGAAGAATGGGTATGAGATACACACGGGAATGAATTTTTTCCATGAGGGTGTTCAGGCACCGTTTAACATCGTCAGCGGCGTAACCGTGGACCCCGGAGAGTATGACGACGACGAAGTAGCCCTTGTGCTAATCACAGATCAGAGCGCGCCTCTGAGTCTGAGCGTCAATATTAAAGACGGAGGACTATTTGGCGGCGAGCGTTTTTCAGCCGTGCCATCGATCAAGTACCGCGTGGGCGACAAATTTACCTCTGAACTAGCCTGGAACCACAACGACGTAGATCTAGGGCCCGGCAAAGAATTCACCGTCGATGTCGCTCAGTTGCGAATGACCTATTCATTCACACCCAAGATGGCGCTTCAAGCACTTGTGCAGTACGACAAGAGGCAAGATCTCGTTGCAACTAATCTCAGGTTTTCCTGGCTGGTTACAGGAGATACCGGTCTTTACCTCGTTTACAATGAAGTCGATGACGGCAGGCTTGCGGGTTTAGCCAAACCACGCAAAGAATTCATTCTCAAGTACAGCCGCCTTTTTGATCTATTCAAGTAACGCGCTCATTCTTCGGACGACTAAAAACAGCCATTTAGCGCATTTTGCTGAATGGCTGTTCTAGCAACTCCGACCACAGCGTAGCAATACGTATCAGTATTCAGCGTACAAAGGACAAACGCCGTTAATCGGCTCCACGCCACATTGGTCAACGTTGCATAAGATTGTTGACCAACTCTGTCATTACATTCAAGAGCGTTTCAAATACCTTGCACAACCCAATGAGCGGGTGTTTGAAACGGTTGTATGCAAAAAAGAAATCTTTAGCACCCTACCTGTAGCGCGAGACCGAAGAATTAAATTCATCGATACACTAATGCATTGATACATGAGGGCATGGATACATGGATAGTAGTAATAGTTTGTTAGCGCCACCGGGGAGGTAACCGCAACCAGCTGCATAGATGAAAGTGTGTTAATAACGACACAACTGTCTCATCAGGCTGCACTGAAGGTTATCAAATTGGCTATTCAAACAGATGCGTACGCGGGTCTTCAGCAGCGCAAACAATTTGTCTTCATCTGGCTGATTGTTTTAACGAAAAAGCAGGTAACGATCTCTGGGCTGAGACACGCTTTAGCTAAAGCGCCAGGTGAAGTTCAGAGATTGCTTTTTAGAGGATAAGGTAAAAAGTTTCAGACAAAAAAAAGCCACCTAATTCAAGGTGGCTTTCTCATTACAACACTGTCGTTTCTAGCAAACTATCCTAGAAAGAAAGTGCAATTCGGCTGTAGTAATAACCGCCCTGCCAAGGGACTACGCCAGCAGAGACATACTGTCTACCACAGCACTGGTCATTGTTACTTGCAACCTTATCTGTTCGATCTGGGTAAGTGTCAAAGATGTTACGACCACCCACACTGATCATCCAGTTATCCATGAAACGATAATTGGCTTCTAGGTCAACAAAAAGCGTCTCATCGAAAGTCTGAACTACTAGATTACCTGAAGTATTCGAGTTATCCGACTCACCGTAGTATCGTGCTCGGGCCATAATGCTCAAGTCACCAACGTTGTGATTAGCCGTCAAATTCCAACGTACTGTTGGGTCTGAGTTCTCGAAATCAAACCGGTCTTCCTCGTTAAGGAAAGCACTTGCGTCAGACTCAAGAGAGCTTGAGTTCACGTTAAATGCTAGGCTTAGTTGAGTTTCTTGACCGTTGCTCCACTCAAACGGATACGAAGCGACAATATCTAAACCTCGTGTATTTGAGTCGAATGCATTGGTGAAGTAGAACACACCACCAATTGAGTTCGCACCCGATACGCCTGCAGCTTCCAGAGCTTGGAAGTTAGCAAAGGCATCCACCTGAGTAGGGTCAGTCGACACATCAAGTGTAGAAATCGCGCTGAAACGATCATCGATATCGATGGAGTAGAAGTCCATAGTCATCGTGATTTCACCGATGTCAGCTGTTACACCAAACGTAAAGCTAGATGATGTTTCAGGTGAAAGTGGTGTAGCACCAAGTGCTTGCGCAATGGGACCAGACGCAGGGAATAGTCCAGTTGCAACTGGAAAGCCATTCGGTAAACGCGTAGATACGTTAGTCGTACCTTGCTGACCAGGTGTTGGTGCACGGAAACCAGTTCCATATGAACCACGTACCGCTACCGTGTCGCTCAATCGGTAGCTAGCTGCAACCTTACCCACAACCTCACTACCAAAATCAGAGTAATCTTCGTAGCGAATAGCAAACTGCGCGAACAGGTTTTCAGTGATGTCAGTGCTCAGGTCTGCGTAAACAGCAAACGAATCACGCGTGTACTCTTCCGAGAAAGCAGGAGAGTAACCTGGGAATCCATTTGAACCCACACCGACAACCTTGTAAGCAGGGTCTGAAGCGTTTGTGCAATCCAAACCTGCAACTGCAGCACCTGCAACAGCAGCTTGACCGCCGATACTAGCTGTAAATGCTCCACCGCCAGCAGCAGCTGTTGGTGTACGCGCGGCAAAATCAGCTTCACTAGTACAGAAACCGTAAGGATCTGATAGCGAGTGTGGACCCGCACCATAAGATGCCTCTTGCGGACTTTGCTGAACGTCATAAGTCTCATCAAGGTAGCTCAAACCATAAGCAACAATCAGCGGCGATTCCGTGCCGATGTCCATTTCGTTCGCCAAATCAACTTGGAACTGCATCTCTTCGTTTAACAAAGTACCAGGCTTGAAGCTGGTAGGCGTGTCAGAACCGTAAGAAGGGTTAACCGTATTGAACAAAGTGTATTCGATCTCGTTGGAGCCGAATCGACCACTTACGTCATAACTAAACCCATTTCCATTTTCGCCCTTGATACCAGCGACAAAGCTTGTGTCTTCAATATCACCCCTGAATCGCGGGGTAAAACCACCGGGGAAAATCTGGAGAGGATTGTAAAGGCTTCCATCTGCGTTACGAACAGTTTCAGTGGTGCCATTGAAAGGATAACGATAGAAGAAACCACCATCGCCTTCGCTTTCTGAGTAGCTACCAAAGCTGTAAATTCGTGCGCTATCCGAAAGATCAATACCTGCATTATAAAAAATACGTGTTGAAGACGTATTAGGCTGACCCCAAGGCTGCACAAGGCTGCCCTCTACTGAGGCCGCTGCAACGCCAGCAGGATAAGCTGTTTGCAGTGCTGACAAAAATGCATCATCGGGATCACTTGGTACGCCGTTAGTAAAGCCCTGATCAATCGCACTCGTATTTGAAAGTCTGGCTCCATTTGGATCTACACAGAACCAGTTTTCACAGTATTGCTCTGCACGTTCCGTAAATTCTTGATCATCAACTTCTGCAGAGATAGACAGAAAGCCGTTGTCACCCAGAGGCAAGCCAACATTTCCCGCGACGGTATAACCGAATCCGTCACCTTCGAAGAACTCGCCTGACCTTACGGACAAATCAACACCGCTACTGTTCTCTTTGAGGTTAAAGTTGATCACACCAGCAATCGCGTCAGAACCGTACTGAGAGGACGCGCCGTCACGAAGTACTTCAAGACTACCAATAGCCGATGAAGGAATCGTTGCAACATCAGGGCCCTGTGTGCCTGCGCCACCAATGCCTACAAGGGAAGCACGATGTCGTCGTTTACCATTGACCAGCACCAATGTGTGGTGCGAAGGCAAACCACGTAATTCAACAGGACGGATGAATGAAGCACCATCCGAAATTGGTTCACGCCCTACATTAAATGAAGGTACCAAAGTTTGAAGGATATCTACGGTATCTGTGTGTGATACTGCGTCGATTTGTTCAGCGCTGAATGTATCAATTGGTACAGCAGAATCGACAGCTGAACGTGGCTTTCCACGGAAGCCGGTGATAACCACCTCTTCCATTTCAACCTCATTCGCTCCTTCCGCTGCTACAGCACTTCCGCCGGACACCGCAAGAGCGATTGCCGATAAAGGAGGTAGCACTAAGCTCGTGAGTTTCCTCATTTTTTATTCCCCATTTTTATAAATTAACAAGAATTGTGTTTAGTCACATTACCCCCCCTACGCTCTTCGGCTGCTAGATTTCGGGTAACCCGCAGATTAGAACACTAAGGTTTGGAAAAAGGAAGCTCCATTTTAGTTTCATTTTTTATCAATCATTTACCCAAAACTTGCCTGAAACTTTTTGCTGCATCGCAACATCGCAAATCACGATATATCGCCTTCAGTTTCACCGTTTTCTCGCCTGAATTTAGCAATCACCGAAATCGCTTCCAGCGTGACCATTAAACTGGTCACCAGCACCACCACATCAATCACGACAAGGAGCCAATTCCCCGCCTGATAGAATTCGATCAACTTCAGGACGGCAGCCCAAGCCGATGTGAGCAACACAAAACTCATCGGGATCAGCGTATATCGTGCAGGGCGACCCAATTTAATGAGCATGACACTGATCACCAGCAGTGTCATCGCCGCAAGGATCTGGTTTGTTGAGCCGAACAGTGGCCAAATTGCCAGACCACCGGCTCCGGACGCACCACCGACGCCAAACGCTAAAAGCAGACAGCAGGTCACTGCAATCAAAGTCGCAAGGATGCCATGCCGAAGAAACGGGATACCGTAGATCTCTCCCCATTCCTGAATGATGTATCTTTGAAGCCGTACCCCCGAATCCATGGTCGTTCCGGCAAAAAGTACAACCATTGTTGCAAGCAGCGTGGTCGCAAATCCCAACGGTAAACCCCAACCATTAGTTATCATTTGCGCACCGCCCTGTATAAACGTACCTGCGCCAGCACTACCATATTTATCATAGATTTCATGCCAGACCTCTGGCGAAGCTGCCAAAGCTGCGCTGGATACAGCGACTATGGTAATCAACGCCAGACTACCCTCGCCTACCGAACCTAGGTAGCCGACAAATCGTGCATCGGTTTCCTTATCGAGCTGCTTGGAGGTTGTTCCGGAGGAAACGATGCCATGAAAACCCGAAATAGCACCGCAGGCGATGGTGACGAACAGCAGAGGCACAAGTGAGGGGGCATCCAGTGTCACAGCAGAATTAAAAGCCGGTGCTGAAATATCAGGCAGCGACAACAGCACAGCGCCGTAAAGCAAAAACAAACCTACAAAAAGTTGTAATCCATTGATGAAATCCCTCGGCTGCAGCAATGCCCAAACCGGCAGCATTGATGCTATTGCCGCGTAAACAAACAGGATGACAATCCAGCTACCTTTTGCGCCTAATCCCATCACCTGTTCCGGTAATTCAATCGGCAAACTGCTGCCAACAAAAATCGAACCATAAAGGGCTGCAACACCGACGATCGAGAGCAGCGTGAGATTAAAGTTCCGATGCAGCAACTGACCAATAATCAGCGCAACCACAATGGCAGACCATGCAGGAAACACAGCGTTGGGTGTGCCGACGAATGCATTGGCAATCACCACGCCAAACACTGCGTTTACCATCAGTAGTACCAGAAAAATAACAATCATAAACAGCGCTCGGGTTCGTTTTCCGATGACCTCCTCCGAGAGAGCACCAATAGATTTCCCTTTATGTCTGGCACTGGCCCAGATCGCACCGAAGTCATGTACACCAGCGAAGAAGATGGTCCCAATCGTGACCCAGAGTACGGCGGGCACCCACCCCCAATATACGGCTATCGCAGGTCCCACAATAGGTGCAGCACCGGCAACAGATGTGAAATGGTGACCCCAAAGCACGAACTTGTTCGTTGGAACATAATCGACCCCATCTTCGTATTCGTGTGCTGGTGTGACAAAATTTGGATCAAGCTGGTATATTTTTGTCGCGATAAATCTAGAATAAACGAACCAACCAAATGCCATACCGGCCAGGCCTAGCGCAATAATCATAACGGACTGCATAAAGACTCCCCTCCATCGTAGACACGACAAAACCCATCCAGACGAAAGCTAGCACGGGATAAATTGATTTGATTTGTTATTTTTGTCGCCGATCCAGCTTAACTGAGACGCAACTTCTATGTCTATGCGAGGCTATCGAGAAATACGCACTAAATCGGAGGAAAACAGGGGGTGGATTAACAGGGACAAAAACGCTTTGTTTTAGTCCCTGTGGAGGCAGGGCATTGAAGATTTATTTCGAGAGATAGTTCATGCCATCTTCAATACCCCGAATAGTCAGAGGATACATCTGGTCTTCAACAAGCTTCTTCGTCAGCGCAACAGAACTGGAGTATTCCCATGTATCTAGCGGCGTGGGGTTAATCCAGATGGTTTTATCGAAGGTATCAAGCACTCGCTGCATCCACAGTGCACCCGCCTCCTCATTCCAATGCTCGACGCTGCCGCCAGAGTGGGTTATTTCATACGGTGCCATCGACGCGTCACCCACAAAAATAACTTTATAGTCATGGGTGTATTTATGCAGGATGTCCCATGTGTCAATCCGCTCGTTCATCCTTCGGTTATGCGCTTTCCAAACACCTTCGTAAATAAAGTTATGAAAATAGTAGGTTTCCAGATGTTTGAATTCAGAGCGAGCAGCGGAGAATAATTCTTCACACACTTTAACGTGCGCGTCCATCGAGCCACCGCTATCGAGTAACAATAGTACTTTAACAGTGTTTCGACGCTCAGGTCGCATGATGATATCTAGTAGACCGCCATTTCTGGCCGTCTTCCTGATTGTATTGTCGATGTCGAATTCTTCATCAGCGCCAGTTCTTGCTAACTTGCGCAAGCGGCGGAGGGAAATTTTCATGCCACGCGTGCCCAGTTCGACGTTGTCGTCGTAAGCCTTGTAGTCGCGTTTATCCCATCGGCGCTTACCGCGTTTTTTCTTACCCTTGCGGTCGTTACCCTCTTCACCGCGACCGTTCTCGCCCTTACCTTCCTTATCTTTCTCTTTACCCTCTCCCTTCGCGGCTTCTTCAACCTGACGCTTAAACTCCTCAATCAACTTCTCTAAACCACCCAGAGATTTGATCTTGGCTAATTCTTCGGGAGTGAGGGATTTCTCGAATTCGCGACGCAGATACTCATCAGGAATCATCGAAGCGATCATGCTTGATAAGTCTTCCAAACCCTTAAAGTATTCGCTAAATGCCCTGTCAAACTTATCGTAGTGTCGCTCATCCTTTACCATCGCCATTCGACTGAGGTAATAGAATTCGTCAACATCTGCGTACACTAACCCTTTCTTCAAAACTTCGAGCAAGTGCAATAATTCTGTAATGGAAACTGGAATACGTGCATTCCGAAGCGCCATAAAAAAATTGATGAGCATTTTTGACTAACCTATATTCTTTAAACCGTGCGCCAACCGTGGCTGGCGCGGGGTAAATGATTTCACGGACACAACGTCGCGTTTAATCTTTCAAAAACAATTTGCTTTTACTATCAGGAACCGCCGGAACTGCCACCACCGCTTTGACGACGATTCATAAACGCCAGTCGTTCAAGCAATTGAACATCCTGTTCGTTCTTCACTAGCGCGCCATAAAGCGGGGGTATTGCTTTCGAGGTATCGCGATTTCGCAGAATTTCCTCGGGAATGTCGTCCGCCATCAACAGCTTTAACCAATCGATTAATTCGGAAGTTGAAGGCTTTTTCTTCAGACCCGGTACCTTACGCACGTCGAAGAAAATTTCCATTGCCTCTTTCACAAGATCCTGTTTGATGCTCGGATAATGAACGTCAACGATCTGTTGCATCGTTTCCCTGTCAGGGAACTGTATATAGTGGAAGAAACATCGACGCAGAAACGCGTCTGGCAATTCTTTCTCATTGTTACTCGTGATCAAAATCACTGGTCGATTTTTCGCAACGACTGATTCGCCTGTTTCATAAACGTGAAACTGCATTTTATCTAGCTCGAGCAACAAGTCATTCGGGAATTCAATGTCTGCTTTGTCTATTTCATCAATCAGCAAAACGACTTTTTTGTCTGCCGCAAAGGCTTCCCACAATTTCCCTTTCGCAATGTAATTATTGATGTCGTGAACACGCTCGTCGCCCAACTGGGAGTCTCGCAGGCGCGAGACCGCGTCATATTCGTAAAGCCCCTGTTGTGCTCGCGTTGTTGACTTCACGTGCCAAGAGATAAGCTCCATGTCTAAGGATTCGGCAATTTCCTCCGCAAGCATGGTTTTACCCGTGCCAGGTTCGCCCTTGATTAACAGGGGTCTTTCGAGTTGCACAGCTGCATTAACAGCCATTTGTAATTCATCTGTCGCAATGTATGTGGCAGTACTAGAAAATTTCATATTTTTTTAACCAAGAAGATAAACAGAAACTGAACCATCCAACTAAATAGCGGATATCGAACCTCTACTGTAATTTGCCCAACAGGAGTAATCAAGGCCTGAGGAGACGGTTGTCGACGGGAAGGGAGTTTGAACCGGAGGAAACGATCTTTATTCATCAGCCTGATGAAGCCCCATTGGTGAGAGTTTGAGAACTCGACACCAAGCTGACCTGATACCCTGCCCTGCCCGATCCAATTCGCGTTACCGCCTTAACATCACTGCCAAATCAACACCAAAGTCTTACCCGTTGCTTCAATGCTTGGTTTCAGCTGTATGGCAATTCGGATCGATCTCGATCAATCGAGCTCGCCGAAAAGCGCTGACTTGTCGGCTTTGTGGTGCGCAGTTAAAACTCGCGAAGGTGAAATGGCGAAGTCTAGATGTGCTGTCGACGTCGACCGATGTAGAGCCTTACTGCCAACACAAGCAGTACGAAAAAAGAAGAAAACATTAATGCGACACCGCCATGGAGGCCGCTTTCCGCTCCCTCGAGCAATAAGTCCATCGCCAATATCAGAAAAGCGGGCGCGTAGATTCGAATCTCATCGCCGGTATACCAAGGCGTAAAAATCAGCACTAATACAATACCTCGGAGCAAGTCCTGCCAACCCCGATTTTGAATGCCCGACGTCAACTTCCACCAAACCCACGAGCAGCCGAGCCCCGAAAGAAAATAAACAGACCAAGCAATGATATATTCTAAGCTAGTGGGATCATTCTGAGGCATTGTTTTCTACTCTTGCCCTATCCAATCGATAATGTAGTCTTCATAAGCGTCTTCAGGTACGTGAAGCTCACTCACCGTTTTGTCGACCACCGATATACCGGCCTCGTGCACTGAATGGCGCGAACCAGAAATAAGAGGATGCCAATCGGCGAGCTTACCGCCTTCTGCCAAAACTCGGTAGGCGCAGGTATTGGGCAGCCATTTAAAATCCGAGACCCGATCGGTAGTCAGCAAAACACAATCCGGCACATTTCTGTTTCTGGCCAAATAATCGCCGCACCTGCAGGTATCGAGATCGAGATATCGGCAAACGACAGAGGTGTAGTGAACCTCGTTAGTGTCTATGTCTTCAAGCTTGTGCAAACAACAACGCGCACATCCGTCGCATAGCGATTCCCATTCGGTTTTTGACATTTCTGAAAGCGTTTTGGTTTCCCAGAAAGGCGCCTCTGTATCGACACGACTCATGCTGGTTTACTCAATACGTTGCTAGCCAGGTCACACTTCATGGCGCTGGTGAAACACTCGGCGCAATCACCGGCGGCAACTGGAGGTGATAGCCCTGTTCAGTCAGGTTTTGAATAACCTTTTGCGTGTCTTCCTTAGCCAGTTTTCGCTCCGGCGTAAGTTTAAATGACAGCGCATGCTCCGGCGTGCCAAAGGTGCCGAGCAATTCCTCGGGAACCCGGCTCAACCCTTCGCTTTTGGCAACATAAAGATAAATATCTGGCTTCTTGCTGCTACGATAAACGTCACACAAAATCATAGTTACCTCGTTAACTCTCTCGCTACTTGCAAAAGCGCATCACCGATAACTGGCTTGCGCCAGCCACGTAAATCAGCGGGCAAGCTGTGCTCCCCATTATTATGCATGGGGGACCGCAATATATATTCCAAGTGCCTTTTCTTTGCGAGCATTTCGGACGAAATAGCATAAGCTTCGGCGGTATCTTCCACCTTCGCTCGCAAAGATTTTAGACTTTTTTTATCGATCGGTGATTTTTGCAAACCCGCATAGGCCGCGTTGACATCGCTAGGATTCGCCAGAGCCTCAGCAATAACATCTACAATTTGTTCGCCATACTTACGTAACTGTTTTGAGGTTAGTTCAGCCACTCGCTGACACTCTTCGGGCTTACTTGGCTGACGAGTCGCTAAAGCCAACAACGATTTTTCGTCGACAACACGATTGCGGGGTAAATTAGACGCTCTTGCCAGGGTTTCCCGCCACGCACACAAAGACTGGAGTACACCCAAGGATTGTTTGTTCAACTTACCTGCACCGCGAACCTTAACAAAATATTCGCTGGGCGCTATAGTTGTGGCTAGTCCCTGACCGAGGGACTGACACTCTTCTTGCATCCAAATGAGGCGCTCAGCGCTTTGGAGTAATTCAAGTTGTTTCTTATAAACGTCCAACAAGTGAATAACGTCAAGCGCGGCATAGTCGAGTTGAGATTGCGTTAAAGGCCTTTGCAACCAGTCGGAGCGCGTTTCATCCTTGGATATTTCAAGATTTAAATACTCAAGGACCAGTTTTTGATAACTCAGGGAAAACCCTACGCCAAGAATAGCCGCGGCCGTCTGGGTATCAAAGACAGGTTCCGGTACGACGCCGAGCCCGTGCTGAAATACTTCAATATCTTCAGAGCAAGCGTGAAACACCTTGGTGATTTTATCGTTCGTTAAAAGCCCAGCTAGTGGCGAGAGATCCTCGACTTCAAGCGGATCAATAATGAAGCACTCACTGCCATCGTAAATCTGAATTAACCCAACAATGGGATAATAGGTGTTAAATCTTGCGAATTCGGTATCGATTGAGATCACGTCAACGTCGTTAAGTCTGGTCACGAGACCCGCCAATTCGACAGCCGACCCGATCATCGTGAAATCTACACTCATACTATTTGTTTTCTTCCTTCCAATGCGTGAACAAGCGTGCCACCGTCCAAGTACTCAAGATCGCCACCAAAGGGGATGCCCTGAGCCAATCTCGTCACGGCCACGTTTGTTGGCTTCAACATTTCACTAATGTAATGGCAGGTCGCTTCACCTTCGACTGTTGACCCAATAGCAAGGATGACTTCAGCGATACCTTGCTCGCATCTCGACTTAAGCAATTCAAGCCCGAGTTCAGCAGGCCCAACCCCATCAAGCGGCGATAACGTCCCCATTAGCACAAAGTATCGGCCTTTAAAGCCACCCGTCATTTCCAGCGCGATCACGTCCGCCGGACTTTCAACCACGCATAGCGTGTCTGATTGCCTGGTCGGATGACGACAGAGTTGGCAAACTTCGTGTTCCGTCAGGTCACGGCACTGACTGCATCTTGAAACCTTATTCAGCGTCGTTGTCAGTTGTTCTGCGAGTTTTAAACCACCCGCCTGATCCCGCTGCAAAAGATGATATACCATGCGCTGTGCTGTTTTCGGCCCAACGCCGGGGAGACAGCGGAAAGCTTCAATCAACTGGTCTATTAAAGAGTCCGTGTTCACCTGTGCACCTAGGAAAAGGGGAACTTAAAGCCCGGCGGCATGGAAATACCAGACGTCAAGTCCGACATACCTTCCTTTTGGCTGTTTTCTATCTTGCGCACAGCGTCGTTCACCGCGGCCGCAATGAGATCCTCGAGAATCTGCTTGTCCTCGCTCATGAGACTATCGTCGATATTCACCTTACGGACATCGTGACGACCTGTCATCACCACCTCGAGAAGACCACCACCAGACTGGCCAGTGACCTCCTTATTCGCAATCTCGTTTTGCATAGATTGCATTTTTTCCTGCATTTGCTGGGCTTGTTTCATCAAGTCGCCCAAACCACCTTTCATACTCATTTTCCTCTCCGGTTTATATCGCCACCGACTATCCTAATTTTCTTGTCATCAATGCTTAGTGCGCGTCTCGCGCTTTCGCAACGATACTTTCTTGCACCAAAGTGCCGTCGAAGCTTTGTATCAGCTCCTGAACATTTTCATCGTTTTCTATTGATACTTTTGCGCGTGCTAACGCCTCATCGGCGTGACGCTGCGCCGCCTCCGCTGGCGACTCACCATGACTCTGACCAATCTCAATCTTTACCGCGATGGTATGACCCAGGTAAGTTGACAGTGACATGGCGATGCGTACTTCGTGGGTTTTATTCCACATACTTGCGTGGTGTTGATTCAAGATCAAACAACAGGTACCCGCGTCGCCGTCGGCATCACCAATGGTGCAATTCGCCGCAAGCGTCTGGGTAACACCGGATAAACCAAGATCAGGGAATATCTTCAACCATTGATCCTGCGTTATTTCCTCTCCTGCCTGATCTGATAGTTTTAGCGCGGTTGCATCTTTGCTCGATTGCCCCTCGCCCAAACCACTCGTGTCTAAGCTAACCTCAAGCTTCGCCGCCGGTGGCGGCTCCACGACTTCCTGCTGCTTTTGTACTGCATGCGGAACACTTTCGAGTTTGGATTGCTGAACGCTGACTGCTGCACTTTCTTGATCCGAAGGTTTCGTTGACTCGTTTGCTGGCTGCTCTTCGGTTATCGCCGGGACACGCGGTGTTGTATTGTCTTGTTCAAGCAATGCGCGGATTGAGCTAGTCTGAGATGCCTGCGCACCCGTCTCTTGAGACGCTGCAGCACCTGTCGACTCTGCTTGGTCTCCAGCCATCGGCTGTGGCTGCTCAGTGTCGGCAGGGGATTTATTTTTATCGGGCGGCACGTTGGGGATAAATGAAAGCATGCGTAATAAGGTCATTTCAAAACCGCTGCGCTGATCTGGCGCAAACGGCAGATCTTTCTGACCTAGCAAGCCTATTTGATAATACAACTGGATGTCTTCCGGCGAAATCTGTTGAGCAAGTGCCATCACAACATCTTTGTCACCCTGACTGTTATCAATGCCTTCTGGCACTGCCTGAGCCACTGCCACGCGGTGTACCACAGCAAGAAACTCACTCAGCAATGCCCTGTAGTCTGGTGAAAACTCGGCTAGGTGCTCGATTCGATCGAGCAGCTGTTTGCCATCGTGCTCAATCAGGGCATTAATTAACCGATAGACCTCACCGCGATCAATGGAACCCAACATTGTTTTGACTTCTGTTTCGCTAATCTGATTTTCGCCGAACGAGATAGCTTGATCAGTCAAACTCAACGCATCGCGCATACTGCCGTCCGCCGCCCTACCAAGATGCCAGAGTGCCGCATCTTCGTAGCCAATCGCTTCTTTTTGCAAAATCTCCTGAAGATAAGAAACAACCCGCTCGGGTGACAAATTCTTAAGGTTAAATTGCAGACATCGAGAAAGTACTGTTACCGGTAACTTTTTTGGGTCGGTCGTTGCCAGCAGGAATTTGACATGTTCCGGAGGCTCTTCAAGCGTCTTCAATAGCGCGTTGAAGCTATGATTTGAAAACATGTGCACTTCGTCGATCAGATATATCTTAAATCTGCTTCGCGTTGGCATGTACTGAACGTTGTCGAGTAACTCCCTGGTTTCCTCAACCCGCGTACGCGAGGCTGCATCGACTTCGATCAGGTCTACACTTCTACCTTCGGCAATTTCCAGACAGGAACCACAAGTGCCACAGGGCGTTGCGGTCACACCGTTGTCGCAATTCAGGCATTTTGCGAGAATTCTGGCAATCGTCGTTTTACCCACTCCCCGGGTACCAGTGAACAGGTAAGCATGGTGCAGTCGGTTAGTCTCGAGAGAATTGATCAGCGCTCGCAACACATGTTCCTGGCCCGCAAGTTCAGCAAAACTCGCCGGGCGGTATTTTCGCGCAAGTACTTGATAACTCATGTCACAAAACTCCCCCTGACACGCTTCGCTCAGCCATCTATTTGACTATAACTGGATTAACTTTACAGAAACCGAGGCCTCCGTAGCCGATTGTACGTAGTATTGCCCCTAACTTCACGAATAGTCTTCATGAGGGCTTAATTTCTTCACTTCACCCTCGGGGACTTTTTCCATTAAGCTTTACCGCACGGGTTAACTGCTTCAGCAGCTCTGAACAAAAAAGCCAAACCAAAGGGAGAAAAGACATATGGCTGGCACTATTCGCATCGGTCACCGTGGCGCATGTGGCTATGCTCCGGAAAACACGCTTGCTTCGTTTCAGCGGGCAATTGACATGGGATGCGCGTGGATCGAACTCGATGTACATTACGTCGACAACGAACTCATTGTGATACACGACGCGAGACTGGACAGAACGACCAACGGGAAAGGCAAGATTTACGATTTAAGCCTTGAGGAAATTCAATCCTACGATGCTGGTGAGGGCCAACATATCCCCACACTGACCGAGGTGCTAGATCTGGTTGATCGGCGCGTAGGAGTTAACATTGAACTTAAGGGCCTAGCGACTGCTGCGCCAGTAGACCAATTACTCACGCGTTACTGTGCCGCTGGTTGGCGCCCCGAACATTTTCAGGTGTCTTCTTTCAATCATGACGAATTGGCGAACTGCGATGCGAAGTGGCACCGAGGCGCTTTGTTCCACAAGGCCGTCGCCGACTATTTCGAGATCACCTCTCGGCTAAGTGCCTATTCTATCAATCTAGAAAAATCACTCGTGACAGAAAAACTGGTCGATAAGGCGCATGATCATGGCTTAAAAGTATTTGTGTACACGGTTAATGAACTCGATGAAATCCAGCGGCTGATTGATTTGAATGTCGATGGCATTATCACCAACTATCCCGATCGGGTTCCAGATCAGTCGTTCGAATGACTGAACCCGTTCAGGTCGAACCCGCAGGCATTGCGCATCGCGAACTTATGCAAAACCTGCTTCAACTTTATCTCTACGATTTTTCAGAGTACGTTGCGATTGCTCGAAACAAAGATGGTCTGTTCATTTATCCATATCTTGACCATTACTGGCGCGAACCTGATCGCTTTCCATTTTTGATATCCGTCGCTGGGGAATATGCTGGATTTGCATTGATTCGTGAAGAGATTAACCCTAGAACAAACGAAACCTCATATGAGATCGCAGAGTTTTTTGTGATGAAAAAATTCAGGCGCCAGCACGTCGGAATCAAGGCCACGCTTTTACTCGTGAGCAAGCTATCGGGCAGCTGGGTTGTGCGAGTACTTGAGAACAACAAGCCAGCGCTCCACTTTTGGCAACACACCCTCCGAAATTTCAGTCCATCTAAAATAAAGCTTCAATCTTCTGCTGGTTACGAGTTCCGGTTCAGCAATAATCGCAGCGGGGGCTAGCCTTGGCGACCAGCAAGATTGTCGATTTCTTTGCTCAACGAATACTTGTCGTCGGTCACGATGCGTTCAAGCACCTCAATTCTCGCAACCGCATCTTCTAATAACCGCTCGCTTTCTAAGAGGTCTGTTTCGAGCATATTTACCTGCTCCACGAGATTTTTCGACCCCGACGCCGCCTTACTGGCTTTGATGATTCTAATAACCCCTTCAAAGCTGATTGCAACGACCGCTATCACCATACCGGCGAGCCAATAACTACCCATGTTCTTCACTCCGCACCTTGGATTTTGTTTTTCTTCGCTTGCGACTTAGTTTGCCCGAGCCAGATATATTGCGCACCACATCTGGATATCCGTCGTAAGTCACATTACCACTCCCTGTTATTTGCACCTGTAAATCCTCACTGACAGAAAGTCTTGCATCACCCGAGCCGGCTATTTTAACGACAGCGAAGTCGCTTACCAGTGCATCAGCATGATACTTGCCTGACCCGTTGAGCTGAATTGTTTGCAATTCAACATCGCCAGCAATACGCGCCTTACCAGATCCGTTTATTTTAATTTGCAACTTATCGGCAGTCAGGTTCCCCATCGAGATATTGCCACTACCGCTGACTTGCACACACAATAAGTCTACGTCTAAGTCTGGTATGTCGATATTGCCGCTACCGGTAGCCACTATTTTTTGCAAATCGTTCAGTTTCAATTCGTAGGAAATCTGTTGCCGCAAAACGCCCAACTCAAATATTGAGTCAGAGTAATAGCCTAACTGCAACACACCGTCGACGACTTCCGAACGGATCTTTGCCAAGTAGGATTCTGGACCGTGAATAATCAGTGACTGACTTTCAGCTTGAGATACGGTCAGGTTTCCAGGCCCTTTAAAACGAAGGGCGTTGCATTGCTGAATTTCACGTTTCTGGAAAATCACGCGTCTTCTCCAGAAATTTTCTTAAACTCTCTCTGCAACTCAAATTTACTTGAAGTTACGTAGGCTTCCATTGTTCGCACACGATTTTCTATATCAACGAACTTTTGTCGTGCAGCGCTAAACGCCTCGGCATTCGTTAAATTAGATTTAGTGCGTTTTTTTCTCGACTGCGATCCACCACGCCGTTTTATTTCTCCGCCGTTTGAATCGTCATGCACATGGAAATCCTCGTACCTTTCTGACGCCTTTCTGTAATAGGGTTTTTCATCCATGATAAAATAGAAAAAGAAATAGCCTGGTACTGTTAGGCTGGGGATAAATATTAAGCCTATCACCGCTGCCAACCTTACCTGCCATGTTTCTAGGCTCCAGTAATCCGCAAAACCCGCGCAGACCCCGCACACTTTCTTTTGATCTTTATCGCGGTACAAACCGCGATTAGAAATGACCTTACTGCGCACAGACTTCTTCCAAGCGGACACTTTCTTGCGACGTCGACTGCTTCGACCTCGGGTATTAACATCATCGTGACGTCTATTTCGTTTTGACCTTGCGCCAGTTCTTGTCTGATGCGAGTTCAAGTCGTCGCGGGATGTCGATCGATTGCCTGCTGCAAAATCATCTTCCAATTCATCATCGTGATGAGAATATCGTTCCTGATCTCTTCTATTTTGGGCCGTTTTCTCGAACAACTTCGATGATTGCTCGTCCACCCAATCTTCAGCCTGGCGAGTCCATTTCTCGGTAATCTGATCGACATAATCTTCGATTGAGTCTTCCAATTCACGTTCTCGTGGACCTCTTCTTCGATTAGCCCGCCGGGCTAAATCTTCCGCTCTTTCGGCAGCAGCCGAGGCATTATCAGCTTTTCTTCGCGCTCGTTCTTCCGCGCGATCGGCAAGCCTTCTGGCGCGCCTAGCTAACTTTTCAGCTTCTCGTTGTTCTTTTTCGGACTTGCTCACTCTGCCCACCCCTTTCTCGCCCGGTATTGCTGGTTATGTTTGCTTTCGTTGTCACACGCTATTGCTAAGCCAAATGAGACCCGGCGCTAAGTGCCGTGATTTTCTCTCCAATCCGGGCTCTCAACATCCAGGATAGCTTCAAGTGTTTCAATTCTTACCGCCATGTTGTTGGCAACTTCTACCATCTCGTCAAGCTCAAGGCGTTCACTCGATGACAAGCCGCCGGCTGTTTTGCCTTTTGCTTTGTAATGTAAAATTATCCAGATAGGCGCCACGACTACCAGAAATACGATGATGGGTGCTGTAAAAAATTCCATTGCGCTGGATTCCATAAAGTTAATCGACGTCAGATCGGTTTGAGGGTCCGATTCTGCCTAAACCTCCCCCTCTGAGCGCTTCGATTGTGGGCTACTGTCATTTGTGCTGCCCGTTTCTGCGTGTTCGGTATTCGAGCCGCCTCCAAGCCTCGCTTTTAATTTTGCGAGCTCTTCATCAACTTTCTCATCAGACTCCAGATCAGAAATTTCATCGGCTAATGAACGTTGACCGAGATCATATGCCTCAACCTCGCCTTCCATGTCGTCAATTTTTCTTTCATAGCGTTCGAACTTATTCATTGCTTCGTCGATATTGACCTCATGTATCTGACGCTTAACGCCCATTCTCGTTTTGGCTGTTTTACCGCGCATCACCAATGCTTTTTGACGGACTCTGGCATCGCTCAATTTTTGCTGAAGTTGCGCAATGTCTGCAGACAATTTTTGTAAATTCATGTCGATTTGCTCAAGATCAGCGTTTATTGCCTCCACCGACTCGAGCGCTTCAGTTTTCTCTTTGAGCGCAGCCCTCGCGAGATCTTCTCTACCTTTCGATAAAGCGACCTCGGCTTTCTTCTCCCAATCTGCGGCTTCTTTGCTGTAGCGGCCTGAGCGCCTTCCAATTTCCTTTTTATCAGCAATTAATTTCGCTGACTGGGTTCTAACCTCGACCAGCGTTTCTTCCATTTCCTGAATAATCAGTCGAACCATCTTTTCGGGATCTTCTGCTTTGTCCAGAATCGAGTTGATATTCGCGTTAATTATGTCTGTAAATCTGGAAAAGATTCCCATGATGTTCACCTCTTGTTGCCTGAATTTGGATATTCAGCCCGATTTCTTGCTGCTGATCTGTCCATGTTTCCGCGATACTGATGTCGATCTTAAAACGTCAAGCGACCTCGCTTACGTTTACTATTCCACAATCTGTGCCAACATTCGGTTTTAGCCCCGAATGCTTTTAGGTGATTGTTATTATTGAGTTTTTTAATACAAAGCGAATTCGTGTATGATGCCAAGCATAAATAAGCAGCTTATGATTTAGCGAAAATGGCTATTTATTAGCTAATTTATCAATTTTTGACTGAGATTCGGCATACATGTCAAACAACACACATTCCGAGCGCCTTCTTGGGGAATCCCCAGCTTTTCTAGAAATTCTTGATCGCGTTTCCCAGATTGCTCCATTAAGCAAACCGGTGCTGATTGTCGGAGAGCGAGGTACAGGTAAGGAACTGATCGCGTCTCGTTTGCACTTTCTTTCGCAGCGCTGGGATCAGGAATACATCAAAATGAACTGCGCGGCCATTAGCGAGACCTTGCTTGAAACAGAGCTTTTTGGCCACGAGGCCGGCGCATTCACTGGCGCCCAAAAACTCCATAAAGGCCGATTCGAGCGCGCCCATAAAGGCACACTATTTCTTGACGAGCTCGCCACCACATCTCCACTTGTTCAGGAAAAATTACTCAGAATCATCGAATACGGCGAATACGAACGCGTTGGCGGCAATAAAACCTTGTACACCGATGTACGGCTTGTTGCCGCAACCAACGAAGACCTGCCCGCACTGGCTAGACAGGGTAAATTCAGAGAAGACCTGCTGGATCGACTGGCATTCGATGTCATCACTTTGCCTCCCTTGCGTGCACGAGCAGAGGATATTCCGATATTAGCGGAGCAATTCGCGGTATCGATGTCGTCGGATCTGGGACGTGAGTATTTTCCGGGGTTTTCTATCGCTGGCAGAAAAGTGTTAAGAAGTTACCATTGGCCAGGCAACGTTCGCGAACTCAAAAATGTTGTTGAACGCAGCGTTTACCGGAGCCAAGACCCCGATTCTCCGGTTGACCTGATATCACTTGATCCCTTTGACTCACCCTACCGTCTTGCACAACCTAGCGAGGTGGTTAGTGTGCCTGAGTCGGATGATAAAGCGGCTGGTCTTGGGTCGGTTGTACCCCCGATCACGGCGATCAATGAGTTTCCGCTCGACTTCAGAAAATCTGTGCAGGACTACGAAATTAGCCTCATTAAAAACGCATTAGCAGCCAGTCAGTTTAATCAAAAGAAAACTGCCGAAGCCCTTGGCGTGACTTACCATCAATTGCGTGGTTATTTGAAAAAGTATGATCTACTGGAGGCGGACTAGCGCTCTGTCAAAAGTAGCTCTCCAGCATTCTGACTAGACGCTTCAGCCTTCTTAGCAACCGTGATGGCCATGACTTTTGCGGAGTGCCATAGTCCATCTCTGATTCCCAGTTTGATTGATAAATCACTCCCATAAAGTTATCGGCTACAAGCTGCTCGTTTTCACCCATCCGCTTTAGAAAATAGTATTGCCAGTCATGGTGATAAACACGGAAGTAGGGTTCGATGGGATGGATTGGTATCGCTTTCCAAGCAAGTAGAGCTTCTCCGTACCAGTGGTATTCTCCCACGCCACGCGCGACTACGTCCCAAAGGGTCTGCCCTCTATTTGCTAACATTTCTGTCTCTAACGATTGCCAGACTTTCCTCGACCAAAGAAATGGCGAAGGCATAAATGAGTAGTTAGGGCCATTTCTGGGGAAAATCTTTCTGACCGCGTTCAGCTCTTCAAAATAGTCAGACAAAAACCGATGTTTACCACGATTTTTTGCAACCTGAAGCAATTCTTTATTTTCATGAAAGACAGTGTAAGGCGTGCCTGAGGGATGTATAAAATCAGACCGATAAAAATCACGGAGGAAGCGACTGTCAGAATCGATACAAAGATAGTTCTCAGCATGCCCGAGGCGCCAAAACTCGGCTTTGATAATACCTTGCGCGACATAGGGCTGCGTCGTGGCGACCACTTCAGCACAGGCCATGTTGTTTGACTTAATAATTTCCTCATCACTCACCCACTGGTAATCAAATCCAGTTCCTATCACCGACGCTAGCAGTTCAAAATCGTCTGCAGGGGTTGAGATGAAAACAGGTATGCCGTCTTTGTTGAATGTCTGAATACTTTCGAGCAACCTTCTCAGCCGCAAGAAATCCCTGTGGTAGCTTTTACAGAACAGGCATAAATCATGCATCAGAGATTTGTTCGCCCTGCTCAACCCGCGCAAGAATCTGGCTTACAGCATCATTGACCGAGATAGGCTCACCTTCAAAGCTTTTCAAGCTGCTTTTTTGCCAATCGCGCCACAATGTTTCGAACGTCTCCAAAATAGAGTCGGCATCGTGAGTGTGACAAATATAACTATTATGATTAACCAATAATTCATCAAGAAACCGGTTTCGGTTAGTAACGGCAACAACCGGTCTTCGCGCCCAAAAATACTCATATAGCTTTGAAGGAATATATTCAGCACACCATTCATAGTCACCATGCAACAACAGCAGCACATCGGCCTCGTACATTTTTTCTATCACGCGTTCGCGACCCGACTTTCCGGTCAGAGGGTCTGACTCCAAACGGCCGTGATTGACGATAATTTCGGGCAGATTCAGTTGCTCCAGCACCCCTCTTGCGGCCGCGTCAATGTCCGAGCCATATATATGAATCCTAATGACACTTTTCGCTTTTGGATGATTAGCGAAAAATGTCTCAAGCGATGTCAAAACCGGTGCTAGTGATCGATCGTTAGTCAACGAGCCAAAATGGCACAAGTTCAGAGTATCGCTGTACTCATGAACATGATGGCACACCGGAGGCTCTGCACCGGGTAAAACAACAAACCCTTTCTCTGCAAGTTCGGGGTTTCTCAATTTCGCATAGTTCAGTGCGTCATCAGTAAACCACCAAACGTGGTCTGCCTCGCGACATATGGTTTGCTCAACGCTCTGTAAGAATCGATCTTTCCTCGATGACCGAGGTCGCTTTCCGTCATCGGTTGGATCATCGCGAATCACCATAGGGTCGTGAATCTCGGCAATCCAGGTCACGCCTGTTTTGCGCTTCAACATGGCTGCCGCCTGATGTGCTGACCAAGCGCCGCCGGAAGAATAGACAACCTCATAATCGTTTTCCGCAAGCAGACGACGGCCTTTGTGGTAGGCGGATAAGGTCCATGAGGAATGGTGCGTTAGTCCAAAAGCCAGACGTTCGACAATGATGAACGGCAATAACAGAATTGATACAACAAGCGTACTCAACCGATACCACCACCCGCGACCAAATTTTTTTGCGACAAGATGGCGGAAGTCGAACCTCAAGCCCGAAGGTCCCCAGGGCAACAATTGGTGGTGTTCAATGTGGGTGTCTTTACGCCCTGTGACTGCACTCAACACAACCGGTGTGATACCTGCATCAATTAAATGGGAGATTTTATCAGTCACCGTCTGGCTCGCGGCTCGTCCGTCCATATTGAAACTATGAGACAAGATCAACCATCTTCGGTTTGTAGCTTTTTCACGCATTAGAATTTAACAACAGAAGGGGGGAAGTTCAGTTACTTTTGCTTTTTTGTAATTCAAGCAATTTTGCGTACTTACAAAAACTATTGAAGCAACCTATCGAGATATGAACGAAACCAGGAATACCATCGAGCAAACCCAGCCGCAAAAAATAAAACTTAAAAAATCTGACCAGAGGCGAAGCAAACAATTTCCATCCGCTAATGCGTTTGCCTTGTTCAAAAAGGTTTTGCGCCTGAAGCGTCGTATAGGTATTTTGCTTGATAAGATAAGAGTCAATCCGTGCTTCAGTGAAGTGATCGAGGTCACCAATTAGCTGACCACTTTCACCGGATAGCCGCATTTTTTCATGGACTGGATCGTCACTCCAGCGTGCCTGATTTCGATTGGCTAGTCGCAACAGCCAATCTGGATAGCCTTCGCCATGCCGAAGCGCTTGACCCATAAAATAATTACATCGATTGACTTTGTAGCCACTCTTCTTGGCCAATCGGGTAGGCTCGGAAAACAGTGCCACTAACGACTGTTTCAGGCTCGGGGATACGCGCTCGTCTGCATCAATGCTGAACACCCAGTCATTGGCGGATTGGTCAAAACCGATCTGTTTTTGCCGGCCGAAGCCTGGCCAGGCATTGTGGATGACGCGAGCACCCGCCTTTTCCGCGAGCTCGACGGTATCATCTGTACTGCCCGAGTCGATTACCAAAATCTCATCGAAGAAGCCGACGCTCTCAATACAAAGAGCAATATTATCGGCCTCATTGTAGGTAATGATCGTCGCTGTTGCTCGTATCTCGCCCATTCAACAAAATGCCAAAGTTTGTTTTTCTTTCATTGTAGCAAGTAAGTTCTGGTCCGTGAACTCGATAAATGCCTTACAGCACATCCGGAGCAATATTTTTGTGAAAATCGCATGCAAAAACATCGCAAACGACCGACTGCGACTGCCAAGAAAGGTTAAAAGCCCCACCAGATAAGACTATTGCTAAATCTCGCCTAAGGCACGCCGTGCCTCGGCTAGCACCTTTTTGACTGACAACGAAGACATACATTGGTACTCACGCAAGCAAGCCTCCGGCTGGCAATCAGGTGAGCAAAGTGCATCACCTTTTACAATGGTCACCTGAGGCACTCTGGGGTGCCACCTGACAAGCTCCGTTGGTCCGAACAATGCGAGTAGTGGCACGCCCGTTGCGCTGGCCAGATGCATCGGACCACTGTCATTTCCGATATAGAGTCTTGCATGCTGCAACAACGTCACCAGTTGCACGAGGGACAACCTATTGTGACCATTAATGATTTTGTGCCGGTGCTTGCTATGTACAAACATTTGTTCAATGCGGCCGCGTTCACCTGCTCCGGCACCCACTACGATGACCGTCATGCCCTGCTCAACCAGCGCATCGGCTAAATTAGCAAACTTTCCAATATCCCATTGCTTGTAGTCTTTCGTTGCACAAACATGCAACACAACGATGCGGTTTAACGACTCGTTTTTACCATCTGCACCAACAGGCAGACTGAGCAATTTGGCAATGTGATCAAGACTGCCAAATGGTGGAAACTGATAGTAGTCCTGTGATCGCGGTTTCAGGCCCAGCGTGCCGATCATTATCGTGAAGTCGTCAAAGCAGTGCTGAGTCGGCTGGTCCATTTCGATTAACTCAGTATAGATCTTGCGGCGTTTATTCTTATTGAAAGCGGGTCCCGGCTTTTGGATTGCACGCGCCAATCGCATGAGTCTGGCTGAGACCACCGTGCCATCCATGTCCAGTGCACGATCATACTCGTTCGAGCGCAACGACCTAGCAAACTCCAAATAGATTCGAATCCTCGATAAAGGCGCATTCTCATGCAATCGTTTTCGGGGATAAAATATGAATCGGGACTCACCAGGAAAGGCACAATCGAGCAAATCTCTAAAACTGTCATCCACCAAGATGCTGAGCTCATCGTTATTGTGCGCTGCCAGAATGGCCTCTATGGCGCGCAGCGCGATAACCATATTGCCAAGAAACTTGGTGGGATAAACGATGAGTTGTTTCAAAGTCAGTGTCTAAGGTCTGTGGAAGACAGCGCTAACTATATCTCGATTGCGTCGAATTCGGTACCATCCCCCCTATGAACTATTAGCCGGTCGTAACCTAGTAAAAACAATGATCAAGTTGCTCAAAACTCCCGCATTCTTGCACCCCCGTTACTGGTTAACCTGGTTTGGCCTACTCGTTTTTCGTGTCGTCGTCATGTTGCCACACACAGCTAGGACCGGGGTTGGCGAAGCACTCGGTGCCCTGACTTGGCACCTTGCCAGACGGCGACGACAAATCGTCGAGGTTAACCTTCAACTTTGCTTTCCTGAAAAATCCGCCGAAGAATTAGCCCAGCTGACTAAAAAAACATTCAAGTCAGGCGGCATCAGTATGATTGAAACAGGACTCGCGTGGCTAAGAGGGCCCGACAGTATTCTAGAAAGAGTTGAATTTGAGGGTCTTGACGAATTACGAGAGGCACACGCCAAAGGTAAAGGGGTCATATTAATGGGTATGCACCTCTCAACGCTTGATATTTGCGGCGCCGCCTTGGGGTGCCATGTACCTTTTGACGTCATGTACAGACGCAACAAAAACTTGATGTTGGAGGCTGTAATGACGAATGGACGGGAACAGAACTTCCCGGAAGCAATCGAGCGCAATGACATTCGTCGAGTCATCCAAAACCTGAAAAGCGGGCATATTGTGTGGTACGGCCCCGATCAGGATTATGGCCGGAGAAATGCTATCTTCAGCCCATTCTTCGGAGTTTCCGCAGCCACAATCACTGCCACTTCACGAATTGCAAAAATCACCGGCTCTCCTGTCGTATCGTTTAGTCACTTTCGACACGCTGAGACCGGAAAGTACAGCGTTCGAATCTCTCGCACACTAGAAAACTTTCCCTCAGACTCGGAGGAAAACGATGTGCAGCGCATCAACCAGCTGATTGAAGCGGCTGTTATGAAAGCGCCGGAGCAATACTGGTGGTTTCATCGTCGGTTCAAGACGAGACCTAACGAGAATGATGATGTCTATTCGCGAAAGTAAGTGAGCGCGGTCAGTTCCGGCTCATCACCTGCTCAATAACAGAGACTGCGCGCTGGGGTAACGAATAGATATCTGCTGTTTCAGCGAATACTTGCCCATTCTGTACCCAATGTTCTCGATTGTTTTTTACTAACATCGACAAAAGCGCTTGATTAAGACTAGCCTGCTCGTAGGGTTCCGCTATTAAACGGCCCATTTCTGCAGATTTGACGTAATGCCCATAACCACACACTTCGGTCGCTAAAACAGGTAATCCCGCCACCATTGCTTCGAGCAAAACCATCCCTGCATTTTCATCGTGCGCCGGATGCAGTAAAAAATCCCCTGCTAGCAAAAATGCAGGGATGTCACCGCTGCCACCGAGTATCTGGACATTATCCTCAAGACCTAGACGATTAATCAAACGAATGAACGGTCGCGCATTGTCTTCGCCGATTGCAATTAGCTTTACCCGCTTTCGCCATTCCCTAGGTAGCGAGCGAACGGCCAGAATGGCACGCTTTAAGCCTTTTTTTACGAAGCCGGACCCAACCAGTAAAATGAGCTTGTCGGTCTTTTCCAAGCCCAGTTTTTTTCGTTTATCGCGCCGGATGGCTGCGGCATTCGAGGGTGCAACTCGGTCACGCGCTATGCCCGGTGGTAAGGTGTGAAAGCGATTTTCCGGTGTGCCGTAATGTTGAACAAAAAACGGTTTCTGCACATCAGAGATACTCAGAATCTCTGTTTTGCTGCCCACGCCAAATACAGCTGATTCGTACTTTGAAAAATGTTTATACCGACTCAGATACCGATAAAGCCAACCTCGCTGAGAAAGCGCTTTTTCCTCGTAGCAGGAGTCCGCAGCATAATAAACATCTAGACCTGGCATTTTGTTAAAGCCAACTACGCAGTCTATCTCACTACGCTTAAGTTCGATCGCCAGTGCTTCAGAAAACTTACGGTACTTATTATGGTTAAACAACGCCTTGATAGGGATGATCGTCACATCAAGATCTGTCGGAAGGGGTCCCGCCCACTTGAGCGCAAATATCCGAACGGTGTGGCCACGATGAATGCACTCCCGTGCCATCCGGATAAAGTCCCTCTGCAAACCACCGTAGGGAAAGTACTTGTATATACAAAAACCAAGTTTCACGATAACCGCCGTAGCTCAGGAATTACTCGCCGGTAAAATTAGGCGCTCGCTTTTCAATAATAGCGTCGACCGCCTCGGCGTGGTCCTGCGTTTGATGTGCAAGTGATTGTAATGTCGCCGACATTTCCAAAATAGACGGCAACTGCATGTGCTCTCCTTCCTTCAGCAACTTTTTGGTCATTCGTAACGCACTGGGAGGATTAACCGCGATGCGCGCAGCGAGTTCATTTGCGGCATTCAACAACTCATCCGGGGCGACAACCCTGGACACCATACCCCACGCTAATGCTGTCTCAGCATTGACCGGTTCCCCTGTGAAGGCCATCTCATTCGCACGAGAAACGCCCACCACTCTGGGTAAAAACCAGGCTCCACCATCACCGGGTATCAATCCTACTTTGACAAAGCTTTCCGCAAAAATCGCTTTCTCAGAGGCAATTCTCATATCGCACATCATCGTCAAATCGCAGCCTGCTCCAATTGCTGCACCGTTTACCGCAGCGATAATCGGCACTTCGAGCTGCTGTATTGCGAGAGGAATTCTTTGAATACCGTTTCGATAACCGTCTCGAATTTCAGTACCTGTACCGCCAAACATGCCCGTTTTGTCTCGCATGTCTTTAACATTACCGCCGGATGAAAACGCGCTTCCTGCACCGGTAATAATTGCGACACGTACGCTTTTGTCAGCATTTATTCTGCTGCAAGCAGCAACAATTGCGTCGACCATCTCATCCTCGGAAATGGCATTTCGAGTTTCGTGCTTATTCAAGGTCAAGGTAACAACATGACCTTCTTGCTGGTACAAAAGTGCTTCAGACATTTACTTTTCCTGCTCTTCGATTTCGCCACACAAACTACCACAGTCATGCCTCAAAATCATTAATGGTCAGATCATCCTTTGTCAATCTCGTGATATGATTCTAAAAACGTCGCCGATCTCATCATGCACAAAAAACACTACAACTGCGTATTGCTGCTCTTTCTATTCTGTCTCACTGGGATGGTCAATGCAGCGCCTAACAACGATTCCAACAACCCCGATGCAGCCAGAAGAATTGATCTTCTTTTTGATCTGATTGGCTATCGGCTCGATCTGATGAAAGATGTCGCTGCCACTAAGTGGCAGAACAAAACCGCAATAGAAGATCTCGATAGGGAGTCAGTTGTTATTGAGAAAGCAGCAGCAGACGCGCTAAATTTTGGTCTCACACCGGCGTCTAGCCGGTTCTTTTTTGCCATGCAGATAGAAGCGGCAAAGGAAATTCAGCGTTACTGGTTTGATGAGTGGGCTAGCGGCCGAGATTTTGTGCCGCCGAATTCGGACCTTGACACCGAGATAAGACCCAGATTACTCAAGATGGGCACTTCCATTGTCGAAGCAATTGCCGATGCTTACCCAATTACAGACCGCTCTCTTGCTAACAAATTTGTCAGGTCAATTTATATCGAGGGATTGTCTGACGCGACCAAACACGCACTTTTCCGTGCGTTGTTTGAAATTGAAAAGTTCGGTACACGGCTAGATCAAATCGTGGCAACGGGCGCATTAAGAGTGGGCACGACTGGAGACTACTCGCCATTCTCCCACCTTGAGGGTGACAAGTATGCGGGTATCGATATTGAACTTGCGGCTGATCTAGCCGCAGCACTCGGGGTTAAACTCTCGCTGGTGAAGACATCTTGGCCGACGCTAATGGAGGATTTGGACAGTGGAAACTTTGATATCGGCATGAGCGGTATTTCCAAAAATTTGCAACGCCAGAAGGTGGCACTATTTTCTGAAACCTATCATTCAGGCGGTAAGACACCGATCGTTCGCTGCGAAGATAAGTCGAAGTACGGCACGCTAGACCAGATAGACGCCACATCGACGCGCGTCGTGGTGAATCCTGGCGGTACGAACGAAAAGTTTGTGCGCAAGCACATCAAGCAGGCACAGGTCCGCGTTCATGACAATAACAGAACGATATTTGATGAGCTCGCAAAAGGACGCGCAGACGTCATGATTACAGACGCCATCGAGGTCACCGTTCAGTCACGGGCTAATGCTAGCCTTTGTGCAGCGATGCCAGGCAAGACCCTCAACTTTCAGGAGAAAGGGTTCTTGTTACCAAGGGATCTTATTTGGCAACAGTTCGTCAATGCCTGGCTTCTACAACGTCAGGGAGAAGGCTTTATCACTGAGATTTTTGACAAACATCTTTGAGCGCCAACTCTGGATTAACTCGCCAGCCCTGTCATATCGTTAGCTAGATAAAGTCATTTTCCAATGCGCTTCTGGCACAGGCTCTGAGTTTAAAAATGCACCAATCATTTGGTTGGTCGCATCTGGCGCTTCCTGTTGCACCCAGTGCGAGACCCTTGGAAGATAACGAATTCTGAAATCCCTTACGTACTCTTCGGTACCAAAAGTTGAGTCTTTTGTCAGCGCAACATCTTCTTCACCCCAGATCATCAGTGTTGGCACTTCAATTACACTGAAAGGCTCGTCAGCAAACCCGGCGCGACGGCGCAACGCCGCACGATAATAATTAACCATAGCTGTCAGCGCGCCGGGTTGATTCGCGTTACGTCGATATACCGCGAGCACTTCTTCGGGAAACATGCTTGGATCACAGCACGAATTCAAGATCGCATCACCCATCGCATGGCTATCTTCGCGACCAAACAGGAATTCCGGCAACCACGGTATCTGAAAAAAGAAGATGTACCATGATTTTTTCAGCTGCGCGAAACCATTTTGGAAAGCTTTACCCATTGGACCAGGATGCGGCACATTACAAATAATTAAGTGACTCAACTCTCTTACTTTTTGTATTGCGAACTGCCAGGCAATCACTGCGCCCCAGTCATGAGCAATCAGGACGACTTCTTTCTTGTCCGCTTGATCAATCAAAGCCGCCACATCTGCCAGCAAATGTTGCATGGCATAGTTTTCGATTCCCTTAGGTTTATCGGAGCCACCATAGCCCCTCAAGTTCGGCGCCCAGGCTTCGTACCCAAGTTCTGCCAAGAATGGTAATTGGTAACGCCATGAAAAACTGTGCTCCGGAAAACCATGCAAGCAAATCGCCAGTTTGTCACCTGTCCCACACTTATCGACTTCAAAATTTAACCCATTCGCCATCACCATCTCAGTTCTAATGGCTGGATGTCGGATTGCCTCTGGTACTACTCCACTCAAGATCGTCTCCTATCGTTTATGTTGGCTCAACTTGATTTGACGGAAATGCATTCACTGCGCATTATTGCCAAAAACATATGACATCACCATGCACAATCTGAAATTTGGCCTCATCGTGACACCGACAGGCAACGAGTTGCTCTCTAATGACTCGGAATCACAGGCACGGGACACAAGTCATTTGGTTCTGCCCTACTTCCCAAAGCTGGATTATGAAGCGCTATGGTTTGCTGATGCATTTCTGATGCCCACAAACATTGAGCCTGCTGCCAACTCGCATGTCATAGACCTCGTCAAAGCAACCGTCGAACAAGCACAGCCGAACGCTATTGGGCTTGGCATTCTTCCCCGCTTTGATGAAGACATTCGATCAGGAGTCGACAAACTTTTTTCCCAACTCCAGCAACAAGTAACGGATAAACCAGCCGCTATCGCTTTAGCTTCGCAGGTGTCGCCTGAAAGCGCGCTAATCGCGGGCACACACGACTATGGATTACTCTCTGTCGGGGCAACAACACCGGGAGGTTTCGGCGCTCTTCCAAGTCACTGGGAGATATACGCACGGAAAGCAAAGGAAAACGGGCGCAAGGCGCAAAGGGACAAATGGACATTAGTGGCACCTATGCATTTAGCTGAAACAAGGGAACAAGCAATCAATCAGGTACTAACAGGTATCGATCAATACGGTCCGCTGTATGCGGAAATGGGGCTAACGCCCGCGCTTCTTAGCGGGAAGGCATTGATTGAAACGCTCATTGAAAACGGTACCGCGGTGATTGGCACACCCGATGATGCTATCGATCAAATTACTCGTCTACTCACGCAAACCGGCGGGTTCGGCAAATTGCTGTTGCAGGCAAACCATTGGGCAAACACTCGTGACGCCCTGCACAGCTATGATCTTTTTTCCGCCCACGTGATCCCCCGCTTCAAAGCCACAGACCAGTCGTAGCAGCAGCTTTCAGACTTCTTCGGTCAAAATGTACTCCCTGTGACTTGCCTTAAAATTGTGCCTGATATCTTTAAAAAAACCTGCAAAATATTTTCATTGATATATAATTCGCGCTCACCTCGGTCCTCTCGCAATGAATAATTGTGAACT
>ERZ1048872.685-NODE-685-length-34426-cov-6.314102_pt1 | contig 34426 bp, 21 predicted proteins | sample MGYA00383100_ERZ1048872 | MGnify/ENA primary metagenome ERZ1048872 (study PRJEB29581, sample SAMEA5548370) | metagenome | biome: marine; feature: coastal; material: water | depth 50 m | study: Short-term variability in the microbial, nano- and picoplankton...
GGTAGATTCTACTGTAAATACATCGAGTGCGTTTAAACGGTCTTTCAGCTCAGATAAGATTTCACCTGAAGCGTCTTTCCATTTTTTACGCATTGTTTTTTCATCGTACTCGGCAGGTGCCGAAAACAAATATTTTCCGTTTTCGTAAAGGTCTTTTACAAATATGGCGCGCTCTTTTACCAAGCCACAAATGGCAGGCAACTGTTCTGGAACAGCAATGCTTAATTCTTCTAAAAGAGGTGTAAGCTGAGCCGCTAATTTTTCGTTAGAGTAGGTGCGTAAATATTGCTCGTTGTACCACTTCGCTTTTTCAAAGTCAAACTTAGAACCTGCTTTACCAACTTTTTCTAAACTGAAAGCTTCTGTCAATTCTTCTAAGCTCAAAATCTCGCGATTGTCACCCGGATTCCAACCCAAGAATGCCAACATGTTTATGAAGCTTTCTTCATAAAACCCTTTTTCGCGGTAACCCGAACTCATTTCGCCAGTTTCTGGGTTTTTCCATTCTAATGGGAAAACGGGGAAACCTAAACGATCGCCATCTCTTTTAGATAGTTTTCCGTTCCCGTCAGGCTTTAAAAGCAATGGTAAGTGTGCAAATTCTGGAGCTTCCCAACCAAAGTATTCGTATAACAAAACGTGCAAAGGAGCAGAAGGCAACCACTCTTCACCGCGAATAACGTGTGTGATTTTCATCAAGTGATCGTCCACAATATTTGCCAAGTGATAAGTAGGCATACCGTCAGATTTAAACAAAACCTTGTCGTCCATATTGTTGGTGTTTACACTCACCCAACTTCTAATGCGGTCTTCAAATTTCACCTCGTGGTTACGCGGCAATTTTATCCGAATTACATACGGTGTGCTCGCTGCCAAAAGTGTTTCTACTTCATCTGCAGGAAGTGTTAAAGAGTTACGCATTGTGCTCCGTGTAATATGGTTGTATTGCCAGTTTGCGCTGCCGCTTTCTTTGGCGAGGTCGCGCATTCTTGTCAATTCTTCACTTGTATCGAAAGCGTAATATGCATGGCCAAATTCAATCAATTGGTCGGCATATTGTCTGTACATTGGCTTGCGCTCACTCTGGCGGTAAGGGCCATTTTCGCCTCCTTTTGTAAAACCTTCATCGGGAGGAATACCACACCAATTCAATGCCTCAACAATATATTCTTCCGCACCTGCAACATAGCGCGCCTGATCGGTGTCTTCAATTCTTAGTAGAAAATCGCCACCGTGTTTTTTGGCAAATAAGTAATTGTATAAAGCTGTTCTAACACCACCCATGTGTAACGGGCCTGTTGGACTGGGTGCAAAACGAACGCGAACGCTTTTATTTTCAGACATTTCTATTCAAAATTTAAGGGCGCAAAGATAACTTTTAGTTTAAAGGATAAAAGCTTTTATGAGCCTAGAACAGGGGCTCTGGATTTAAGTTTAGCCCTAGCTAAAAACGTTGAATAGCAGAACGTTAAAACTGAAAAAAGGTATTTTGATTTGATCGGCAATTCGTACGTTGAAGGGCTAAACTTTATTCCTAAAAAAGCAAAAATATGTTCTTACAACATCAAGTGGTTTAAATATCAGTTTAATTCGGACAACACTTTTAAAACTTTTGGTAGTTCAAAAAAAGACAAGAGTTTACAAGCGCAACGCGACGGAATGATCGCTACGTTAAATGCGGTAAACCCCGATATATTCGGGATTGTTGAAGCATCAAATACTACGACTACGGTGGAAGCACAGTCTACCGTAGAGAACTTAAAAAAACCTCCTCGCCCTAATGGGGTGGAGCAAATATGAAGTGATGGCGGGTTACATTTCTCCGGGAAGGCAAGAGTTGGCCATTGTCTATAATACAACCAAATTTTAGGCAAAACATAGCACAGGCGGTACTTCAGGCTCTAAAAGTAATCCACCTTTTGATGAAGAGTCCTTTTTTTGATACAGATGATGATGCGACAAAAAAGGTGTATGAATTTAAACGCCTTTAGAGGTTGAGTTTGCAGAATTAGCCAGCGGCAAAAAGTTAAACTTGATTTTAGTGCATTGTAAATCGAAAGAGGTATTCACAAATGTGGATTTACTGCATTCAGAAAGAGAGAGTATTAAAAATAGAAAGATGCTTTTTGCCGAGTGGCGTTTGGTTCGCAGGCGCGTTGAAGAATGGATAGATGACAACAAACGGGTGGTTGTAATGTGCGAGATAAACGAAGGGGCAGGGCTAGATTATTACGAAAGCAATTTTGGTAAAAGCGCAGTCGAGTTATTGCTTGGAGATTTATTCGATAACTAGCACTTATTCGTTCAAACAGGAGTCAGGCCGAAATGGGGTGCCTACGGCTGGGAACCAAGCACCACTCGTTTTAAAGATTCGATTACCGAACGCCATGTAAACGCTCAGATTGATCACATTATGGTGAGCAAAGACATCGTGTATACAGAGGGTAGTTATAAAATTTGGAACCCCTTAGATTTGGATGAGGCCAAACCCATAAAAACGAAGCAAAAAAATGCTAGTGATCATTTTCCGGCCACCATTGAAATTGACTGGTAATGCCTTATGTTTGAAGCTTCAAATTGATTGACTTTTATTAGGGTTTTATTCGTGTAAAACCCTTAAATTGAGGAAGCTAAGTTTATGAAGTTGAGTTACCTGAAGAATCGGGGAAAGTTTGTTTTGCCCCTTTTGTTGTTGTTAGTTTCGTCCGTTTCCCTAAAGGCGGATGATTTAGCCCCTACTGCTCCGACTCCTGTTGGTTCATATACGCCTGTATATTTAAATGCGGCAGGCGTTGGAGAATACATATTCAGCCCTCCAATATTTTACAATCCGCTGACAGACAGTATTGGTTATTCTCAGAAATTCTTTTCATGCACAGACTTGAATGATACAGTACGTGTTTATATAACAATTACCAATATAGCTTTGTCGGTGCCAGTCGCTTATCACTGGGATACAACAGATGTAATTGTTGTAGATACAATCGCCCCTAACTTAAACATGTCTGCAAACTTTGCCTTGTCGTTAAATGTTTGGGGCTATGACACGTTGAGCTTTAGTGACATCGACCAAGGATCTAATGATAACTGTTCCATTGATTTCAGCACACTCGTTTTTAGCAGAGATACAGTCTTTGATTGCACCGATGTAGGAAACCATTTTGTTTGGGTTTCTGCTGCAGATGCCTCTGGAAATATTGACTCGACTATGGTGACAGTATCTGTAAATGATGCATTGCCGCCAACTCTTGTTTTACAAGACGATACGCTTTATTTCGATAATACAACTGCTCAGGATACGATACGCTTTAGCGACTTAGACAATGGCAGTTATGACAATTGTGGGCTAGACTCGGCTACGCTGAATACCCAATCTTACCTCGTTTTCAGTTGTGCTGACCTTGGTCAAAATATGGTGAATGTGCTATTGTGGGACATAATTGGTAACAGCAGCGCAGTTTCGGCAAATGTCTGGGTGTTAGACACCGTTTCTCCTGTTTACATTAAAAGTGACACGGTTCTTTATTTAAACTCAGCATCACAGGCTTTAAGCCGAAATGACTTTGTGAGCCCGGCAACAGGCGGATGTTACCCGCCAGCCTTAACCATTTACAGCGATACAGTTTTTACGTGCAGCGCCATTGTTACCAATCCAAATTACATTGTGTTTCAATACACTAACGGACCATTAGACAGTGTGAGTGTTTCCGTTTTAGACACGATGCCTCCAACATTGGTACTTGCGAATGACACTATTTACTTAGATGGAATAGTTACTGCAGACAGTGTTCAGTTTAGTGATTTAGACAACGGCAGTTTTGACAATTGCGGATTGGATAGTGCATTGCTCAATGGCTCTACCTACGCGAGTTTTACGTGTGCAGACACAGGAGTAAATCAAATCCCTGTTCAACTTTGGGACTTAGACGGAAACCTTGCAACAGGCATGGCAACGGTTTATGTTATTGATACTGTTCAGCCTCAATACACGAAGAACAATTTAACCGTGTATTTAATCTTAAGTACAGATACACTAACAAGATCAGATTTTTTAAGTACGGCGAATGGAGGGTGTTATCCTCCGCAGTTAACCATATTTTCAGACACCGTAATGGACTGTGGAAATGCAGTGACCAATCCAAATTACATCCGTTTTCAGTTGGATGGCGGTCCGATGGATAGTATAATGGTTAATGTTTACGATACTTTGGCGCCAGCTCTGATTCTTCAAACGCATAATTTGTATCTGAACAATGCTTATGATACCTTAATGTTTGCTGATGTAAACAATGGTTCAATAGACAATTGTAGCTTAGATACGGCAACCTTGAATGGAAGTTCGCAACTTGTGTTTTCGTGTTCAGACTTAGGAACGCAGAAGGTTGTTGTTCGCCTTTGGGACCCTAACGGAAACATGAGTATTGACTCTGTGAATGTGACGGTTTTAGATACTACCACTCCAAATTATGTAAAGACACCCCACACGGTATACTTGATTTCTGACAGCGTTGTGGTTTCTCGAAACGATATTTTGAGTAATGTTTCAGGAGGTTGTTTCCCTCCTGTAATAACACTTTTAAGTGATACGGTTTTGCGATGTAACAATGCACAGACCAATCCAAATTACATTCTTTTTTCGTTAAATGGAGGTCCAGCGGACAGCGTTCCGGTAACAGTTATAGATACGCTTGTTCCAAACCTTTTAGTTGCGAACGATACGCTTTACCTAAACTCACCAAATGCGCAAGACTCTGTCATGTTTAGCAATTTTGATGTGGGATCAAATGACAATTGTGGCATTAGTAATACATCGATAAACAACACCCAAGTCTTATACTATTCATGCGTAGACACTGGCGTTCATCAAATTATTGTCCATGCTTGGGATGCTAGTTTAAATCAGAGTATTGATACGGTTGATTTGTATGTGTTAGACACGTCATCGTTTAACTATAGTAAATTCGATCAAACGATTTACATCGGTTATCAAGCCGACACATTAAGCAGAAATGATTTTGTGAGCACTGCAACCGCAGGTTGTATTGTACCAGTCCTGAATGTTTTATCAGACACTAGTTTTGATTGTTCTGATATTGCTGCTAACCCGAATTACATTGTTTTTCAATTTACAAATGGTCCTAAAGACAGTGTGATGGCAACGGTTTTGGATACCCTAAAACCCATTTTAAATATGCAGTCGGACACATTATATGTAAACAATGCATTGGGCTCAGACAGCACTAGTTTTACGGATTTAAATGCAGGTTCATTCGATAACTGTGGCTTAGACAGCGGTTTAGTAAATGGTTTGGTCTATCAAACGTATAGTTGTGCAGACACTGGCGCAAACCATTTGGTAGTTCAGCTTTGGGATGTAAATGGAAATGTTCAATCAGATTCTGTAACGGTTTATGTTTTAGATACGGTAGCACCTGTTTATGTAAAAACTCCGCATACAGCTTACCTTATTTCAGACAGTGTTGTTGTATTAAGAGATGACATTTTAAGCAATGCCACCGGAGGATGTTTTGCTCCGAAACTCACATTCCTAAATGACACAATTTTTTATTGCTCGTCAGTAAATACCAATCCAAGTTACATTCTATTCCAGTTTGCAGGTGGAAGTGTTGACAGTGTGCCTGTCACAATTTTAGATACCATAGCTCCAAGTTTAAGCTTGATGAATGACACAGTTTATTTAGGTGCTTCTGGAGCGATGGACTCCATAGCCTTTGTAAATATTGATGCAGGAAGTATTGATAATTGCAGTATTGATAGCACTACAATTAACGGACAGCAACAGATGTTTTTTGACTGTTTAGATACCGGTGCACATTTAATACTGTTGCAAGCATGGGATCCAAGCGGAAATACAAGCTTAGACTCCTCGACAGTTTATGTACTCGATACTGTGCAGCCTCAATACACTAAAAGCAATTTGGTTGTGAACTTGATTCTAAGTACCGACACTTTAAGACGAACAGATTTTTTAAGTTCAGTAAATGGGGGTTGTTTTCCTCCACAGTTAACCATTTTCTCAGATACGGTAATGGATTGCGGAAACGCTTTGACCAATCCAAATTTCATCCGTTTTCAATTTGACGGTGGACCTATGGACAGCGTTCAGATAGATGTTTTTGATAATGTTGCGCCAGTACTTTTGTTAAAATCCCACAATCTATATGTGAATGCTGGCAACGATACTTTAAAGTTTACAGATGTCAATAATGGTTCAGTGGACAATTGCAGCTTAGATAGTGCCACATTAAACGGAAGTACTCAATTGGTGTTTTCTTGCTCAGATTTAGGAACGCAAAAAATAGTTGTTCGACTTTGGGATCCGAGTGGAAACATGAGTATTGATTCTTTGAATGTATTGGTTTTGGATACCGTGACTCCTAGTTACACTAAAACTCCGTATACTGCTTATTTAAATTCCGATAGTATTGTTGTTTCGAGAAATGACATATTGAGTAATATTTCGGGCGGGTGTTTTCCGCCAACAGTATCAATCTTGAGCGATACCGTTATGAGTTGTAGAAATACTCAGTCTAATCCAAATTACATATTATTCTCGTTAAATGGGGGAACTGCAGATAGTGTTCCAGTTACCGTTTTGGATACCCTTGTACCAAACTTAAACTTGAGGAACGATACACTTTATTTGAGTGCGATAGGAGCTATGGATTCTATTGTTTTTGCCAACCTTGACGCAGGCAGCTCAGATAATTGCGGTATAGAGAACACTGTAATTAATGGACAACAGCAATTGTATTTTGACTGTTTAGATACTGGGGCTCAAACAATAACTGTACAAGCTTGGGACGAAAGCGGAAACACCAGTATAGATTCTTCGGTGGTATATGTACTAGACACAGCTCAGCTTACTTATACTGTAAACGCTGTGACAGCTTATCTAAACCTTGACAGTGCTGTTGTAACAACAATAGATATTGTTAGCAATCTCAAAGCTGGATGTTTCACTCCAGAAGTATTGATGCTAAGCGATACGGTGTTTTATTGTTCCGATATTGCCTTAAATCCAAGTTATATTAAATTTACAGTAAATGAGATTTTAGATAGCGCTGCAGTTACCGTTATAGATACCATTTCCCCGGACTTAATTTTGCATACACATACGGTTTACTTAGGTTCAAACGATACGCTACGCTTTTCTGATATTGACAATAATTCGTTCGATAATTGCGGTTTAGATTCAGTTCAGCTCAATGGTTTTGATTATTTAGTTTACGATTGTACTGATTTAGGAACACAGCAAGTGAGCGTTGTCCTTTACGATGAAAATGGCAATTTAGATTTCGGTACAGTTTCTATTCAAGTCACAGATACTGTTACACCGGTTTACACTGCCGTTCCATTTACTTCGCATTTAGTGGGTTCGTTCACCTCTGTTTCTCGAGAAGATTTATTTCTAAATATTTCCACCTCATGTGCACCGCCAAATGTTTCATTTTTAAGTGATACTACCTTTGATTGCTCAGATATTCCGAACAATCCAAATTATGTCCTGTTTACGCTTGATGGGATGTTAGACAGTGTTGCCATCACTGTCAGTGATACAACCGCACCAACATTGAACCCAAAGACATTTGTGAACTTAGTACTTTCAGCAAACGGAACAAGAACTCTGTCACTGTTCGATGTGTTGAATGGATTTCCACAAGACAATTGCTCAGTAGCGTCAGGTATAACAATCAATCCACAAGTATTAAATTGCTCTAATACTAATGGTTTCACTCCTGTTGTGATAACAGCATCGGATATTTATGGAAACATAGATTCTGTAACTGTAAATGTGCTTGCACAGGATATAACTCCACCAAGTTTGTCACCCGGCAATACGGTGTACCATCTAGACTCATTAGGCCAATTATATATTGATGCAAATGAATTGGTAATAGCGAAAGACAGTTGTGGAATTGATACAGTTTATACAAATGTCAACACGTTTAGTTGCGCAGATACAGGAACGACAACACTTTTTGTTACAGCAACAGACGTAAACAACAATACAGTATTCACAAATGTCCAATTCAGCATTTCAGACACTACAGCGCCTTCTTTCTCCGTAGTAACAGCAGACACTCTCTTTTTAAATGCCCAAGGGAATGCGACTTTAAAGTTCAGTGATATTTTGCTTAATGGTCCCTATGATGGTTGTGGAATTAAGGATACTAGCATCAGCCAAACATCATATAGTTGTGCCGATGTACAGCCGAAACTTGTGAATGTATCGGTGACGGACCACAGCGGAAATAGCAATACGCAGCAAATACAGGTTGTTGCAATGGATACATTGGGCCCTGTTTTATTTGCCAATAACATTACCATCCAAATAGATTCTTCAACAGGTAAGGCAGGTATTGACTTTTTTGATGTCATAGGGTTTGCAGCTGATAATTGTGAATTGGATAGCACTTCGTTTCAAGTTACACCAAATACGTTTGATTGCGACAGTCTTGGACTTAGAACTGTTCGTGCTGAAGCTGTTGATATTTATGGAAATTACTCTAAGGTATTTGCGACCGTTGAGGTAAAGTCATACAATGCGAAGAATTTTATTTTGGAAGGTCCAGACCTTGTTTGTGAGAATGCATACAATGTAAAGTATACAGTCAAGGATTTTAACGAAAGCGCAGACTATACTTGGACAATAAATGGTGGAACACTTATCAGTTCCGCCTTTAAAGGCCGAGAAGCCTTTGTACATTGGAATACTCCGGGAACAGGAAGTGTTATTGTGAATGAACTCGGTGGTTGTTCAATTGGTAAGGATAGCATTTTTGTAACCATGAGCGGAGTTGCTCCTGATACAGCATTTATAGCATTTTGGAACCCAATCTCAAAGTCAACACTAGTGTGTACTGATCAAAATGCGATATCCTACCAGTGGGGCTATGATATTGACTCCTCAGGCTCACTATATTCTATTTCACTTATTGGTGAAACAAAAAACTCATACTACAATTTCTTCTTAAATGAGAATATTAGTGATTTAGGATACAGGTATTGGTGTGAAACATCTTACGATGGGGTTTGCTTCACAAGAAATTACTTGTTTGGTGCTTTCCCCGTAAATATTGATGAATTTGAAATTGGCAAAATTGATGTTTGGCCAGTGCCATTTGAAGGCGAAGTGAATGTTTCTGCAGCATATGAAATGGCCTCGATTAGTCTGATTGATATGTTCGGGAAAGAGATTAAGCGTATTCCAGTAAATGGACTAATGCAGCTTAGGGTTGAAAATTTAGAAAACTTGCCACCTGGCACTTATGTTCTGCGAGTTACTTATGAGAATGGATCTAAGTCGAACCATAAAATCGTACATTTAAGATGAGATTAAGAAGTTACATTCTCGTTTTATTCAGCTTATTCATCATGGCTGCTCAAGGTCAAAATACAGACCCTCTTGATACCATATTAAAGATGCAAGTTGATCCCTTTGACCACCAAGATGAGCTAGGGCAAGCACTAAACGTATTCCTGATAGATTTTGAAGCGAAAGGTCATTTGGGATACGACAAAGGCAGTTATACAGACAGGAAAACAATTGACGGATTTGTTAACCTTTTTGATCCTGGCGCAACTGTGCCAGATGATATTTCTGAACCCGACTCCATTGGTGGATTGATTGCAATTTCAAAATATGGTAAAAAGGCAAATGGCAAAAAATATTTCAATTATAGCCTAATAGTAGAGAAGAAGCGTATAAATGCCACTAGGATTGACTCTGGCCGATACAAAGGAACCTACACGTATTTTAAGTTGTACAGTGAAAAGGCTGTGATTGGAAATACCTATGCTCTTGGAGCAATTTATACAATGGAATTGGAGTTTAACAGAAATGGATCAGAGATTCATATTAACTCGATTGATCAGCAAGCAACAAATGGGGAATTTCGTGTGTTTAAACTCGGTAACTTTGGCTATACTTCTAATAACAATATAAAAGCTTCCAATAATTTACAGAGTTTAATTCAGGAACCAAGTGAAGCGGCAAAACTTCGTTTTGCCCCACCAAAAGATTCGAGTTTATATCGTATTGGCCCGAGTGTCATGGTAGGCGGAGCATATATTCTTTCGAATTACTTATACCCACAGACATACTCAGGAAATATAAATCCAAAGGTGTCAACAACGAGCAGCCAATCTGGATGGAAGGCAGGCCTTAAAATCTTCTTACCGACAGGAACAGAGGGGAATTTCAATTTCACCCTTGGATTGGGCTATGAGTCGAATTCATTTGAAATGACGTATAAAGGCTTGAGTTTTATATACGGTACAGATTGTTTTGGAGATCCATTGATAGATTTAGAAGGAACGGAATACGATGAGAAATATGCAGATGTTTCAAACTACAAAGAAAAGGGCTCATTGACTTTTTTACAACCTGAAGCAGGTGTTCTTTACCATATAAATTTTGGAGAAAAGACGAAACTTTCTCTTTTTGGAAATGTTGGGTTTTCCTATCTCACAAATTCTAGTTACAGCAGTGAAACTGTAGTTTCTTATTCAGGCAAGAAAAATGGGTTAGGTGTTGTGGATCATGAAGAATTGGGGTTCTATCAAGATTACAATAAATCCATTGATGGTGAAATTAGCAATGCGGTGTCATTTTACAAATTGGGTTTTGGCGGGTCATTAGATTTTAGCTTGGGAGAAAAGAATAGAAATTGGTTGTCGTTTAGTTTTGAAATGAACCAAGGGTTGTCGCCTATATTTGATACAGGTTATGAGTTCTGTCCTTTTTTAGATGTAGATGTAAATGACACTTTTCTAAGTACGTTTACCAATACACAGGATCAATTACACTACAATTCAATGGCTATTGGTGTTTCCTACCGCTACCAATTTCCAAAAAGGTAAAAGCCTAACTTTGGTTTTATGAAGCGTTTGGAATTAGAAGAAATAAAATTGCGTCTAGAATTTTTAACCCATTGGACTGGTGACACAAAGTTCATCCAAAGGGAAGTTGAATTCAAAGACTTTAAAACGGCTTTAGCTAAAATGGTTGAAATTGGTTTTATTGCTGAAAGACTAAATCACCATCCAGATTGGACAAATGTATATAACCGATTGTCACTTAAGTTGACTACGCATGATGCCGGTGGAGTTACATTGTACGATTTTAAGATGGCATTGGAAATAGAAGCGTTGCTTTCATGATTAAAGAAAGAATAAAACTAACCTGGGAGTTTAAGGGTCCGGATGCCGAGCATTTTGCTGTGCACCATGAGATTCATTTGAAGCAGTATGCTTTGGCGGAGAACCTTTTAGACACAACTTCCTCAGCAGAACAAATGAACCCTGAGCTTTGGGTGGCTTCTTTGATAGTTGACAAATCTGATATGATAAAAGTGCGAGACGCTTTGAAACCTCACCGTGGATTTAAAGCTTAGAGTGTGGAAATTAAATACCCCAAACTAAATTTCAATATTGTTCTTGTTGAACCGCAAATTCCAAACAATACAGGCAGCATCGGTCGAACTTGTGTTGCTACGCATTCAAAACTTCATTTAATAAAACCCCTAGGCTTTGATATTTCCGACAAACGTGTAAAGCGCTCTGGTCTCGATTACTGGCCAGAATTGGAATTACAGGTACACGAAAGGTTTGAAGATTGGATAAATACAATAGAAGATAAATCTAGACTTTTCTTTTTTTCAGCGAGAGCTGAAAAGTCGTTTTACCAAACACGTTTAGCTGAAGGTGATTGGTTAGTCTTTGGAAAAGAGGCCGAAGGGTTGAGTGGTGAATTAAAGGAGCGATTTAAAAACCAATTGGTAAAAATCCCATTCCCAGGAAAAGTGCGTAGTTTCAATTTGAGCAATGCTGTTGCCATGGCATTAGGCGAAGGGATTCGTCAACTTGAGAATTAATACTATTTTTTTCAACTTCCCAACTGACTTTAATACTAGGTAAATGAAATTAAAAGTCTCATAAATGACGAAGCTTATCTTTAAGAAAATATTTTTTTATGAAGACAGCTGTTATGATGATCGCGCTAGCTTTAGGCTTTGTTGCAATTGCTCAAAATGAAACACCAAGACCCGTCCAAAACCAAGTTCATTCCTCGTTTGTTCAATTAAACACATTGCAGCAAGGGTTGAGCCCAAACCAAATTTTTAGTGATGTCTACCAATTAACCCCTGATGATAATCTGAATCTTGTTTCAGAGTTACAAGATGATCTCGGTCAGCTGCATAAAAAATACCAGCAACGTTACAAAGGCATTCCTGTTGAAGGAGCGCAAGTAACTTTGCATTACCAAGACAATGCTCCAACTATGATAACTGGCTATTTTGCAGAAATAGACCAGTTAAATGTTAAGGCTCAAGTACAAAATGAAGCAGCATTGAATAGAGCAAAAACAAAAGTGAATGCAAAAGTATATGCCTGGGAATCTGGACATTCTATGCATATGGATATGGAAGAACCAGAAGGAGAACTTGTTGTTTTTACGGATAACACCGGATTTGCTCAACCAAAGTTGGCATACAAAATTGATGTATACGCCTTAGAGCCTCTATATCGAGCAGATGTATTTGTTGATGCTACAAATGGAGATATTCTATTTGAAAACCCAAGAATTCATGATGCAGATGTAGCCGCAACTGGTACAAGCTCGTACAATGGAAACGTGAATTTTACGGCTGACCAAAATGGAACTACATATAGACTGAGGCACGCTGCTGATGGCATAGAAACATTTGACCTAAACAACGGAACAAACTACGGCAATGCAACAGATGTAATAAGTAATTCGACAAACTTCACGAATGATCCAACTGCAATTCAAGCGCATTGGGGAGCGGAACAAACACATGGTTATTTTCAGCAAAAACACAACAGGAATTCGTACAACGGAAGCGGTGCAGTGATACGTTCGTATGTGCACTATTCTAGTGGATATGTAAATGCCTTCTGGGATGGCTCAAGAATGACCTATGGCGATGGCGATGGTGTTAATTATGGGCCACTGGTTTCACTAGATATTGTGGGTCATGAAATTGCACATGGCGTTACAGAGTATTCTGCAAATTTGGTTTACCAAAGAGAATCAGGAGCACTGAATGAGTCTTTTTCAGATATTTTTGGAGAAGCCATTGAGAATTATGCAACAGGCTCTAACAATTGGCAAATGGGCACAGATATTGGTATTGGCGGAAGTGGTGCAATTCGCAGTATGAATAACCCAAATGCATTTGGAGACCCCGATACCTATGGAGGCTCGTATTGGAAAACCCCAAATTGTGGAACACCTGCGCAGAGCAATGACTACTGCGGGGTACACTCTAATTCAGGTGTGCAAAACAAATGGTTTTACATATTAAGCCAAGGAGAGTCTGGAACAAATGACATTGGAAGCAATTATAGTGTAAGCGCAATAGGTATTGATAAGGCAGCAACAATTGCCTATAGAAACCTAACAGTTTACTTGAGTACAAACTCAACGTTTGCCGATGCTAGAGCAGGAGCTATTCAATCTGCAGAAGACTTGTATGGTGCAGGTTCAGCTGAAGTAATTGCGACAACAAATGCATGGTTTGCAGTTGGTGTTGGTGGTGAGTATGGAACACTAGGCTATTGTAACTCAGCTGGTGGGAACTCATCTTACGAGTGGATTTCTAATGTAACCGTTGGTAGCTTCTCGAATAATTCAGGCGCAGCTGGTTATACGGATTTCACAGGACAAACTGTAAATGTTACTGCTGGTACTAGCGAATCTATAAGTCTAACACCTGGGTTTTCAGGAACGGTTTATCAAGAATATTGGAAAATATGGATTGACTACAATGCAGATGGAGATTTTGACGATGCAGGTGAATTGGCTTTCGATCCAGGCTCCATGAGTTCGGCAACGGTAACTGGTTCTGTAGCCATTCCCTCGAGTGCATCAGGAGTAACAAGAATGCGCGTTTCTATGAAATGGAATGCTGCCCAAACGGCTTGTGAGTCCTTTAGCTACGGTGAAGTAGAAGACTATACAATAGATATTGGCATCGGTGGAGGTGGAGACATTACTCCGCCAAGCATACCAGGAAATTTAGTTGTAAGTAACATAGCTCAATCCAGTGCCAACTTAAATTGGACAGCTTCGACAGATAATGTTGGTGTTGATCATTACAATGTTTATGTCGGAGGATCACTTCAAGGAACGACCACCGGAACAAGTTATTCCATTAGTGGGCTAACAGCAAATACTACTTATACGTTAACGGTTGATGCGGAGGACGCAGCAGGAAACACTTCAATTGCATCTAGTGTTAATATTACAACAGCTGTGGCACCAGATAACACCGCACCAACACCGCCAAGTTCATTATCAGCAAGCAGTATTACTCAGACAAGTGCCAACTTAAATTGGACAGCTTCGACAGATAATGTTGGTGTGGATCACTACAATGTATATGTCGGAGGATTACTTCAAGGAACGACCACCGGGACAAGTTATTCCGTTAGTGGGCTAACAGCAAATACTACTTATACGTTAACGGTTGATGCGGAGGACGCAGCAGGAAACACTTCAATTGCATCTAGTGTTAATATTACAACAGCTGTGGCACCAGATAACACCGCACCAACACCGCCAAGTTCATTATCAGCAAGCAGTATTACTCAGACGAGTGTCAACTTAAATTGGACAGCTTCGACAGATAATGTTGGTGTGGATCATTACAATGTATATGTCGGAGGATCACTTCAAGGAACGACCACTGGAACAAGTTATTCCGTTAGTGGGCTAACAGCAAACACTACCTATACGTTAACGGTTGATGCGGAAGATGCAACAGGAAACACATCTACATCTTCTAGTGTGACAATTACGACTTCAGCTGCGGTAGATAATACAGCTCCTACAATGCCGTCTTCTTTAAGTGCGAGCAACACAACTCAAACGTCTACAGATTTGAGTTGGGGTGCAAGTACAGATAACGTTGCTGTAGATCACTACAATGTATATGTGAATGGAGGTTTAATTGGAACAACAACAAGCACATTAGCAAGTGTGACAAGCCTTTTGGCAAATACGACTTACACCATGAGTGTGGAAGCAGAGGACGCTGCAGGTAATACTTCTGGTTCAGCTTCTATTAATGTTACAACGCTCTCTGGTGGAGGTGGAGGTCCAGTTGTGCTTTCTGCTGATTACTTTGAATCTGGCTGGGATGGATGGTCTGATGGTGGAAGCGACTGTGCTCGTTATGGTGGAACGCGCTCTTGGGAAGGAAATTATTCAATTCGCTTGCGCGACAATTCTGGGAGTAAGTCAGCAATGACATCTAGCTCTTACGATTTAACACCACATAATCAGGTTGAGGTGGAGTTTTACTTCTACCCAAATAGTATGGAGAATAATGAAGACTTTTGGTTACGCTATTACGATGGCAGTTCTTGGGTAACAGTTGGATCCTGGGCGAGAGGAACCGCGTTTAACAACAATGCGTTTTATACGTCAACTGTAACGTTGAGTAATGCTAATTATGCTTTCCCAAGTAATGCACAGTTTAGATTTCAATGTGATGCTTCAGGAAATGGCGATAGAGTTTATATAGATCAAGTTATTATAACAGGCTCCACGGTTAACAATTTTATGACCCCAACTGGGCCAGTTGTGAGTATTAACAGGCTTAAGTCTGGTAATGCTGATCAACGTGCATTTGATGAAAATGAACTGCGTGTTTATCCAGTGCCAGCTCATGATTATTTAAACATCGAAACGGACTTAGAAGTTCAAAGAATTAGCATTTATGCTTTAGATGGCAAAATGTTGATTGTGAATGAAGGTGATGATTTAGGCGATCAAATAGATGTGAGCGCGTTGCTCTCAGGTGCTTACATTCTTCGGATAGAAACAGAAGACGAAGTGATTACCAAAAAGTTTACCAAAGAGTAAACTTTAAACTGCGAAATGAAACAGCCCTGATGTTCAGGGCTGTTTTTATTTTGGATTGAATCTAACCAACCACAATATTGATAATCTTACCTGGAACAATAATTACTTTACGTATGGTTTTACCTTCGATATAACCAGTTGTTTTTTTATGAGCCATCACTGCTTTTTCTATTTCCTCTTTCTTTAAATCTAGAGGCAGATCAATAGTAAAACGCATTTTTCCATTAAATGAAACAGGATAGTTTTTAGAACTCTCGACCAAGAATTTCTGCTCATGCGTTGGAAAAACAGCTCTACTAATACCTTCTGTATGTTCTAAAATACTCCAAAGCTCCTCGGCTATGTGTGGCGCAAAAGGAGAGATTAAAACAGCTAGGGGTTCCAATACAGAACGCTTGTTGCATTTTAAGTCTTTAAGCTCATTCACACAAATCATGAAAGCTGAAACAGAAGTATTGAATGAAAAACTCTCAATGTCTTCGTTCACTTTTTTAATGCAAGTGTGCAGGGCCCTCAATTCTTTTTCATTGGCCTTCTCCTCAGAAATACCCACTTGATACAATTTCCAGAATTTTTTAAAGAAGCCATCCACACCAGAAAGACCTTGGGTATTCCATGGCTTAGATTGCTCTAATGGCCCCAAGAACATTTCGTACATGCGCAATGCATCTGCCCCATATTGAGAAATAACATCATCTGGGTTCACAACGTTGTATTTAGATTTTGACATCTTTTCAACTTCGTGTCCAATAATATATTTTCCATCTTCAAGCACAAACTCCGCATCCTTGAATTCAGCACGCCAGTTTTTAAATGACTCAACATTCAAATAGTCACCGTCAACAAGGCTCACATCTGCGTGAATCGCTGCAGTGTCGTACTGGTTTTTCAGGCCTTTAGAAACAAACTTGTTCTCACCTTTTACTCGGTAAACAAAAGCCGAGACACCTTGAATCATTCCTTGGTTGATGAGTTTTTGAAAAGGCTCTTGTGTATTGACAAGATTCATGTCAGCAAAGAACTTATGCCAAAAACGCGCATACAATAGGTGACCAGTAGCGTGCTCAGAACCGCCAATGTATAGATCTACATTGCCCCAATAATCTAAAGCTTCTTTGCTTACAAACTCACTTTCATTGTGTGCGTCCATGTAACGTAAAAAGTACCACGAGCTTCCAGCCCAACCAGGCATGGTTGTCGTTTCAATTTCATGTCCGTTGTAGGTGAAATCAGTTGCTCTGGCCAAAGGAGGTTCGCCATCTTCAGTAGGCAAATATTTATCTACATCCGGCAAATTTAAAGGTAAATCTGCATCGTCCATTAGTTTAGGAATACCGTTTTCGTAATACACGGGAATAGGTTCTCCCCAATACCGTTGGCGGCCAAAAATAGCATCACGCAAGCGGTAGTTTATTTTCGCTTCGCCAACGCCCATTTCTTTGGCTTTAGCCGAAATAGCTGCGCTAGCATCTTTAACAAACATTCCTGTAATGAAATCAGAGTTCACAATGGTTCCGTCTTTGGCTTCAAAAGCCTCTTTGGAAATGTCTCCGCCTTCCACGACTTCTTTTATATCTAAACCAAAGTGTTTGGCAAAAGCCCAATCTCTAGAATCATGCCCAGGAACGGCCATCACAGCACCAGTCCCATAGCTTGCCAAAACGTAGTCGCCAATCCAAATTGGTATTAGCTCTCCGTTAAATGGGTGTTCAGCGTAAGCGCCTGTAAATTGGCCTGAAATGGTTTTAGTGTCCGCCATACGGTCTCTTTCAGAACGTCTGGCTGCTTTTTCTTTGTAGGCTTTTACAGCGTCTTTAAATTCGTCTGTTGTTATCTGATCTACATATTCATGCTCTGGCGCAAGTGTCATAAAACTCACTCCAAAAATAGTGTCGGGGCGTGTGGTGAAGACTTCAATTTTAGATTCAGAATCTTGAATTTTAAATTCTAGAGATGCTCCTTCACTTCTCCCAATCCAGTTACGTTGAGATTCTTTTAGAGCTGTGCTCCAATCAATGGTTTCTAGCCCATCGAGCAAGCGTTGTGCATAGGCAGAAATACGCATGCTCCACTGCATCATTTTTTTCTGAACCACTGCAAATCCGCCACGTTCTGAAACACCATCTTTTACTTCGTCATTGGCTAAAACCGTTCCCAATTCTGGGCACCAGTTTACCATACTCTCACTGCGGTAAGCTAACCGGTAGTTCAATAAAACTTCAGATTGTTTCGCTTCATCATATGCATTCCACTCATCAGCAGTAAAGCTTAATTCTTCGGTATACGCAGCAGTTAAGTTTGCTGTTCCGTTAGCGTCAAGGTGTGCAATTATTGTTTCAATATTTTCCGCTTTGTCAGCTGAGGTATTGTACCACGCATTAAAAAACTGTTTGAAGATCCACTGTGTCCAACGGTAATAATCTGGATTTGTGGTGCGTACTTCTCGGCTCCAGTCAAAGCTGAAACCTATTTTATCTAATTGTTCGCGGTAACGCGCAATATTATTTTCTGTAGTTGTTCTTGGGTGTTGCCCCGTTTGGATAGCATACTGTTCAGCTGGTAGGCCGAAAGAATCGTAACCCATTGGGTGAAGTACATTAAACCCTTTGTGTCGTTTGTATCGAGAATAGATGTCAGAAGCTATATAGCCTAGGGGGTGACCAACGTGCAATCCCGCGCCAGACGGATAAGGAAACATGTCTAAAACATAGTATTTAGGGAGGCTTGAATTGGCCTCAGCTTTAAAGGTTGCGTCAATTGCCCAAATCTTTTGCCACTTGGCTTCTATCTCTTTATGGTTGTACTCCATTGCCTTAGAATTAAGGGCGCGAATTTAAGGAAAGGAAAGGGTTTGAGAATTTAAACCGAGGGAAATCTAAATAGGGCCTAAATAAAAAAAGAGAATCTTTTTCCAGATTCTCTTTTTTCGTGCCCCGGATGGGACTTGAACCCATACGAACATTACTGCTCACGGGATTTTAAGTCCCGCGTGTCTACCAATTCCACCACCAGGGCGTGGTTTGTTTTGTTGTTAAACAAAACGCCCTCATTGGCTGAGGGCTCTGAGCGAAAGACGGGATTCGAACCCGCGACCCCGACCTTGGCAAGGTCGTGCTCTACCAGCTGAGCTACTTTCGCGATTGGGACGGCAAATGTAAATTAAAATCCTTGTTACAAAAGAAAAAAGCTAAAAAATTCTAACGCGTCAATTTACCCTTCATTTCGTTCAATATCATCAAGGCCTCAACAGGTGTCAACGTGTTGATTTCTAATTGGTTTAGTGTCTCTTTTATGTCGTCTAACAAAGGGTCGTCTAATTGGAAAAAACTCAGCTGTGATTCAGAACTAGAAGTAATTTGTTCTTTGTTGATTTCATCGCTTCGAGACTCCTCTAATTTCTTTAAAATGTTTCCCGCTTTATTTAAAACAAAAGTTGGCATACCCGCCATTTTTGCCACATGAATTCCGAAACTGTGCTCGCTGCCGCCTTCTTTTAACTTTCGTAAAAAGATGATTTTGTTTTTGATTTCCTTAACGGATACATTGAAGTTTTTGATCCTCGGAAAAAGACCCGTCATTTCATTCAGTTCGTGGTAATGTGTTGCGAATAATGTATGTGGCTTGTTGGGGTGCTGATGCAAAAATTCTGCAATTGCCCATGCAATTGAAATTCCATCGTAGGTACTTGTCCCTCTTCCGATTTCGTCTAGGAGAACCAAACTGTTTTCAGAAAGATTATTAAGGATCGAGGCCGTCTCGTTCATCTCAACCATAAATGTGGATTCACCTTGAGAGATGTTATCAGATGCGCCAACACGCACGAATATTTTATCTACAATGGCTATATCTGCGCTTTTAGCAGGAACAAAAGAACCAATCTGAGCCAAAAGAACAATGAGAGCTGTCTGTCGCAATAGAGCAGATTTACCAGACATGTTAGGTCCGGTTATCATTATGATTTGTTGCGTTTCAGAATCAAGTAAAAGATCGTTGTCTATAAATGGATTGTCTGGCGGAAGGTGTTGTTCAATAACAGGGTGTCTACCTGCATTAATTTTAATTTCTCGCCCTTTGTTAATGTTTGGCCTTGCGTAGTTGTTTTTCAATGCGAAGTTTGCCAAAGAACTAAGACAATCTAAATAAGCAACAGCCTCAGCATTTTGTTTTAGCATCGGTATAAATGCAAAACTCTTTTCAATTAGTTCTTGGTAAAGTTTGGTTTCTATTACCTGAATCTTTTCCTCTGCACCGAGAATTTTAGATTCATATTCTTTTAGCTCTTCAGTTATGTAACGTTCGGCATTCACTAAAGTCTGTTTGCGAATCCATGTATCAGGAACCTTGTCTTTGTGTGTGTTTCGCACTTCTAGGTAATACCCAAAAACATTGTTGAACGATATCTTTAGACTTGAAATACCTGTTAGTTCTTCTTCACGCTTTTGAATTTCGGCTAGTTTGTTTTTACCATTTGCCCTTAAATCGCGCAATTCATCCAATTCATTTGAAATGCGAGCAGCAATAACGTCACCTTTACTAATTAGAACAGATGGGTTTTCAATAATGGTAGTTTGTATTAGAGTTTTGAGTTCGCTGCAATCCCAAAGTTTTTTGGATAAACCTTTCAGTACCCTGTTGTCAGAAGAGAGTAATAGATGTTTTACCTCTTCGATGACCTCGATGGAATTTTCAATTTGCTGAAACTCACGTGGTAAAATTCTAGTCGTTGAGAGTTTTGATATTAGGCGTTCTAAATCTCCGATTTGCGAGATGAGATTATAAATGTCAGTCGTATAAGATGAGTTAGAATGAAAGTATTCTACAATATTGAGTCGCTTGTTTATAGCTGCCTCGTCTTTTAGTGGCAATGCTAGCCATCGTTTTAACATTCTAGAGCCCATGGGCGAAGAAGTCTGATTAAGAACGTCCAAAAGACTTGTTCCATGAGGAGAGTTGCTATTGAAAATTTCTAGATTCCTAAGCGTAAACCTATCCATCCAAACGTATTCATCTTCAACAACTCTAGAAATAGATGCAATATGGTCTAACTTGCTGTGGCGTGTTTCCTTTAAATAATGGATAATCGAGCCTGCGGCAACAATTCCTGCCTCCATATCTTCAATGCCAAACCCTTTTAACTTTTTAGTTTCAAATTGATTAGTTAAAAGTTCATACGCATAAGTCGATTGATATACCCAATCGTCCAATTGAAATGAAAATTGTTTTCCAGATAATAAATCGAGATATTCAGACTTGTTGGTTTTAGGATATAGTATTTCGCTGGGCTGAAAACTTTGAATGAGTTTTTGAATGTAATCGCTTCCGCCTTGTGCGGTTAAAAATTCGCCCGTGGTAACATCGCATAAAGCGATGCCATAGGTTTTACTGGAGATAAAGACTGAGGCTAAAAAGTTATTCGAATTACTTTTTACAATGTGGTCGTTGAAGGTTACCCCAGGCGTAACCAATTCTGTTATGCCCCGCTTTACAATGGTCTTCGTCAGTTTTGGGTTTTCAAGTTGATCGCAAACAGCAACGCGTTGACCTGCACGTACAAGTTTTGGTAAATAAGTATCCAGCGAATGATGTGGGAAACCTGCTAGTTCAATATTAGAAGAGCCATTAGCACGTTTTGTAAGTACAATGTCTAGGATTTTACTCGCCTTAATGGCATCTTGGCCAAAAGTTTCATAAAAATCACCAACTCTAAACAACAACAATGCGTCAGGGTGCTTCGTCTTAATTTCATTATACTGCCGCATTAGCGGAGTTTCACTCTTCTTTTTTGCCAACTTAATATTGCTGTTAAATTTGCCACTAATATAAATGTAACCATGAGAAAATTAAGGACTACAGAACTAAATCGGTTAGATGTTGAACAGTTTAAATCTGCTCCCAAAACACCTGTAGTGATGGTGTTAGATAATGTGAGAAGCTTATTGAATGTTGGCTCTGTTTTTAGAACGTCTGATGCGTTTCGCTTTTCGAAAATATATATATGTGGAATAACACCAAAACCAAGTCTCGAAATGAATAAAACGGCACTTGGTGCAATTGACAGTGTTGAGTGGAAGTATTTTGAAAATGTGAGTTCGGCTCTAAAAGTTCTTAAAGATGAAGGTTATTCCATTTATGGAATTGAACAAACTGATTCGAGTATAAAGCTTGATGCCATTTCAACATTTCCTAGTAAAGTTGCTGTAGTTCTTGGTAATGAGGTTAAAGGTGTTTCTGACGAATCTCTTGAATTGTGTGACGAAATAATTGAAATTCCTCAGCAAGGAACTAAGCACAGTCTGAATGTTTCTGTATGTGGAGGAATAATTAGTTGGGAGTTATATAAAAAACTTGGAGTAACGTAAATTCTGCCGAAATCATTATCATAAAAAAAGGGGCCTTCTGGCCCCTTTTTTTATGTTTCAGGTTAGAATTATTTGATTCTAAATTCAACTCTTCTGTTGACATCGTTGCGCTTAGAAACTAATTCAGATTCACCTTTAGCTGTTACTTCCAATCTGCTTTCATCCATATCGAAGTCGTTTACTAATGCTTTTACAACAGCTTTAGCTCTTCTTTCAGAAAGATTAGAGTTATAAGCTTCAGTTCCTATAGGATCAGTATGACCAACAACCTCAAGTTTCGCATCTGGATTTGCTTTCATGTAGTTAGCAATAACTGCCATTCTCTGGTAGTTTGCTTTTGTAACTAAAGACTTGTTGAAATCGAAGTACACGCTAGGTAAGAAGTAAGAGTCGTTTCCTCCGCCTCCGCCAACGCGGTCTTTGATACTAACACCTTGGTAATTTACCAATTGACCAGTTGGAGTGTTTTGCTCTAAATCTTGACTATCTGGAACACCATCAGCATCTTGATCATATTCGTTACCATTTGCATCCACTTGAGCACCTTTAGTAGAATATGGATCTTCATCTAACTCGTCAGGAATACCATCTTTGTCAGTATCTTGAGATACACCAGAACCGTCAACAACATAACCTTCTGGAGTTTCAGGATCTTTGTCGAAGTAATCAGAAACACCGTCGTTGTCACCATCTTCCATAATTTTGTCAACATTATCTTCTAAAGAAGACACTCTTCTTTCTAAATCAGATATTGGGTTTGCGTAAATGATAACTTCTGGTCTTGAATCCTCGTTGCCGCGTTTAACTTTCTTTCCTCCTATATACCAGTTCACTCCAACACTTGTATATAGGCTAGCATCAGAACTTGTATTAGTGAAATATTTAGGATTTGAATTTCTGATATTTGGTTCAGTGGCTTCGAGTGAAGCCGACCCATCGACATTATCGCCAAAGAATATTAGGGCTTGTGTACCTACTTTTAAATCCCAATATTCTGCAAACCTCCATCTGTACTCAATGCCGACATTACCAAAAACAGCATTGTTCCATTTCTCAGTTGTTTCGGAAGCAAAATTTAGTGACGTTCCATCTCCGGTGAGAGTGTATAAAAACACAGGTGACGTCAGTGGAGTTCCTGGGTTGGCATCGTCATGAAATGTATACATCTCTGGCTTGTTCCACAATGCACCAATACCGCCATGCATAATCCAGGCTGATCTTCTCAATTTTGTCTTGTTGTTTGCGCCTGCTCCTGAAAGATTGAATAACAAGTTAAAATTCATTCTGTAACTCGGTGTTGTAAACGCATATTCTTTCTTGCTTCCAGACATTTTTTGGTAGGCTGCCTGTCCTTGAATTCCGAATAGTGAAGTGTACCACTTTTCAATTTTTACAGATACTCCCATGTTTCCTATGTTTCCATAGTCATCCCAAAGACTGTGATCATTGGCTTCGGCAGAATACATATCCATCATCGAGAATGAATTTCCTATATCCACACCTATTGCCCAAGTTGAATAATGTGGCTTTTTACTCTCTTCTGACCGTTCGCGTTCTTCCCACTGGCTAGGTTGTTGCGCATTTAGATACGCAAATGATAAGGTTAAAAATAAAAGTATAATTTTTTTCATAAGTAGGCAGCTTTTGCTCTAGTTAATATGGTTATTATATGTAAACAAAAATAACAATATTTTATTTCAAACAAATTGTAAGTGAAATTTTACAGAAATTAATATGAATCGATGTTGTCACTATCAATGAGGCGTGGCACTACTTTGTCTTGACAGTCTATTAACAGCGCATTTAAATTTAATTTTAAAACAGGATGTTGATACTTTCTGATGAGCTCACATAACGGGACAAGTGTAAACCTTCGGTTTTGGATTTCAGGATGTGGAATAACAAGGTCTATGCTATTAACTATCTGATTTCCATAAAACAAAATATCTATGTCAATGGGCCTATCAGAATATTCTATTTTCGAATTTGATGTCTTTCCAATTGTATTTTCAACTTTTTTAGTAATGGATAAGAGTTCAAAAGGGCTTGAGTCAAGTTGAACAATAAGAACTTGATTGAGAAATTTATTGGAGCTAGTATAGCCCCAAGAAGCACTTTCATAAATTCCAGATTTTTTTAAAATAGCCCCAACTTTATCCAAAATTTGTCTTTTAGCCTCCTCTAAAAAGGCAATTCTATTGCCTAAATTAGTGCCTAAAAGTAAAACAACCTCGTTTTTCTTTAAAACCATTCTTCTTGAGTATAATTGCGTAAAAGTAAAATCTAATGAAATCTGTATTCAAAATATTTTTAGCCTTTATTCTTGCAGGCTTTGCATTTCTTTTTCTAATCTTTTTATTTTTCGGAATTATCTCGATTTTAAGCGATGGAAAACCAGAAGTAAAGGCACACTCAGTTTTGACCATCAATTTTAATTCTGAGATTGTAGAAAGAGGCATAGATGATTCTTTTAGTTCTTTTGACTTTTTGACACAGTCTAATAGCTCCGTCATTGGAATGGATGATTTAAAGAAGGCTTTAAAAGCTGCCAAAGAAGATGATAATATTGATGCCATAATGCTTGAATATTCGGGATTGATGGCGGGACCTTCTACTCTTAAGGATGTAAGGGCCATGATCGAAGAGTTTAAAATAGAAAGCGATAAACCTATTTACAGCTATTCAGAGGTGTATACACAGAAGTCTTATTACTTAGCTTCTGTTTCAGATTCTGTTTTTCTTCAGCCAAGCGGATTGATAGAGCTTTCTGGTCTAAGCGCAAATGTGGCTTATTACAAAGACATGTTTGGGAAAATTGGTATTAAGCCAGAAATCATCCGTGGTAGTAATAATAAGTTTAAAAGTGCGGTGGAGCCCTACATTGAAAATGAGATGAGTGAGTCCAACCGTTTGCAGTTAGAAACTTTGTTTGGCGACTTATGGTCTGAGTATAAATCTGAAATTGCTGCGAGTAGAAAGATGAAGAGTAGTATGATTCAAGCGATAACTGATTCTTTTGCGGTACAATCTCCAAATTCGGCTTTGGCCTCCGGTCTTGTGGATGATCTGCGCTTTGAAGACGAAGTTCGAAAATCGTTGATGCAAGCGACTTCTGCGAAAAGCGAAGACAAAATCAACTTTATTGATTTCAAGACGTACAATCGTTCTTTAGACAATGCTATTAATACAAGTAAGAATCGCATTGCAGTAATTTATGCCGTTGGCGATATCATGGGAGGCCGAGGAGATGAAAACACAATCGGTTCTGAAACAACAATGAAGGCCATACGAAAAGCCAGATTAGATAAAAAAGTAAAAGCAATTGTTTTAAGAGTAAGTTCTCCTGGAGGAAGCGCACTAGCATCTGATGTGATTTGGAGAGAAATGAAATTGGCAAAGGAAGCTAAGCCGTTGGTTGTTTCTATGGGAGACTATGCCGCAAGTGGAGGCTATTATATTTCCGCTCCTGCTGATACCATCGTTGCACAGAGCAATACAATTACAGGTTCGATCGGGATCTTTATGACACTTTTTACAGCTGAAGAATTGGTGCAGGATAAAATGGGTATTCATTATGATGTAGTTAAAACAAGCGAATTTGCAGACCTGGGTGCGTTAAACCGTTCTTTAAATGAAAATGAAAAACGAAAACTGCAAGGAATGGTAGATGAAGGCTATGGGCGATTTTTAAGTCTTGTCGCTGAAGGGCGCGGTCTTGATTCACTTTATGTGGATAGCATTGGGCAAGGACGGGTTTGGACTGGGAGGCGAGCCATTGAGTTGGGCTTGGCAGACCTCGAAGGAAACTTAGATTACGCCATAGACATTGCGGCAGGCATGGCGAAACTTGATAAATACAAAGTCATCACATCTCCAAAAATACAAACAGGCATAGAAAAATTAATGAGCACTCTAAATGCATCTTCTGTTAAAGAAGATGTTTTAAAAGAAGAGTTGGGAGAGTACTACCATTATATAGAAACGCTTCAGAAAATGAAAACGTGGGATGCTCCACAAGCGAGAATGGAGTACGAATTGATTATGAACTAAATGAGCCCAAGACGACTAAAAGGCCAAAAGCTCAATCAAGCCAGGTTTATGTTTTTGGCTTTGTCTGCAATGTTTATTGCGGCACTGATCACGTGTAATATCATCGCTAATAAGTTTGTCACTATTGATTTGGGTTTTAAGGTCTTCACGATTTCGGTTGGCGTTTTGCCTTACCCAATTACATTCTTAATTACAGACATTCTATCTGAAATCTATGGGCGAAGGAAAACAAATGCGGTAGTTCTTTCAGGTTTTCTTGCAAGTGGATTTGTGCTGTTCATTTTATGGCTAGGAAATCAGTTTAATGCGATTGATGCGAGTATTGTTAGCGACAGCCAATATGAAACTGTTTTTGCAAATACAGGCCGCGTTATACTCGCAAGTATGACGGCTTACCTTTTCGCGCAACTTATAGATGTGCGATTGTTCCACTTCTGGAAGAAAAAAACAAAAGGCAAACACCTGTGGGTGAGGAACAATTTCTCCACCATATTTTCTCAACTTGTAGACACCACTTTAGTTGTCTTTGTTTTGTTTGTGGGAGAATTGTCACTGAATACTATGACCGGTTACATTTTGGACGGCTGGTTGTTTAAAGTATTGGTAGCGCTGGTAGATACACTTTTTATATACCTGATAATTTTCGCATTTAAACAGTTTTTCAGTTTAAAAGATGGGCAAGAAATCGAAATTTAACTTGAGTAAAAACGCAAAGCTTGCAATAAAATGGCTCTTTGTTTTTTTGTTGCTCTTGTTTCTGTGGAATAAATTCTCAGAAGAAGACATTGCCTTTAATTTCATTTATCTCAAACAAATTGGAAGTTCATCCATTCTTATGGTTTCCATGTTGGCGCTTACCTTGTTGAATTGGGTATTCGATACAATTGCCTGGAAGGCTGTTTCAAAAGATCATCAAGACGTGCCGATGAGAAAGGCGCTAGAAACGAATTTAATCTCACAATACATTGGTGTGTTGACACCATTTGGGCTGGGGGAGTACCGCGCTAAAATGCGCGTGTTCAAAGACAAAAAAGAACGCAACCAAAGTGTGGTGAATACGGTGTCTTACCGATGGAGTAAAGCGGTTTCAAAATTTGGTGTTGGTCTAATTGCGGGTACTTATCTTTTTATCGTTCAAGATAAAATAAATTACCTCTGGGCTTTGCTAATAGCTTGGACTGTCTATTTCATTTTTGTGATCAAGTATAAAAACATTTTAAACTTCGCGGTTAAGCGGTTTAAGCTAGACGTTAAATGGGGGTTGAGCATTGATAGAATAAATGTGTATCCTTCAGTTTTACCATCGGCCTTAAAGTTTCTCAGTTATGCCTTACAGTTTGGCATAATCGTGTTTAGTTTGTTCAATGTTCCGTTTTGGGATGGCCTTATGTATGGAATTATATTGTACTCGATAACCTCATTCATTCCTCAAGCCAGTTTTTTAGACCCATTGATAAAAGGAGGAATTGCGACCTATTTATTGCCCAATCTTATTCCCGTGGAAGCGATGCTTTCTACCGTATTGGCTATTTGGATTTTTAATATTGGAGCGCCTGCCGCATTAGGAGCGGTGCTGTGGTTAAATCCGGTTAAACAGAAAGCGTAGTTATATACCCTTCGTGCGAACGCACATTAAAAACAATACCCTCTTTAAACAACAAGTATTGTCCTTTTATACCCATCAACGTGCCTTTAAAATCTGGCGCTTTGCTCAAATTTAAACTTTTCACCTTTTCGGGATAGCCTTCAACGGGGTACTTTAGGGACCGAACTTCGTTGTCTTGACTGATGTATTGTTTTAAGTCGTCTGGAATAAATTCTTGAAGTCTTTGTTTTTCATGAACGAGATCTACTTCTGGGACTTCACCTTTTACCATTCTCTGCCACGGTGTTTTATCGGCTATGTGATTTTTCATTTCTACTTCCGCTACCCCAGCTAAATAGCGGTTAGGAACTTCCAGAAATGGAATACCAAAAGACGCACCTTGATCTGCCCAACGGGTAAGCATTTGTTGCTGACGCGTTACACCAACTTTTAAGCCTGCCGAATTCGCCAAATACACCAAATGCGGTTGCAGCTGTTGCTTTTTCTCCCACTCCAAATCGCGGTCTTCAATACCTAAGTGGGCCGTACTTTTTTCTGGATTAAAGATGGATTCACCGGCTTCAGGTTTTGAGAAAAAACAATCGTAGCAGAAATTTGCACGGTATACTTTGTTTTTTAGCTCTTCACAGTGGCATTTTATTTTTCCGCTGTAGCTGATTTTTATTTCACGCCCAATCAGGTTGTTCATCACTAAAAGGTCGTCACCAATATCTAGTGTGTATTTAATAGGGTCAGAATAAACCGTAAACATCTTTCGCAAAGGGCCTGTAAAATCCATTTAATTTGATTTCTTTGAAGTGTATAAATGTAAGACTTCATGCCCTTTTCACCTATTAATGACATTGTAAAACTTTACACCAAAAGCAGGTTTAGAGGGATGCAAAAGTTTCTAGACAATCCGTTGGAGGTACAGCGCGATATATTGGCAAAAATGGTGAAGTCTGCCGCATGTACAGAGTATGGTAAACAATATGGATTTAAATTCATAAAGACATACGAAGAGTTTAAACGGACTGTTCCTATTCGAGAATATGAATCTTTAAGCCCATACATTCAGCGAATTAGAAATGGCGAGCAAAATGTGCTCTGGCCAACGATGATAAAGTGGTTTTCAAAATCATCGGGAACGACAGACAGCAAAAGCAAGTTTATACCCGTTAGTTTTGAAAGTATAAATGACAACCATCTAAAGGGCGGCAAAGACATTTTAAGCTGGTATTGTCACTGCCATCCAGAATCGCAATTGTTCACAGGAAAGTCGCTGCGCTTGGGTGGAAGCTCATCTGTTAACAGTATTAACCATGAATCGTATTACGGAGATTTGTCGGCAATCATCGTAGAAAACTTGCCGCTTTGGGCGGAAATTAGAACAACGCCAAACCAACGTATCTCACTTATGCCAGAGTGGGAAACGAAAATGGAGGCGATGGCCAATGCCACGATAAAGGAGAATGTAACCAGCTTGGTTGGCGTGCCCAGTTGGATGTTGGTTTTGAGCAAGCATATTTTGAAAAAGACAGGCGTCAAAACCTTAAAAGAGGTTTGGCCGAACTTAGAGTTGTACATTCATGGCGGTGTAAGCTTTAAACCCTATCGAGAAGAATTTTCAAAATTGGTAGGCGAAGGCGACATGGTTTATACCGAGACCTACAATGCCACCGAGGGCTTTTTTGCCGTTCAAGACAGTTTTCCAAGTAAGGGCATGTTGTTGCTTTTAGACCACGGCATATTTTATGAATTCATTCCATTAGAAGATTTCAATGGTGAAGAGTCTAATGCCATCTCATTAAATGAGGTAGAACTTGGTGTGACTTACGCAATGGTTATTACCACCAATTCTGGCCTTTGGCGCTACAGTATTGGCGATACAATCCGCTTTGTGAGCTTAGAGCCGTATAGAATTGAAATTGTTGGAAGAACGAAGCATTTTATCAATGCCTTTGGCGAAGAACTCATGATAGACAATGCGATAAGCGCATTGGAAGTCGCGAGTAAGCAAACCGGTGCAAGTGTAAAGGATTACAGTGCCGCTCCTGTCTACATGAGTGACAAAAATACAGGTGGCCACGAATGGATTTTTGAATTCAATACGGCCCCAAACGACATGGAAGTGTTTGCCAAAGTTTTGGATGACACCTTGAAAGAAGTAAACTCTGATTACGAGGCCAAGCGCTACAAAAATATGGCGCTGCATTTTCCCGTTATACATGAAGCGCGGCCAAATGTGTTTTACGATTGGTTGAAACTAAAAGGAAAATTAGGTGGACAGAATAAAGTGCCGCGATTGTCTAACAGCCGCACAATTTTAGAAGAACTCTTAGAACTCAATGCGCAGTAAAATCCTCATAGTGTTTTGTTTTGTATTCCAAGTTGGGTTTGCCCAATCTGGATGGGATTTGGATACAGCTTTTGAAACTAGTGCAACGCAAGTCTATGCAGATCATTTGGGGAATATTTACCTCACTGAAAAGTGGTCCATAACTAAACACTCTGAGCTGTTTGATGAAACATTTGTGCATAATAAACCCGGTTTAGGTAACATCAATTTCGTGAACACATTCAATCCGTTTAATGTTTTGCTCTACTACCCTGACTACAACCAGTTTGTATTTTTAGACAACAAGATGAATGCCAATTTAAATGCATTTGAACCTTCTAATGTTGGGTATTACGATGTGCAGCTTTCGGCTACTTTCGATGAAAACGACATTTGGTTTTACGATCAGGTTACAGATAAAATGTACAAATGGTCATTAACCCATGCCAAAGAATTGAGTTCATCTTTACAAATTGGGCAACTTTCTGGCAGCGATAGCAGACCAAATTACATGTGGGCGAGTTTAAAGAATGTGTATTTAAATGTGCCGGAAATTGGGGTTTTGGTGTTCGACAATTTTGGCAGTTACAAAAGTACAATTCCGATTAAGGGATTAAAGGAATTCTATTTTTCTGAAAGCTCTCTTGTGTTTTTTACGGAAGACGAAATTGAGTGGTTTAACTACTTTACAAAAGCCTCCAGAAAAGATGTGCTTCCCGAAAAAGGGTCTGACGATTTGTATTTTGCTAAGGATAAATTATACCTTCTAAAAGAAGGGAAACTAAAGATATTCACAAGGGTTAAATAGTACCCTCAATTTATTACTTTCGACAGCCTAAAACGATTTCTATGCATATAGCAATAGCAGGAAACATTGGGTCGGGTAAAACAACCTTAACCAATTTATTAGCAAAACATTACGGATGGGATGCGCACTACGAAGATGTAGAGGAGAATCCGTACTTAGATGACTTTTACAGCGAAATGCAGCGATGGTCGTTTAATCTTCAGATTTATTTTTTGAAAAGTCGTTTTGAGCAGGTCATGAGTATAAAAGACAGCGGCAAAAGTGTTATCCAAGATCGTACGATTTATGAAGACGCTTACATTTTTGCGCCCAACCTTCATGCAATGGGCTTGATGACCAAACGCGATATCGATAATTATACCGGCTTATTTAACTTAATGGATGGTTTTGTGCAAGGTCCAGACTTGTTGATTTACCTGCGCGGTTCAATTTCTACGTTGGTAGAACAAATTCAAAAGCGAGGCAGACAATACGAAAACAATATTCGCATAGATTATTTAAGCCGTTTAAATGAGCGTTACGAAGCATGGATTTGCAGCTACGATAAAGGTAAGCTCATGATAATTGAAGTGGATAAAAATAAATTTGCAAGCGACCCAGAGCACCTCGGTGAAATTATAAACCGCATAGACGGTGAGGTAAACGGATTGTTTTAGGAAAGTAATAAGTAAAGTATGAAAAAGTGATTTTGTCATTGCTGGTAATCGCAGCTTTTGGTTGTAAAAAAGAGGAGACACCTACAGCCGCAACGCCAGTTGCAACTGCAGCAAGCGATATATCTAACAATTCCTTTCAAGCCAATTGGAACGTTGCAGCAAATGCAACGGAGTATGAACTGCAGACTGCTACGGAAGTGACATTTTTGAACGTAACCACTCAAACAAACTTAGGAGGGCCAACTGTGGTTTCTGGCTGGAGCGGCAATACCGAATATTTCTATCGCGTAAGGGCAACAAATCTGGGTCAAAACCCATCTTCATTTTCAAATACAATTAGCACAATAACTTTGCCTGATGCGCCAGTGGCTGCTGCGGCAACCGATATTAAGAAAACCAGTTTTCAGGCAAATTGGCAATCGGTTACAGGAGTAAACGATTATCTTTTATATGTCTCTAAAGATAATTTTACATCTAATCCACCAGAATACATTACAGGGTATGAAGGTGTTGTTGTAACTGGCACTACTCATGAAGTTAATGGATTAGAAGCAGGTAAATTCTATTACTACCGCTTAGAATCCAAGGTGGGTACAAGGATTTCAGAACCATCCAATAGCGAAATGGTTCAGACCTTGTTTTAAAGGAAAAAGAATAAAAAAAGGCGCTCATTGAGCGCCTTTTTAGTGTTTTATTAAATCGAATTACAATCTCAAGTCGCCTTCAATTGTGTTACCATCAATGTGCTTAAAAACCAATTCGCAAAACAAAGGGTCTCTGTCGTTTACTTTAAGCATTCCGTTAGAAACAGCTCTGTTGTCGTCAGCATCTAAAATTTGACCTTCGTAAACTGCAGAAGTCACATTTTCTAATCCAGTTAATCCAGCAATTGATTTAGCATCAAAAGTTAAACTCATAGCTCTGTGAGGAATGTTGTTCAATTGAAACATCATACCATTTACAATTTCAGCAGGAACAGATTGCTCACCACCTAAAACGTTTACAGATCCAGTTACAGAGACTTCAACTTCTTTACCTGTGATTACTTCTTGTTCCATTTCAGTTTGAACAGGTGTAGCACTAGTCTCAGCATGTGCTTCTTCTGAAGCTAACAATGGAGCAATTACCAAACCAACTAAACAGGTCAATTTAATTAAGATATTCATAGAAGGACCAGATGTATCTTTAAAAGGATCACCAACGGTATCTCCAGTTACTGCAGCTTTGTGCGCATCAGAACCTTTGTAAGTCATTTCACCGTCAATTTCAACACCCGCTTCAAAAGATTTTTTAGCGTTATCCCAAGCACCACCAGCGTTGTTTTGGAAGATAGCCCACATTACACCAGATACGGTAACACCAGCCATATAACCACCTAATACTTCAGCAGCTAATAAGGTATCACCTGTCATCAATTGTGTTCCGAATGCAATAATCAATGGCGTTACAATAGTCAATAAACCTGGTAACATCATTTCTTTCAAAGACGCTTCAGTAGAAATCTCAACACACTTGTCGTATTCAGGTTCAGCTTTTCCTTCCATAATTCCAGGAATCTCTTTAAACTGACGTCTTACTTCTTTTACCATCGCCATTGCAGCTTTACCCACAGCACTCATTGCTAAAGCAGAGAATACTACTGGAATCATCGCTCCAACAAATAGGGCAGCCAATACAGGCGCTTTAAAGATGTTGATACCATCAATTCCGGTAAACGTTACATAGGCAGCAAATAATGCCAATGCTGTTAATGCAGCAGAAGCAATGGCGAAACCTTTTCCTGTAGCAGCAGTAGTGTTACCTACTGTATCTAAAATATCTGTACGTGTTCTAACTTCACTTGGCAATTCGCTCATTTCGGCAATACCACCTGCGTTATCCGCGATGGGTCCGAAAGCATCAATCGCCAACTGCATAGCCGTTGTAGCCATCATTGCAGAAGCAGCAATCGCTACACCATAAAATCCTGCGAAAGCATAAGCGGCCCAAATAGCAGCAGCAAATAAGATAACAGGGAAGAACGTAGACAACATCCCTTGAGCCAAACCTGCAATAATGTTTGTTGCAGCACCCGTAGATGAATTCTGAATAATTGTATTTACTGGTTTTTTTCCAATTGCAGTGTAGTACTCAGTTAAGTAAGAGATTAATCCACCTACAATCAAACCAACGATAACCGCGTAGAAAAGCCCCATTGAAGTCACCACTTTCATTCCTTCACCGAAGAAAGACATGTTCATTGTTTCAGGCAACATCCACTGGATAACAAAATAAGTAGCAATACCTGTTAAGATAATAGAACCCCAGTTACCAATGTTAAATGCTTTTTGTACATCAGCTTCTTTCGCGTCATCGCTGTTTACTTTAACAACTAATGTTCCGATGATAGAAAAGATGATTCCTAAACCAGCCACTAATACTGGAAGTAGAATTGGTCCAATTCCTCCAAAAGCGTCATCCATACCCGCACCATTTGTGTGGTCGTTAACAACATAGTTTCCAAGAACCATTGCAGCCAACATTGTTGCTACATAAGAACCAAAAAGGTCAGCACCCATACCAGCAACATCACCAACGTTATCACCTACGTTATCTGCAATTGTAGCAGGATTACGAGGATCATCCTCTGGAATACCAGCTTCTACTTTACCTACAAGGTCAGCACCTACATCGGCAGCTTTAGTATAAATACCACCACCTACACGTGCAAA
>ERZ1048872.689-NODE-689-length-34307-cov-9.746934_pt1 | contig 34307 bp, 37 predicted proteins | sample MGYA00383100_ERZ1048872 | MGnify/ENA primary metagenome ERZ1048872 (study PRJEB29581, sample SAMEA5548370) | metagenome | biome: marine; feature: coastal; material: water | depth 50 m | study: Short-term variability in the microbial, nano- and picoplankton...
TGAAATATCAACCATTAAACAAGCACTGGTTATTTTAGGCTCTAGCGAGCTAAAACGCTTTTTGGGTTTTATGTTTGCCGTTACTGCCAATCCTGATAAACCGACAGAGCTAATTAAACTTGCCATGACTAGAGCCAAATTTTGCGAGCTAGTGGCAAAAGACATGAAAGCCCAAGCTGATGATTCTATAGCTTTTTTAACAGGTTTATTATCTATGATTGATGCGATTTTAGATGAAAAATTAGAAGTAGTGTTAGCTAAATTACCTTTAACTGCTGAAATTAAAGAGACCTTATTAACTCGCAAAGGTACTATGGCGGCAATTATCAAGTTAGTTGAATTTATTGAACATGCTCAGTGGGATAAAACCAACCTTGTTATGGAAAAATTAAAGCTTGATAAAGAGCAAGCAGTAAAACACTACAATGAAGCTTTAGCTTGGGCTGATGATCAAAGTATGATGGCAGATTAATTAGCTAATAATTTCAGCTCATTTTTATTTATTCTAGAGATATATTATGTCTTTTCCCATTATAAACGTAACAACAATCACTTTAGCGTTTGCTATAAGCTCTTTTGCAACAGTCGCTAAACAAGCTGATATCGATACACTAAAAAGCTGAAGCTGTATCTATCGTAAAATAGTTTGGCGGTACGTTGAAACCACAGTTAAAAAAAGCCCTCAGTGAAGGTGGTGTTAACCAAGCAATGAAAGTATGCTCAGTAAAAGCGCCACAAATTGCGAAAAACTTATCTGAACAAACACAGTGGCAAATAAAAAGGGTTAGTTTAAAAGCTCGTAACAAGAAAACAGCCCAACCAGAACGATTGAAAGCATTAGTATTAAATGACTTTAACCAAAGACAATCACGTGGTGAAAGTGCTAAAACCATAGCAAAATCTGAAATAATTAACGATGACTTTCGATTTATGAAAGCACAGGGCGTTGCGGCACTGTGCTTAACTTGTCATAGAACAGAGCTAGCAAGCAAAACTAAAAAAGCTTTAACTAAAATAAAACGAGTAATTAAAAGCCTTGAGGATTCTGTGATTGCCAGCGCCAAGTGTCGCTAATCATAGTGCGCAAATCCCTACTTGCCTGCCAGTTAAGTAGATCATGGGCTAAACTAGCATCGGCATAAACAACTCCTAAATCACCAGCTCGTCTAGGCACTATCTTGTAAGGAATGTCTTGACCACTGATCTCTTGAAAAGTATTAACAATTTCTAATACCGAAGTGCCATTACCTGTGCCTAAATTAATTGCCTGACACGCGGTTATTTTATCCAAATTCTGCAACGCTTTCACATGTCCTTGTGCTAAATCAACCACATGAATATAGTCACGAACACCTGTGCCATCAAATGTGTCATAGTCATCGCCAAACACTTGTAATTGCGCTAAACGACCAACAGCAACTTGAGCAACATAAGGTAATAAATTATTTGGAATGCCATTTGGGTTTTCACCAATCAAGCCTGATTCGTGCGCACCAATAGGGTTAAAATAACGTAAACAAGCAATTTTCCACTCACTATCACTTCTCGCCAGATCAAATAAAATATGCTCGATCATCAATTTAGTTTGGCCATAGGGATTTGTGGCTGAAGTAGGCATATTTTCTTCTAATGGCGAGACGTTATCACCATAAACAGTTGCAGAAGAGCTGAACACTAGCTTTTTAACATTATGCTCTGCCATCACTTTAAGTAAAATAACTGTGCCAGAAACATTATTATAATAATAGCTGAGTGGCTTTTCGCTCGACTCACCCACGGCTTTATGACCGGCAAAGTGTATTACTGCTTCAATGTTGTGTTGTTCAAACACAGCCTTCATCGCATCATAATCGCAAATATCTGCTTTAATGAAGGTGACTTTTTTACCGGTTATTTGTGTTAGCCTATCAAGCACCTTGGTCGATGAATTTGATAAATCATCAACAATTACAATACCTTGTGATTTTTCTGTTTTAACCGCTAAAGTTTGCAACTCAGCAACCGTATGACTACCAATATAGCCAGTACCACCCGTGATCAATAAACTCATATATGTCCTTTTTAAATGCTATCTCAGTAGAGACTATGAGTAATATTTTGACACGCTGTTAAGAAAATCTCCAAGCATTTCTGCAGGTAAAGCATTAATACCTGCTGCTGCGGCTCGCCCCCCCCCCGTTGGGAATTGAGCACACAACTCACCCGCCCCTTGTTTATTGTTTAATGGCGCTCTCACGCTAATGGTATAGCTTTTGTCGGTATTAAGAGTTAACACCACATGCGCTTTATCTGGCGAAGCATTGGCTAATTCATTACCAAATACACCACTCACTCGTCTCGCCCAAGGTTCATCAGCTAGTTTTACCCCTTTAACATTGTCATTATCAAGAATAACCTCTGCTGACTTTGCTTTCGCCATATCAGCTAAGTAAGCCGCTTTAAGCTTAGCAAAAACAGAGCCTTGCTGGTAAATCAAATCAAAAGGATTGGCGTAATTTAATAATTGTTGGTATAAATCGGCAGGATGAAAGTGTAAGTCTTCTAGGCTTGAGCCATAACCATTGTAATTAATATAAATACCTAACTCTTGTAACAAAGATTGCTCTTCATCGGTTAAACCAAGTTTGTTGGCTAATGTTGTTGCTGATTGGTGCATATTATCGCCAAATGCTGCAACAATAGCCCAAGTGGAAAACTCACCTTGAAGGTGTTCATTAATCAATAAACTTGTACAAGTGTTAGCATCAAGATCTAGCAAACAAGTCAGCTTTTCAGATTGAGGAATATCACCAGCTCGGTGATGGTCAACATAAAAAACGTCAATATCATTGTTAAGCAGGTCAATTAACGGCTCAATATTCTTCTCTAATGAAATATCAAGTACGGTAACCGAGGTGGCTTGGTTAATATCCACTTGTTTAAGTAAACTAATATCTCGCTTAACGCCAGAAACTAAGGTGGATTCTTGAGGATAAGGCTTATTTTTCGACAGGCGAAGCTGCAATAAAGCGATAATGCCATCGGCATCACCATTAAATACATCATAATGCATAACGCTACCTTAGCTCTTTATTACTGATATCGATATAACCTTGCTCAGCTAAATAATTCACTATTTTCTGGGCACACGCTTGTACTGATTGCTCCGCTGTTTTGATATGTATCTCAGGAGATTGTGGCACATCATAATTTGAATCAATACCGGTAAAATCTTTGATTTCACCAGCTCTTGCTTTTTTATACAAACCTTTAGGGTCTCTTTGCTCACAAATGCTGATAGGGGTATCAATATAAACTTCTATAAACTCACCCGCTTCAAGCTTAGTACGAGCACTTGCTCTGTCTTGCAAAAAAGGAGAAATAAATGCCGTGGATACAATCAAGCCAGCGTCAAGAAAAAGCTTTGCAACCTCACTAATACGACGAATATTTTCAATGCGAGCATCATCACTAAAACCTAAATCACCATTTAACCCGTGACGAACATTATCACCGTCAAGTAAGTAACTATGACAACCTAGCTTAAATAATAAAGCATCAACTGCATTGGCAACCGTTGATTTCCCTGAACCACTTAAACCGGTATACCAAAGTAAACAAGGTTTTTGCTGTTTTAAATCAGCTCGCTGCGTTTTAGTTATATGCTGCTCATGCCAAACGGTGTTTTCAGTTTTCATAAAAAGTAAACTCTACTTAGATAATGTTTGTTAAAAGGCTCTTTAAAAATATACTTAAAAAGGAAATATTAAGGGGATCATCAATAGCACTGTAATGCTGTAAACAATCGATACCGGCAAACCAAACTTAATAAAATCAGTTAGTTGATAATTGCCCGCATTATATACCATGACATTAGTTTGATAACCATAAGGGCTAATAAATGAGCCACTGGCAGCAAAAACCACCGCCATCACAAAAGGAATAGGGTCAACACCCAGTCCTAAAGCGATATTGTAGGCAATAGGAAAAGTTAACGCGGCAGCAGCGCTATTAGTGATAAGCTCTGTCATCAATAGCGTGACAATAAAAATACTAATAAAAGCTAAATAAACGCTATGACCATCTAACAAAGCTTCAATCCCCTTAGCTATGGTCGTCGCGAGACCTGTATTTTCAATACCACTGGCCAAGGTTAATGCACCAAGTACTATCATCCATATCTCTAAAGGAAAACGACGTTTTATTTCATTTACCGTTAAGGCACCACTAAAAATAAGTGCTGCTACGTAAATAAATAAACAACTGAGTAAGGAGATAGGCGTAATAACTGAAATTATAATCGCCGCAATAAACCCCCAAACAGTACCATGATCTCGCCAACCGCTAAGCATATTGACCGCTTGATGCCCGGAAAGAATAAAAAAGTTTTTCGATAGGTTTGTACGGCTAGCAAAGTCTTGCCCAACGGCAAGCACTAAAAAATCGCCTGACTGTAAAACAATATCACCAAGTTTACCTGATAATGCACAACCTTCACGGCGAACAGCCACCACAGCGGCATCAAAGCGAGCTCGAAAACCCGCTCGCTTTAATGTTTTACCAGTAATAGCAGAGTCTGGCTTAATTAAAACCTCGGTGAGGTTATCTTTGAGTAAATCATCTTGCTCGGCAAATAACGTTAAGCCATCAAACTGATGTAAGGTTAATACCTTAGAAATGTCACCACTGAAAATGAGTTTATCATGAGCTTGTAAAGTTTCCTCAGGTGTTACAGGTGAAATCAATCGGCCTTGACGAACAATCTCCACTAAAAATAAGGCATCTAAATTTCTTAAACCATTTTCTTCAACGCTTTTGCCAATAAGTTTTGACTCAAGCGATACCTCAGCTTCAAGCAAGTAGTCTTGCGTTTTGATGTAACCTTGCTCCAAGTCAGGTAAGCTCCTAGCGCGCATAACCACAATAAGCAAGGTTGACACTAATGCGACAAGGCCAATAGCGGTAAAGTCAAAAAAACTAAAGCCAGCAACACCTTGCTTTATCAATAAACTGTTAACAATAAGGTTAGTGGATGTGCCTACTAAGGTAAGTGTACCACCTAATATGGCGGCATAAGAAAGGGGTAATAGTAACTTGCCGGCATTAATTAACGGGTTATTTTTAACACTATTAATTAAGGTTGCCACTACGGCAGTATTACTCATTAGCGCTGAAGCGAAAGCTGTGCCGATAAAAAGACGCAGCATAGACTTCACTTTAGAGCCATTAAAAACACTGGCGCTCAAGCGACGCAAAATACTGGTTCGCTCAAATGAAAACGAACATAACACCAGTAATATTAAGGTAACTAAACCAGGGTTTACGGCATTAGCAAGAATATCGTCAACACTAACGAAAGATAGAGCTAAACAAACAAGTACCGTGATAGAAAAAATTCGCTCAGGTACTTGGCTATATTTGACTAAGCCGATAAAAGTGACAATAAAGACGGCTATCATCATGTATTGCGCTACTGTCATTATTATCCTTCAATATAATGGTTTTAAGGCTGTAGAGTTTAATCGTCTTTCAACTTTACAGCCAAATCACTTTTATTTGGTAATGTCTCGTGCACCCCAATGTGGGAAATGCTTACGAACCAAAGTATTAAACTCTAACTCAAATGCTGAATACTCATGAACTTGCGAGTCAAGGGCATGGTTGATCATACCTGCGCCAACAGTGATATTACTCAGTCTATCAATAATAATAAATGCACCAGTACCTTGGCTATCTTGATAAGGGTCAAAATGTAAGGTTTCATCAACAACAATATCAACTAAACCAATATCATTAACAGCGAGCTGAGTGCTTAGCTGTTTTTCCATGGTATTTACATCATACTTGCTGACAATGGCTTGCGCATGACCTGTAGTCATTTTACTGCCATGTTTTATAAAATATTCACGACCTGGCTCAAGTTCATTTTCATGCATCCACACAATTGTGGCATTAAACTCTTTCTTAGAAGCAGGTAAACAATCTTTTTTAACAATCATTTCACCACGGCTGATGTCAATTTCATCTTCCAAAGTTAGCGTTATAGCCATGCCTTTGTCCGCACGCTCTAAATTACCATCAAAAGTCACTATTTCTTTCACGACACTTTCTTTACCCGAAGGTAGTGCCACAATAGTATCACCCACAAGCACATGCCCCGAAGCGATAGTGCCCGCAAAGCCCCTAAAATCAAGGTTAGGTCTATTAACGTACTGTACTTGTAGACGAAATTGAGTAAATTCATCTTGAATTTTAATATCAATGGTATTTAACAGCTTCATCAAAGTAGCACCCGGATACCAAGGCATATTGGTGCTTTCTTCTACAACATTGTCACCATTTAATGCTGACAATGGCACAAAGCGAACATCATTAAAATTCAATGATTCACTAAACTCTCGGTATTCTTTTTTGATAGCCTGGTAACGCTCTTGTGAGTAATCAACCAAATCCATTTTATTGACAGCAACGACAATATGCTTAATACCAAGTAATGAACAAATAAAAGAATGTCGACGCGTTTGTGTTTGTACACCGTAACGGGCATCAATCAAAATAATAGCAAGATCACAGGTGGAAGCACCTGTAGCCATATTACGAGTGTATTGCTCATGGCCTGGGGTGTCAGCAATAATAAATTTACGCTTGTCCGTAGAAAAGTATCGATAGGCAACATCAATAGTAATGCCCTGCTCTCGCTCAGACTGTAAACCATCCACAAGTAAAGCTAAATCAATGGCTTCGCCAGTAGTGCCTGATTTTTTAGAATCGTTTTCAATAGCAGCAAGCTGATCTTCAAAGATCATTTTAGAATCATGTAATAAACGACCAATTAAGGTACTTTTACCATCATCAACACTACCACAGGTTAAAAATCGAACTAACTCTTTATTTTCATGTTGCTTTAAATAGCTCTGTATATCATTTTCAATTAAGTCTGATTGGTGACTCATGATTATCTCTCAAAATTCTTTAATATATTTAATATGATGCAATAAAATGGTATTTCGTTATTAAAAATAACCTTCCATTTTTTTCTTTTCCATCGAGCCGGCACTATCGTGATCAATTACCCGACCTTGTCGCTCAGAGGTTTTGGTTAATAGCATTTCTTGAATAATTTCCGGTAACGTCGCTGCTGTCGATTCAACTGCTCCCGTTAACGGGTAACAGCCTAACGTTCTAAAGCGCACCGCTTTCATTTGAATTTCTTCATCTTCACCAATAGGCATACGATCATCATCAACCATGATTAAGGTGCCATCACGCTCAACAACAGGCCTTTTCTCTGACAAATATAAAGGCACAATTGGAATACTTTCTAAATAGATGTATTGCCAAATATCTAACTCAGTCCAGTTAGATAAAGGGAAAACGCGAATACTCTCGCCTTTATTTACCTTGCCGTTATAAACATTCCATAATTCAGGACGTTGACTTTTTGGATCCCAGCGATGATTTTTATCACGAAAAGAATAAACACGCTCTTTAGCACGAGATTTTTCTTCATCTCGTCGGGCACCACCAAATGCAGCATCAAAACCATATTTATCTAAAGCTTGCTTCAATCCTTGGGTTTTCATGACATCGGTATGCTTAGCACTGCCATGTTTGAAAGGGCTTATCCCCATCTCCATGCCTTCAGGGTTTTTATGTACCAGAAGTTCAAAGTCATAATCAGCTGCCATTTGATCACGAAAAGCTATCATCTCTTTAAACTTCCAGTCAGTATCCACATGCAATAATGGAAAAGGGATTTTACCTGGAGCAAAGGCTTTACGGGCAAGATGTAAAAGCACCGCAGAGTCTTTACCTACCGAGTACAACATGACAGGGTTGTCAAATTCTGCGGCAACTTCGCGAAAAATATGAATAGATTCGGCTTCTAATTTCTTTAAATGGGTTAAATTCATGTGCAATACAAGTGATGAAAAAATTGTTAACGAAAGAATGCCATAATGTGCAAGTTATTTCCACATAACAAACAGCTTTATTATAACTAAAAAGAATAGAAATAAACGTGATTAGATTTTATCCAAGCAAAAAACAAAAAAGCCAGCAATTGACTGGCTTCGATAAATCACCTTTGACATTGACTTTGAGATTAGATTGTCAGTCGAGATTTATTATCCATGAGCACTTTTTCTCCTATGCCTTTAACCTTTATTAACTCATCTACCGATTTAAAAGCCCCCATTTGCTCTCGGTAAGCCAAAATAGCGGCTGCCTTTTTTTGACCAACCCCCTTTAACGTTAAAAGTTGCTCCACAGTTGAATTGTTTAAGTGCACAACTTGCTTCTGCTCACCAACTTCATAGGGGGCATTATCGTCAGCAAGCGTAAAATGAGAGGTAAAAATCAAACAACTGGCAAATAATAGGCGAGATAGTGCTTTGAGTGAAATAATTTTCATAATAAGTCCTTGTAAATATATCCATTAATTTTGAGTAGCGCTGTCTAACTCATTAGTAAAAAACAAATCAAACAGTCACTATTAGGTTTAGAAGTAAAATATTTTTTTGTCAAATATCCAACAATTAAATTTGAAACAAACATTCAATTGAATTGGGGCATAAGCTTAATTAGAATAGCCAGCAACTATTTACGTAAACAACATTATTCCCTATATGAGCAAAACAAGCTGTCTATTAACACCCACTCTCGCCAAAAACAAAGTAAAAAGTATAGACAAAAAGTCTTGGCACAATTTATATGGTAGCAGCTCAAGTATCGCTTTATACCAAGGGGCCTTAGCAGCAGAAGCGCCTTTATTAATAATTACCCATGATACCCCCTCTGCTTTACGTTTAGAGCAAGAGTTTCTTAGTCTGGTAAAAGAAAAGCAACCGCTGGCTATTTGTTTATTTCCCGATTGGGAAACACTACCATATGATACTTTTTCACCCCATCAAGATATTATTTCTCAGCGCTTAGCCACGCTTTATCAGTTATCTCGAATGCAAAAAGGCATAGTAATAGTGCCCGTGACCACACTGGTACAAAGACTTGCCCCTAAACAATACTTAGAAACGAATAGTTTAATTATTAAAAAAGGCGATAGAAAAGATTTACACCACTTACGCCAAGAGCTAGAAAGTAATGGTTACCGCTGCGTTGAACAAGTTATGGAGCATGGTGAATTCTCGGCTCGTGGCGCCATTTTAGATTTATTCCCTATGGGTAGCAAAACGCCATTTCGTCTTGATTTTTTTGATGATGAGATTGATGAAATTCGCTTATTTGACCCTGAAAATCAACGTTCCAATGATAAAGTAGATAATATCAATTTACTGCCTGCTCATGAGTTTCCTACTGATAAAGAAGCGATTAATTTATTTCGCAGCCAATATCGTCAACGATTTAAAAGCTCAATTGATAAAGAGTCTATTTATCATCAAGTTAGCAATGGTGTTTTACCTGCGGGTATAGAATATTATCTACCGCTATTTTTTAACAGTGATAACACAGACGAAAAACACTGTGATACTAGCACCTTGTGTGATTACTTAGCCCCTAATACTGTTGTGGCTATATATGGCGACCTTGATAAGTCGCTACAGCAATATTGGCAAGACATAGAATATAGGTATGAAAATAGGCGTTATGATCCCACCAGACCCTTACTGCCACCTGAGCAGTTATTTTTAACAAAAGAAAGCTTATATACTGCGCTCAAGCCTTTTGCCCGAGTGACTATTGCGCCTGCAAACATACAAGCAAGCGAGCAAGAAACTCACTTAGTAGAAAGGGCTAAAAGTAGTGCTATTTATTTTGATGTAAAACCCCTGCCTGATTTAACTATAAATCATAAGCTAAAGCAGCCTTTTGAATTAATAAACCAATTTATTCAAGACAAAGAAACAGCCAACAAAATTTTATTTATTGCTGAGAGCCAAGGCCGTAGAGAGAGTGTGCTAGAGCTTTTAAACCGTGACAATATCAAACCTATGTTGTTTGACTCCCTTGATGATTTTATCAACTCCAATGAATTACTAGGCATTTGTGTTAATGCCTTAAATCAAGGCTTTTCTTTTCAAGCAAAGGGCACTGCCAAGAAAAATGCTATCGCCCTAATCACTGAAGCCGAGTTACTTGGCTCCCATGTTAGACAGTCAAGAAGGCGAAAACAATCTCAAGACATTGAAACCGATGCCATCTTCAAAAATTTGGCTGAACTGTCAGCCGGTCAAGCCGTCGTTCATATAGAGCATGGTATTGGTCGCTATTTAGGTTTACAAACACTAGAAACAGGCGGTATTACTACCGAGTTTTTAATGCTTAGCTATGCTAACGATGCCAAATTATACGTGCCGGTTGCCTCATTACATTTGATAAGTCGCTACTCTGGCACTGACAGTGAACACGCACCACTTCATAAATTGGGCAATGACACTTGGAGTAAAGCCAAACAAAAAGCCGCTGAAAAAGTCCGTGATGTCGCCGCTGAGCTGTTAGATATTTACGCAAAACGTGCTAGCAACACCGGTTACAGTTTCAAGCGTGACAAAGAAGATTACCTGGCCTTTAGTGACAGTTTTGGCTTTGAAGAAACCTTTGATCAACACCAAGCGATTAATGCCGTAGTCAGTGATATGCTTTCTGATAAAGCCATGGACAGGCTTGTTTGTGGCGACGTTGGTTTTGGTAAAACCGAGGTGGCCATGCGAGCTGCTTTTGTTGCCGTCAACGATGGTAAACAAGTGGCTATTTTAGTGCCCACTACCTTGCTTGCCCAACAACATTATGAAAACTTTCGTGATCGCTTTGCCAACTGGCCAGTGAGCATTGAAGTGCTCTCTCGATTTAAAACTGCTAAACAACAAAATGAAGTAATAGCCAAAGTAGAGTCAGGGCAAATAGATATTCTTATTGGTACCCATAAACTTTTACAGAACAGCATAACATATAAAGACCTAGGTCTACTCGTTGTTGATGAAGAGCACAGATTTGGGGTTAAACAAAAAGAAAAAATCAAAAAATTACGTAGTAATGTCGATATTCTCACCTTAACAGCTACACCTATTCCTCGTACCCTAAATATGGCCATGGGGGGAATGCGTGATTTATCTATTATTGCTACCCCACCAGCAAAACGTTTAGCGGTAAAAACTTTCGTACGTCAACGTGAAGAAGCGTTAATTCGCGAAGCTATTTTGCGTGAAACCTTACGTGGTGGTCAGGTGTATTTTTTACATAATCATGTCGATACTATAGAGAAAACTGCTGCCGATATTCAAGCGTTAGTACCCGAAGCTCGCGTTGTTACCGCTCATGGACAAATGCGAGAGCGCGAACTTGAGCGCATTATGAGTGATTTTTATCATCAACGTTTCAATGTCATTGTTTGTACAACCATCATTGAAACGGGTATTGATGTACCTAGCGCTAATACCATCATTATGGATAGGGCTGATCACTTAGGCTTAGCGCAGCTTCACCAATTACGTGGCCGTGTTGGTCGCTCACATCATCAAGCTTACGCTTATTTATTAACCCCCCATGAAAAGCGTATGACCAAAGATGCCAAAAAACGCCTTGACGCTATTGCTTCATTAGAAGACTTAGGCGCAGGTTTTACTTTAGCAACACACGATTTAGAAATACGTGGCGCCGGTGAACTATTAGGTGAAGATCAATCAGGCTCTATGAGCCAAGTCGGCTTTAGCCTCTATATGGAAATGCTAGATCACGCCGTTGACGCATTAAAAGAAGGCAAACAACTATCACTAAATCAAGTGACTGCAAAGCAAACTGAAATAGAGTTACGACTGGCTGCCCTAATACCTGAAGATTATATTTTCGATGTTAGTTTGCGCTTAAGTTTATATAAAAGCATTGCCAGTTGTAAAAATAAAAATCAGCTAGACGAGGTACAGGTTGAACTTATCGATCGTTTTGGTTTATTACCTCAAGCCACCAAAAACTTAATTCAGATAGCTAAGTTACGTTTAAAAGCACAAACAATCGGCATTACCCGTATTGAAGCAAGTAATGCTGGTGGCTCAATTGAATTTAGCGACGATACTAAAGTGGATCATATGTTGATAATATCCTTGGTGCAAAAGCAGCCAACAATGTATAAGATGGTACCACCTAATAAACTTAAATTTACCCGCGTTAATGAAGGTGAACAAGCAAGGTTCAGCTTAATAACTACGCTACTAAACGAACTTACTCTTAGCCCTAAAAACAAGTAGTAAATGGACTATTAATGAAATTTAAAGCACTCTCTTTTTCTTCTCTATTACCTAGGTTCATCGTTAGCACTTGCTTATTAACGTTAAGTAGCACAAGTCTTTATACTTTTGCAGCACAAGAAGCAAAGCCTGAGCGTTGGTTTGAGATAGAAGTTATTTTATTTAAGCAACTAGGCGAGAAAAAAAGTTTAAAAGAGCAGTTTGCAGATAGCGTTAGTGTCGATGACTTGCCTAAATATAAGCGCTCGTTTGATTTACTTAATCCTTACCTGCAACCTGATTTAACTGCTATTAAACAGCTTATCCCCCTTTGCAGCAATGCTGATGGTCAAAGTCGCTATGCCTTAGCACAAAAAAAGCTCCAACTTTTTTTACCTGAGCAAGCGCGCTTTATTCAACAAGCTAACGCTTTCACATACGAGCCAATAGAACTAGGGTTAACTACAGAAATAAAAACTGAAGATGAAGACAAAGGTATTCAGCCGCTAGAAAACCATCTTGAAACTAGGCTTGAAGATAGCCCTGAAAATAGCACAACTCAGTCTTACCAAGAGGAGCTATCAACTGAGCATCCTGCAAACCAAACAAGTACAGTGCAAGTCTTTGACTGGCAAACTGAATCGCTAAATACTGCATTATTTTCTACAAATCAGTTATGTGTCTATAGCCAAGCAGATTTTGAGCTCATTTTAACTGAGCAACAGCTAGCTAATTTCACCCTCGATGGTTTTGCGGTTGCAGCCTTGCCCAAAAAGATTAATGCCTCAGGCGCTCATGCTGAAACTAGCCCATACCTTATTGCAGATGAATCATTGTTATTAAAAGACATCAGTAAACGTTTACGCTGGAGCAAAGAATTTAAGCCCTTATTACACTTTGGCTGGCGACAAGTAGGTGTTACTCGTACTAAAGCAACACCATTAAAATTATTTGCCGGCCAGCATGTTGAAAACGACTATCAACAAGCCCATAATGACTATCAAATGCGACTAAAAGAGGCTCAACTACAAGAGCAATTGCTGTTTGAACAAGGTCAAAAAACTGCTGACATGTTAGCTACAGAAGACACTGCATTTAATGATGAAAACGAGCAAAGCCAAGCTAATTACTATGCCCAAGTAAAACAACAAGCTTTAGCAAAGCTGTTTACTGATATTGATACATTAGACATGGCTTCATCTGAGACTACTTCACAACTCAGTAGCAGCTCAGAAAATAGCATAATTAACGAAACGATTAGCCAATTAACAGAGAAAAATCTCGATGATTTACTGACGAGTTATGAAGTTAGTAACCCGACTAATGAGCAACCTTTAAATATTAGCAATCCACCCATTGAGCCTTTACAAGCTTGGTTTTTAGATGGTTTTTTTAAAGTGCATTTAGATCATTACCTCTATATTACCGCAGACTTTAATGTGCTTAGTAAAACAGAGCAAAACAAACAATTTATTGACTCTGATAGCAAGGAAACAAAGCTGGTTAACTTCAGTCAAAACAGACGCGTGATCACCGGAGAAATTCACTACTTTGATCACCCTTACATAGGAATGGTGGTGCAAATACGACGCTTTGACCCAACAAAACCTAAAGATGAAGCCGTTAGCCAAGCAATAAAATAACAGTGTCGATAAATTACCAGCACGACTATCGCATACACAATCAATAAAATAGAGAACACCATGGATAAAGAAATAGAAATTCAAGCAGCCGTTTTTCGCCGCTTACTCGCCCATTTAGACGGCCGAAAAGATGTACAAAATATTGAGTTAATGAACCTTGCGAGCTTTTGCCGTAACTGCTTTAGTAAATGGACAGTAGCCGAGGCAGAGAAATTGGGTATCGAGGTTGATTTAGCAACAGCACAACAACAAGTTTATGGCATGTCTTATCAGGAATGGAAAGACAATCATCAGTTGCCAGCAACACCTGAGCAGCTAGCAAAGTTTAATGAATTGAATAAAAAATAGAAAAACGACTAACAAGTCACCTTTTATGACTCCCCAGACATACTAATAAGGAGTCATAAAAGAAATATAGCCACAAGACATTACTTTTGTGGTACTGGCGATAACAACCTAGCATGCACAGTGATTTCTTCTCGATCATAATACAAATGCTTAGCATATAACTCGTACTTCACTTTATGTTCACTAAAAGCATCTTTTATACTTTGTAAATCCTCGGTTACTTGCTGATAGCGCCCTTTCATTGGCAGCTTCAAATTAAACATCGCTTCTTTACAGTAGCCATTTAACAGCCAATCAGCCATTAGTTTCGCCACACGTTGAGGCTTTTCAATCATATCGCATACCAGCCAATAAACATTTTGCTTCATGGGCACATACTTAAAGCCATCCATCATTTTATGCTTAACTTGCCCTGTTTCCATTAAGGATTCAGCCATAGGGCCATTATCGATTGCAGTAACCATCATGCCACGGCGCACGAGCTGATATGTCCAACCGCCTGGAGCTGAGCCTAAATCAACGGCATTCATGCCCGAGGTTAAACGCGTTTCCCATTCATCTTTAGGAATAAAATGTAAAAAAGCTTCATCAAGCTTCAAGGTCGAACGACTAGGCGCTTGGCTAGGAAATTTAAGGCGTGGAATACCCATGACATGATTAGAGCTGTTACGAGCCAATGAAAAGCCTAAAATTACCTCCTGGCCAGATAAAAACAACGCATGCAAAATTGAACCTTCTGGTTCTTTATTTGCTGAATTTTGTTTATCAGTTAGTACCTTAACTTTACGTAATCCTTGACGAAGTGGCACAGCAAGCTTACGGCAAAACTTACTTAACGCTTTACCATCATTGGTATCGGCTGTTTCCATGCGCAATTCATCGTATTGCCATTCGTGACCTAAAGCATCAACAATGGCTTCCACGCGATTGTAATCAGGCAAAGCAATTTTTTCAGTTAAGGTAACAAACCACTGGCGTGCAAAAATAAGTCGCTTAAGGGGGAGCTTGCTCATTAAAATTTCACCATGACTGTCATCATATAAATGAAAAAAGACTAAACCTTGGTTTTTTTTAAGCTCTAAATAGCCATACATTTCATTCCAAGCCGCTTTCTCTTGGATCTCAGCTCCGCACTCTTTCTCAAAGCCGGGACGACAATACAATACAATGGAAGTCATTATTTTTTTATACCTTGGATTTCTGCTCTCAACAGCCCTTTCTCAAAGCTGGGGCGACAATATAATACGATAGAAGTCATAATTTTTTTATACCTTCAATAGACAGTAAAACCCAAGCTATAGCTAAGGATATTCCGCCCAAGGGGGTTAATTTGCCAATAATGGCAACACTGAAAAAAGTTTTCAAATATATGGTGCCACTAAAACACAATATACCAATAAAAAAGCCAACACAGGCAGAAATAAGTATTTTTGTCGGTGATTTATTCATTGCCCACACTAATGACGCTAACAAAGCTAATGTATGAAATAGCTGGTATTGTAGTGCTGTTTGTAAGCTTGATTGCTCATTAAGAGCAAGCGCTTGTCCACCATGTGCGAGCCAAGCGCCGAATAGTACAGAAAAGCAACCGCTGATGCCAACAAAAACCATTAAATATTTTACAGCTTTACTTGCCACGGCTTTATGCATTGTTTGATTTTTCCAAAATAAAATTCACCATAGTCTGCGCCGCGCTTTTCATATGTTGCTGATGAGTAAAACCTGATTTTACCCTCGGTTTTAAACTATGATCACCATCTGCTAAAAAAACATACTGGCATAAGTTAGATATTTCATAATCACTAATTTCAACCTCAGAGCCCATAGAATCACGCTCTCCTTGCACTATTAGTATAGGTTTATGACTGTTTTGTAATGGTTCTAAGCGAAGCTTTTCTGGCTTTTTAGGTGGATGAAAGGGATAGCCTAAACAAAACACGCCTTGAATAAGCGCAGCTAGGCTCGCGTCGCCAGCAAGTGTGGCCGCAACTCGCGAGCCCATAGATTTCCCACCGATAAACAGCGGTAACACAGGTTCAGTTGTTTGCTCAACAAGCTCAACAACCACTGACTGAAAGCAATCAATGAGCTTGGGCATTCTATCGGGTGGATAACGCTTGCCAGTTTCTGCACGTTTATCCATATAAGGGAAATTAAAGCGCAGCACGTTAATATTCGCTTGATTTAATAGCGCCGTTATTTGCATCATAAAGTCATGATGTATATTTGCACCCGCACCATGAGCAAAAATAACTTGTGCAATGGGGTTTTCTACATTATTTATTATTTTACTTATCATTAAGCAGCCTACTTTACTATAAAATCATCATTAAAATAGTCGTTCACTTTAAGTTGTATTGTTCAATTTATAGGAAAATGCACGGAGTTGACGTTAGTCAATGAGTACTTTTGACAAATAAATTGGGTTATACAGCAACAAGGTGAATGACTATGATATTTGTCCATCGGTGATCTGCTCTTGCTCTGCATCTACCATGTCCAATAACCAATCCCTAAAGGCTTCAATTTTACCAATATCTTTTTGTGTTTCTCGACAAACTACAAAATAGGCATTTTTACTAACCAATACATCATTGAATGGGCAAACTAAACGCCCTGATTCAATGTCAGGCTTAGCCAACACGCTATAGGCTAAAGCCACACCTTGCCCATATAAAGCAGCTTGCAATACCATAGCGGAATGACTAAAAATAGGGCCATGATTAACATTGCCCCCTTTTACCCCCACTTGCTTAAACCAGCGCTTCCAACCTTTGCGAGAGGTGTCATGCAATAATGTATGATGTTGTAAATCATCTAGGGTGATAAGTGGCGGCTTATTACTAGCCGCATTTTCTTGTAATAATAATGGTGAGCAAACGGGGATCAAATACTCGGTATGCAATTTATCAGCATGAATATTAGGCCAACGTCCTCGACCATAATAAATGGCAACATCGACATCTTCAGTTAATGAGTTTTCCGCCTGATCTACGGCTTTGATCCTAACATCAATATCTGGGTGTAAAGCATTAAATGCACTCAACCTTGGCACTAACCATTGAATAGCGAAACTTGCTTGTGAGCTAACCGTTATTGCCCCTTTAGCACCTCGTGCTAGTAGCTTTTCGGTAGCTTCATGGAGGGAGTTAAAAATATCTTTAATATCGAGATAATAAGATTGCCCTTCTTCTGTTAATAATAAAGCGCGGTTTTTTCGCATAAACAATTTTATGCCTAAATGTTCTTCTAACGCTTTTATTTGATGGCTAACTGCAGCCTGAGTGACAAACAGCTCTTCTGCTGCCCGAGTAAAACTAAGCTGCCTCGCTGAAGCTTCAAATGCTCTCAGTGCATTTAATGGCGGGAGTCTACTAGCCAAAGTATATTAATCCTACGTGTGGTTTCATGATTTATTTCTGCATAATTAACTGCAAATAAAGCATAACAAATTCGCATTAGTTTTTCTAATGAATAAGATTATTATTTGTCATTTTTATTTTTAGCTCATCTTACGTATTATAGCTCCTGTAGATGAAGGACATCATCTCAAGGTTCTAGAAAAGCAAATATAGGCTGTGATCCCCAACCCACAGCTTATATTTTAGAGAAAAGAACAAGCGCGAGAAAAGGTCCTAATAAATCTATTCACCCAATTGATGGGCATAAACAGAAAACATTTATTATTAGGTCAAAACAGGATTAGAACCATGAAAAACATTAACGTATACTCATACAAATTAGCCATTACTGCAACATTCTTAGTTATGGTGTATTTTGCTTCAGGCATAGCTTCAATTGCACAAGCAACTGAATTATTAAAGGCACAGCCTGTACAAGAAATTAATTTAATTCAAGAAGCAAAAAACAGCTTGAAATTATCATTTTCAACGTTAGCAATCAATAATGATGCCAGTAAAGAAAATGCAAAAACAATGATGGCTGAGCAAAAAACTACTGCTAAAGACTACCAGCCAGTAGCGTTAACGAAAGTAACGCTTATCAGTGAGTAACTTAACGAGTTTATTCACCCCAAAATGCTGGTATATTTTACTTGCAGATAAAAATTAAAAAAGCTGTCGTTTGACAGCTTTTTTTGTATTCACACCGCTAAAATGTAGCAATTAATCTGTTACAAGTGGCTCAAAGCCTTTCACTAAATCATCAATGGCCTTCATTTGTGCTAAATAAGGCTCAAGCTTATCTAAAGGTAATGCACAAGGACCATCACATTTCGCTATGCTAGGGTCAGGATGCGCTTCAATAAATAAACCTGCAATACCTATAGCCATACCACTTCGCGTTAACTGTGCGGCTTGTGCGCGTCTACCATCAGCACTGTCACTTCTACCACCTGGTTTTTGCAAAGCGTGAGTCGCATCAAAAATCACTGGCGCATAATGTCGCATTTCGTCCATAGCAAGCATATCAACAACCAAGTTATTGTAACCGTAACAACTACCACGCTCACATAATATGATATTCTCATTGCTCGCTTCAGCAAACTTTTTAATGATATGCTTCATTTCATGAGCCGCTAAAAACTGTGGTTTTTTAACATTTATTACCGCACCGGTTTTTGCCATAGCTACCACTAAGTCCGTTTGACGTGCTAAAAAAGCAGGCAGTTGTATAACGTCAACAACATCAGCTACAGGTTGAGCCTGATAGGGTTCATGGACATCGGTAATAATCGGCACATTGAAGGTAGATTTTATTTCTTCAAATATTTTCAAACCTTCATCAAGGCCAGGGCCTCTATATGAATGTACAGATGAGCGATTAGCCTTATCAAATGACGCCTTAAAAACGTAAGGTATATTGAGTTTTTGAGTGACTTCAACATAGTGCTCGGCAATTTTCATCGCCAAATCACGTGATTCAAGTACATTCATACCACCAAATAAAACAAATGGCTTATCGTTGGCAACGTCAATGCCACTCACTGAAACTGATTTTATTGTCATAACCTTCCTTAATAAAGAATTCTAATAAAAGTCCTAATAAATACCCTTGCTAAAGGGTCAAAATACACATTGAAGAGTTAAGAGCCTATAATGCGGAGTAGCTGGCCACAAATCCAGGCCATATACGTGCCTAAGGCATAACCCAACACGGCTAATAATACGCCAACCGGTGCTAATGACGGATGAAATGCTGAAGCAATAACGGGTGCTGATGCAGCACCACCTATATTTGCTTTACTGCCAACCGCTAAATAAAAGATAGGGGCTTTAATCATTTTGCCAACAATAAAGAGTAATAACACATGAATAGCCATCCAAATCAAGCCGATAACCACGTACTTGGGTGCTTCAACTATTTGAGTAATATCCATATGTAAACCTATAGTAGCCACTAATATATAAAGAAAGCTACTACCCACTTTTGATGCGCCAACCGCCTCCAATTGTCTTAATCGGGTAAAAGAAAATATCAAGCCAATGGTTGTTACTAAGACAATAATCCAAAACAACTTACTGTGTAGGCTGAACTTCTCTAAATGAGGGTAATTCATTTTAAAAAATGGTACTAAAAAGTCAGCGGCTAAATGAGCAAAACCCGCGGCACCAAAAGCAATAGCAACAATAAACATCAAATCTTTTAGCTCTGGTCGCCTTGCATGCTCACGCTCAAAAGCTTCTACTTTATCAATTAACCTATCAATACCCGAAGTATCCGCACCACTTTTAGCATCAATTCGCTTATGATTGGCGGCAAAGTAAAGTAAACAAGCCATCCAAAGGTTAGCAACTACAATATCAACCGTCACCATAATGGTAAATATTTTACCATCTGCACCATAAATTTCTTTCATGGCAAGCATGTTTGCGCCACCACCAATCCAGCTACCAGCAAGCGCAGCCATACCACGCCATACAGCTTCAGGCCCTGTTACACCAAGAAGTTCTGGCCATATAGCCGCAATAGCTAACAAGGCGATAGGGCCACCAATAACGACACCAACCGTGCCCGTTAAAAACATAATAATTGCTTTATTACCCAAAGCCGCTATAGCCTTAAGATCAATACTTAAGGTAAGTAACACTAGGCAAGCAGGCAAAAGATAGTACTTGGCTACTTCGTCAACTTTACTCACTTCTGCACTCACAATACCAAAGGTATTAAGCAATGAAGGTAATAAATAACACATAAGTAATGCAGGCACATACTGATAGAATTTCTTCCACGCTGGATGTTGACTATTTGAGCTGTAAAAAACAAAACCTAATATTAGTGCTAATAACCCTAATACGGTTGCGTCGTTAGTAACTAAAGGGGCTGACATTTATTTTCCTATTTTTATTTTCTGATCTAATCTTTCTACTGATTGGACTTAATTTAGTGAAAAGTAGGCTCACTTAAAGTGATGTTATCAAGTTGTAGCTTGAGTAATTGTGCTGCTGGGTCTGTAGGACATTGCTCAACAAAATAACGGTAATCATCGACCGCCACTTTAAAGCAATCTAACTGATGAAGCAAAAAACCACGATCACGTCTTTGGTGTGGATCGTCAGGATTTAATGACAGTAGCGCATCCACACATAATAATGCTTTATCAAACGCTTGCTCACGAATTAAGGCATTTTTTAATGCACTTAAATACTCTACAAGTATCGCTGAACGTTTCATACTGGCAAGATCTTGCTGACTTGGGTCCCCTTCAGCATCCTCCAAGCACGAATCTAGCTCATGCCAGTCAATAGACTCACCAGTAACTGCATCAAAAATAATCGCATAATCATCATTACAACAAAGACGTAGCATCACTTTCGCTTGCATAAAAACTAAATCACAGCTAAAACCGCAAGCATTGACAATTTCCCTTACAAAGGCTGCTTTTATTATTGGTGACATCAACCTTTGGCTTAAACTTGCGGCTACTTTAAATGCAATTACTGGCCAATCATCTTTTTGTTCATCAATAAATAAATGTTGGTAGAACAATTCATTCAATAACACTTCGGCTTTATCTAACGGCGATTCAATTTCACCAATCACTGCCTGGCACTGTTCAATAATGGTTTCTAAGACATCGAGAGATTGTTCATCTTGTAATGCATTTGCATCAACAATTTTAGTGATATCTCGTCCTTGAAAAATATATTCTTCGAGTAACACAAGAGTTTGCAACAAGTCTTTTTTTTCAGATTTTAACTCTGACAATAATAATTCTGGTAATAATAAAGTATTCATAACCACTTAATAATTAATTTTTATATGTTCACAATAAAAACAATGGCTCTCTTGTCATGGCTAAACGAACAATTAACATCACCCAGCCCATAGCCCCTAAGTAACCAATAATTTGCATGCTCTTATTACGAGCAAGTTTTAACGTGTAGTAGCCTGTAAAAATATAGGCTACTAGTGCTAGTAATTTCTCACCAAGCCACAATTGTTCTAATGGATTGATATAGTATTGCACTGCCATAACGACACCGATAACGAGTAATAAGGTATCAACAATGTGTGGGGTAATTTTTACCCACTTGGCTTGTAAGTTCGAAGAGTTAGCCAGTGTCCAAAAAAAACGCAAGGTGAAAAGACTTATGCTTATCACCGCCAAAGTTATATGTAAATGTTTAAGCATCGCCATTCCTGTTAATTATTCTGTATCTATTCAACTACTTTCATCCTAGTGGTGTTAATTAAGGCTATTTTATTTCACCGGCCTTATTCAGCTAAAAATGCCCAAGTAATGCGATCATGACCATTTAAGTCTTGCCCTGTTTGAGGGTTCACAAAACCTAGCCCTGCTAATATATTTCGTACTGCTTGTCCTTGCTCAAAACCATGCTCAAAAAACAACGCCCCTTGCGACGTTAAAAATTGACGTGATACTTGGGCAATATGTCTTATATCAGCTAAGCCTTGCTCATTAGCGACAAGCGCAGATGCCGGTTCAAAGCGCACATCCCCTTGAGTTAAGTTTTCATCTTCAACATCTATATAAGGCGGATTAGAGACAATAATATTAAAATTTTTATCAGTTTTAACCTGAGCAAACCAATCACTTTGAAAAATATTAACTTGTGTTAGTTTAAGGTTTTTGGCATTAAGTTGGGCAAGTTGAACTGCATCGGCGTTAAAATCTATCGCATCAATTTTCCATGTTGGATTTTCACTTGCTAAGGCTAACGCGATAGCACCAGTACCAGTGCCTAAATCAAGGCAGCTGATATTGCTATTATCGCCAAACTGTTCAAGTACCCGTTCTACTAAAATTTCAGTGTCTGGGCGAGGTATCAGTGTTGCTGGAGAAACTTTTAATAGCAATGACCAAAATTCTTTCTCACCGCTAATATAGGCGATAGGCTCACCTAAATAGCGACGAGTAAGCAAATTAACAAATTGCTTAACCTGCTCATTATTTAGGTATTTTTCTGGCCAAGTGAACAAATAACTTCGAGGCTTATTGAGCACAAATGACAGTAATATTTGTGCATCAAGTAACGCACTATCAGAGCCAGCTTGTAGTATTTGCTGGCCTTGATTGAGTAAATTGGCAATAGAGTCATCGCCAATAAAGCGCATACGCATAACAGTATTCACTCGACTAATTTTGTGCGGCAAGCTCAGCTAATAAATCTGCTTGATTTTCTTGCATGATAGGCTCCATAACTAAATGTAGGTTTCCTTCCATCACTTCATTTAAACGGTATAGGGTTAAATTGATACGGTGATCACTCATACGCCCTTGAGGGAAGTTATAGGTACGAATACGTTCAGAACGATCGCCACTGGCGACAAGGTTACGGCGTGATGACTCTTCTTCACTACGACGCTTTTCATCTTCAGCTTGTTGCAAACGTGCTTGCAATACAGACATAGCTTGTGCACGGTTTTTATGTTGAGAGCGTTGATCTTGACATTCAACAACTACACCCGTTGGAATATGAGTAATTCGTATAGCTGAATCCGTTTTGTTAACGTGCTGACCACCCGCACCAGAGGCACGGAAAGTATCGACTTTTAAATCAGCTTTATTAATCTCAATAGCATCAGACTCTGGTATTTCTGGCATAACCACAACGGTACAAGCAGAAGTATGCACTCGCCCCTGAGACTCAGTTTCAGGTACACGTTGCACGCGATGACCACCCGACTCAAATTTCATATGACCATAAACGCCTTCACCGTTTATCTTCATGATCATTTCTTTATAGCCGCCCTGCTCACTTTCATTCGTGTTCATTATTTCAATTTTCCAGCCTTGCTTTTCAGCGTATCGACTGTACATTCTGAACAAATCACCCGCAAAAATAGCAGCTTCATCGCCACCTGCACCGGCGCGAATTTCAACAAAACAGTTATTATCGTCATTAGGGTCACGTGGCAATAGTAAGATTTGTAGCTCATCAGCTAATTCAGCAACCGCTTTTTTAGCTTCTTTAAATTCATCCTGCGCCATTTCACGCATATCAGGATCATCATCTTTGAGCATCAATTCTGCGGTGGCAAAATCATCTTCAGCATTTTTATAATTATTAAACACTGAGGTGACTTCATCTAAGCGCTTAAATTCTTGGGATAGTGCGCGGAACTTGTCTTGGTCGCTTATAGTTTCAGGATCTGATAATAGGGCTTGAACCTCTTCAAAGCGCTCCACTAAGCCTTCAAGCTTTTGATATACTGACGATTTCATTAAAATAATCTTTCTTATTAATAAGGGAGTTTTAAACGTGAGAAAACTAAACTGGCGCTATTCTAGCATAATAGCAATTTTTACATAGTCAAAGCTTCGACTATGTAAAAAGAAAGTACCACATGAGGATAAATTGACGTTACAGTAATTATTTTTCGCTGTTAATATCAAAGATATCACGTAAATAAATAAGTTTATCTAACTCTCCACCTTGAGCGGCAGATTGTATAGCACTCGTTGGTGCATGCATAAATTTATTGGTTAATTTAGTCGCAAGCTCATTTATAATTGATTCAACATTTTTACCGCTATTTAGTTGCGTCTTTGCCTTTTCAAGTAATAAATCACGTTCAGACAAGCACTGTTTACGATAACTCACTACCGTATCTTGAGTATTTAAACCACGTAACCAAGCCATGAAACTGTCTGACTGACTATTGACAATACTTTCGGCCTCAACGGCTGCTTTGCGTCGGTTCTCTAGATTTTGGGCAATAATACTTTGTAAATCGTCAACGGTGTAAAGGAAGACATCTTCTAAATCGCCAACTTGCTCTTCTATATCGCGAGGGACCGCTAAATCAACCATAAAAATAGGTTGGTGCCTACGTTTAGTTAACGCTTGCTCAACCATGCCTTTACCAATAAGTGGTAACGTTGAGCCTGTTGAGCTAATAACGATATCGGCGTCACACATTGCATCGGGAATTTGAGCTAAGGTGATCACATCAGCACCAATTTTCTTGGCCATTCCTTCCGCGCGCGCTATGGTACGATTCGCTACAGTAATCTTACTGACATTGTTTTCATACAAATGTTTAGCGACCAACTCTATGGTTTCACCGGCGCCGACTAATAAAACCCGCGCTTTATCAAGGCTGGCAAAAATATGTTTCGCTAAATTAACACTAGCAAAAGCAACCGATACCGCATTGGCGCCTATATCTGTATCTGTGCGTACTTGCTTAGCAACACCAAAGGTGCGTTGAAACAACCTATCCATTACTAAAGCCATAGAACCCGCGGCTTTAGCTTGCGTGTATGCCTGCTTCATTTGTCCTAATATTTGCGGTTCACCTAATACCAGTGAGTCTAGGCCACAAGCAACACGCATCATATGATTTACCGCTTGTTGGTCTTGATGCCAATAAAGGCTTGGTAGAATAGTTGAAGCAGGGACATTATGATAGCTTTCTAACCATTTAACTAACCGATCTTGTGTATGAGTTACATCGCCATCTTGAACAAGATAAAGCTCAGTTCTATTACAAGTAGATAAAATAGCTACTTCACGACACTGTAATGCAGACAACATTTCCTGCAAGGCAATAGAAAGCATATCCGGATTAAAGGATATTTTTTCTCTGACCGCAACAGGGGCAGTTTTATGATTAATTCCAACAGCAACTATGGACAATGTAATAAACCTATTGATATTTTATTTACTGACAGAGCAAGTATAACGCAAGCTTTGCCTATAAAGTATGATCTGTGATAAAAATCACTAAAAGAATGGTCATTTTATCGGGTAAAGTATATACGTTCTACCCCCCCTCCATAGGTAACTCTTTTTTACTTTATTTGAACGTGCACTTTTAGCCGTATAAGAATGAAAGTCTTTCTCTGAATTATTTGCTATAACAGTATTAATAAAAAGGAATTCAGTCCTATTTTTTTAGCAAAAAAATTGCTCTTCTATACTCACATAAAGAATAACAAAAATCATGAGTTTATGCAGTACTTACAACAATAACAGGAGTTCATAGAATAGCCGCAAAATGAGGGTGCTTAATATAAAAAGCTTAAAAAGTAAGTTCATAGTAATCTTTATTGTTTTGGGGATAATACCTGCGGTAGTCGTAAGTGTTATATCAACGATTAATAGCTCAAATGATGTAACTCATAAAGTTTATAACCAGTTAACTGCCATTAACCAAATTAAAAAACAGGCTGTTATAAATTATTTTAATGAGCGCAAGGGAGATATGGGGGTATTGGTTGATATTGCCGATACCATGCAAGAGCAAACCTTCAGTCAGTTAACAAGTATTAATGAACTTAAAAAAGTACAAATTGAAAGTTATTTTAAAAATAATTTAATTCAATTGGATATGTTAGCCAATGACAATAAATTACAAAACGCCATTACAAAGTTAACCAATGACTTTTCCAATACAACCAAATGGCGCTTATTACTCGATGAATATGATAAAGAATATAAGCCGTTATTATCTTACTTTGGCTGGTACTACTTTTTTATTATTAGTAACAGAGGAACCATTCTTTACTCTGTCACCAGAGAAAGTGATTTAGGTCAAAAAATCCCCGTTAGTTTAAAAGACTCTTCCTTTAACAAGGCCTATAGCTTAGCGAAACAATCAGATTCAAATGAAATTCAATTGGGTGACTTTCTTCCTTACGCCCCGAGTAACAAAGACCCTGCGGTATTTGCGGTTAAACCTGTGAGTGTAAATGGTAAGCGCGTTGGGTAAATTGCTTATCAGCAACCCTTAGATAAGTTAAATACAATTTTAGGAAATAGAAAATGGATGGGAGAGACGGGTGAATCCTACCTTGTTGGTCAAGACTATTTAATGCGCTCAAATTCTTACTTAAATCCTAGCCAATATTCAGTCGAAGCTTCATTTGCCAATAATAATAAAGTACAAACAAAAGCCGCTAATAGTGCACTAAATGGCGAGCAAGGGACTCAGGTTATTATGGATTATAATAATAACCCAGTAGTAAGCAGTTGGGATTATATTGAACTTACTAGCGGAATATGATGGGCAATAATTTCTGAAGTCGATGTAACCGAAGCCTTTAACCCTAAAACATCAAATAACGAAGACTTCTATCAAAACTATATCGAAAAATATGGCTATTATGATTTGTTTTTAATTACTCCTAACGGCCATATATTCTATACCGTCACCAAAGAAGCTGATTTTAATACCAACTCTACTATCGGACTTATAATTGTCATTGCTTTTACAGTAGCTTTAATTGGGGTATTTATTGCTAAAAGCGTTGCAACACCAATAACAGAAATTGCTTTAGTTGCTCAACAAGTAGCAGCTGACAATTTAACCGCCTCAGTTAAAAAGACCTCAAATGACGAAATTGGCGCTCTACAAGAAGCGATTGGAAACATGATATCTAACCTGTCTCGAATGGTTAATAATATTTCAGGAATAGCCATACAAAAGGCTTGAACGTCAGAAGAACTTGCTGCTATAACAACACAAACTAACCAAACAGTAACTGAGCAACAATCCATTTCAGAACAATTGGCGACGGCAATGCAAGAAATGGGTGCAACAGTTAATGAAGTAGCTCAAAGTACCACCACAACATCTTCTGCAGTTGACAATATTCAAACTAAAGTTGACGTGGGCTCTAAAAAACTGGATGAGACTTACCAATTTATTATTAGCATGATTGAACAAATACAACAATCAGAGCAAAGTATTCAAAAAATAAGAAGTGATTTTGATCAAGTAATCAACATTCTTGATGTTATTAAAGGTATTGCTGACCAAACAAATTTACTGGCATTGAATGCTGCCATTGAGGCAGCAAGAGCCGGTAAGCAAGGACGAGGCTTTGCGGTAGTCGCTGATGAGGTTCGTCAATTAGCACAAAAAACGCAAGATTCAACCAAAGAAATAGATAATATGATTAACACCATAGTCATGGGTGCTAACTCGTCAGTTGGAATTATGTCAAATAGTGTTAGCTCAGCAACTAACGTATAACAACACGCTAATGATGTGATTTAGGTTAATAAAGTAATCGAAAATGAAATGAATCAAATAACAGACTTGAGCGCTCAAATTGCAACTGCAGCAGAAGAACAGTCTGCTGTTATTGATGACATACTACAAAATGTTGAAACATTAAATACAGGAGTAACAGAAACCAGTCAGGCAACAGATAATATTGCTGAGTCGAGTGTTGAGTTTGCAAAGTTAGCGACAGAATTAGAAAAAGAATCATCGGCATTTCAAACAAAATAAACTCGAAAATTAAAAAGGTTACAAATATGAATAAGCCTAAAATTACCCTTGTGTACTTGGCAGTAATATTACCTTTAAGTGCAATATCAACACACTCTTTTGCTGTTGAAGGACTTAGTGCCAATGTAGCAGTTGTTTCACAGTATTTCTTTCGTGGTATGCACAAACAGATACAGCTTCGGCTAGTGCTGGGATTGACTATGAAGTAGGTAGTTTTTCAGTTGGCACTTGGGCTGCCGATGTTCAAGACAGCATAGAAATTAACTTATATGGTAGCTACGCATTAGACCTTGGCGAATTTGGTTTAAGTGCAGGCTTTACTTCATACCAATACACTGGTGACTTTGATACAGCCTATAATGAAGTCAATATTGGCGCATCAATTAAATTTCTATCCGTATCTTATAACGTGGGTACGCATGACGTTGATAGTGCGTCAGATGAGGATTACGACTTTCTTTCTGTAACAGCCGAGTATGACGGTTTTTATGCAGCTTACGGAGCTTGGGGTAAAGATTTTGATGGTAACTATATCGAACTTGGTTACGGCACTGACGTTTCAGGTTTTGATTTAGGTATTGCCTTAACTGTAAACTCTAAGGAGCTAGATAATGAGACTAGTATGGGTGATGAAACATTAGTTTTTAGTCTGAGTAAGTCATTTTAATATTTTTGTTGAAATAATTTACATAAGTTGAATTGAATAAGTTGCTATGTTCAAATACACATCCCTTTCAGTGTTTATGTTAACAAATGACCAAATCACACTTATCATTAATCAGCTTTTTTTTAATCACTAGCATCATGCTATCTGGCTGTGCCACTAAGCCTAACATAGTATCAAAAGACAACATGCAAATATTAAACTCTGAGCAGAGAGTGGCACTATTACAAAAAAAGAAAGCATGGCGATTGCGAGGCAAGATAGCCTTCATCCAAAAAATACCTGATGAACAAGACAAGCGCGAAAGTGCGACTATATTCTGGCAAGTAGATGAAAATAAAAATAAACAGACGCTGGATCTAACAAGTTATTTAGGTATAAATGTTTTACATCTATCTTCAACTCAAGGGGAGCATTTTCTCAAGGTAGATGGCAAAGAATATCACTCAGATAATTTATCCCAATTAATATACTCACTAACAGGACTAACCTTACCCACTGAAGCCCTCAGCTTTTGGCTAAAAGGCCTCCCCTACCAGGCCGACGACCAAGTGGTTTTTGATAGCAAAACGTCTTTACCTACAAGTATAACAAGCAATTACCATAATGCTTCTTGGCAAATAAGCTATGAAAAGTACCAAATTTTTAAACAATTACCCATGGCAACAAAATTTACCATCAAAAAAAATGGTCTATTAATAAAAATAGCTATTAAACAATGGACCTTCACCGATAAGACAAGCTAAAAATACTATGACTTTACCTGCTATATCATCTGAGTTGAAAACTTCCCCTTACTTCAATACTCCCTTTTCGTTTCCTGCGCCTGCAAAACTTAACTTATTTTTGCATGTAGTCGGACAGCGAAATGATGGTTACCATGAGTTAGAAACATTATTTCAATTTATTGATTATAGTGACACGCTAGAAATAGCAATAACTGAAGAGCCAGAAATAATGCTTTTAACGCCTATCGATGACGTTAAAAATGAAGATAATTTAATTGTTAAAGCAGCGCTATTACTTCAGAATAAAGCGCTGCAAAAAAAATCATTTCCACATAATAATGGTCACGTAAAACCACTTGGTGCCAAAATCAGCATTAATAAAGTGCTACCTATGGGAGGCGGCCTAGGTGGCGGTTCATCTAACGCAGCAACAGTATTAGTTGCCTTAAATACCCTTTGGAAAATTAATTTCACCAAGGCTGAACTAGCTGAAATAGGATTAAGTTTAGGGGCAGATGTTCCTATTTTCATCCATGGCTTTGCTGCATTTGCTCAAGGCATTGGTGAGCAATTAACCCCGGTAACACCAGAAGAGAGCTGGTTCCTAGTGACTAAACCTGACGTTAGCATTTCAACCGCTAGCGTTTTTACTTCAAAGGATTTACCTAGAAACACAACAAAAATCATCAGCAAGGATTTCAATGTTGACTATCAAGATGATGATTTATTTACCGCTAGCTCATCAAAAATGGCAAAGTATCATAACGATTGCCAAACCATGGTAATAAAACATTATGATCAGGTTGCCAACCTACTGGCTTGGTTGGTAGAATATGCGCCGTCCAGAATGACTGGAACAGGTGCGTGTATTTTTTCACGTTTTTCCAGTCAACAAGAGGCGTGTGAGTTACAAGCAAAACTTCCCTTAGGAATAAGCTCGTTTGTCGCACAAGGGCTAAATAAATCGCCTTTATGCTCAATGATAGAGCAACTAGAAAGTTCAAACTAATTTGCTGAAATTAACCGTTATAACTACTGTTAATTCTAGTTTTATACGGCTCAATGTTTAATAGCGTAACTTAAACAAAGGGTATATTTTAATGTCAAAAGTTTCTGAGGAAATTACTGTGCCTGACATGAAGATTTTTGCGGGTAATGCCACCCCTGAACTGGCCAAACAAATTGCAAATCGCTTATATATTACTTTAGGCGAAGCCAAAATTGGCAGTTTTAGTGATGGTGAAATAAGTTTTGAAATCAATGAAAACGTTCGCGGTAGTGATGTTTTTATTGTGCAATCGACTTGTGCTCCAACTAATAACAACCTAATGGAATTAATTGTGATGATCGACGCATTTCGTCGTGCATCTGCCGGTAGGATCACTGCTGTTATTCCTTATTTTGGTTATGCTCGCCAAGACAGACGTGTACGTAGTGCGCGTGTACCAATTACAGCGAAAGTTGTTGCTGACTTTCTATCAAGCGTTGGTGTTGACCGTGTATTAACGGTTGATTTACACGCAGAACAAATTCAAGGCTTCTTCGATGTTCCAGTTGATAATGCATTTGGCACACCTATTTTATTAGAAGATATGAAAAACCGTGAGTTAGATAACCCGGTAGTTGTTTCTCCTGATATAGGTGGTGTTGTTCGTGCGCGTGCCGTTGCAAAATTATTAGATGATGCAGATCTTGCTATTATCGATAAACGTCGTCCAAAAGCCAACGTTGCTCAAGTAATGCATATTATTGGTGATGTTGAAGGCCGCGACTGTATAATTGTTGATGATATGATAGATACTGGCGGCACATTAGCAAAGGCTGCTGAAGCATTAAAAGAGCATGGCGCAAAACGCGTTATTGCTTATGCTACTCATCCGGTATTGTCAGGTAATGCCGCTGAAAACCTTAAAAATTCAGTGATTGATGAAGTCGTTGTTACTGACTCTATCCCGTTATCGAAAGAAATTCAAAAGCTTAAAATGGTTCGCCAACTTACGCTAAGTGGCATGCTAAGTGAAGCAATTCGCCGAGTATGTAATGAAGAATCAATTTCAGCTATGTTTGATCATTAATACTTAATGATTAGCTAATAAGCTAAAGTAAAATTTTCTTAAAAGCAGATATTTGACGATATCTGCTTTTTTTATGCGCTTTTAAATAGCTTTACGTTATTGCTAGTGTTATTATGCCGCGCCTTTTTTATCTACTGGCTTGGCTTTTTAAGCAATAGCCTTAATTTAGAAGCGCAATACCCTTGTTTTTGGTCGCAAAAAACAAGATTTAATTTAATTTTTATAATATAAGAGTATTTATCATGACTGATTTATTTACTTTGGAAGCAGAAGTACGTACAGATTTAGGGAAAGGTGCGAGCCGCCGCCTACGTCACGCGAATAAAGTTCCTGCTATCCTTTACGGTGAAGGCCAAGAGCCAGTATCTTTAACTTTAGAGCACAAAAATGTTTTCCGTGCTCAACAAGAAGAAGCTTTCTACTCACACGTGTTAACATTGAACATTGCTGGCAAGCCAGTTGAGTGTTTAATCAAAGACATGCAACGTCACCCGTACAAAAACATCGTAATGCACATGGATTTCATGCGTATTGATGCAAAACATGCTTTACATGCTAATGTACCTGTTCACTTCATCAACGAAGAAAACATTGCAAAAGCTGGTGCAACTATTGCTCATCACGTAACTGAAATTGCTGTTACCTGTTTACCAAAAGACTTACCTGAGTTTATCGAAGTTGACTTGGCTGACTTAGAAATGGGTCAAACCTTGCATTTATCAGACGTTACTTTCCCTGAAGGCGTTACTTCTGATGAGTTAGCAAAAGGCGAAAGCCATGACCAAGCTGTTGTTACTGCTAATGCCCCTAAAGGCAACAGTGATGAAGACGATAGCGCAGAAGCATCTGAAGAAGCTGCAGCTGAAGAATAATAGTTTATTCCAATAGTATGACTATTAAGCTGATTGCGGGGTTGGGTAATCCTGGCCCCGAATATACAAGAACACGTCACAATGCTGGTGTTTGGTTTGTTGAAGAACTGGCACAACGCAATAACATTTCCCTTCGCCCTGAAAAAAAATACTCTGGCCTTTACGGTAAAGGGTTAATTGGCGGCGAACTAGTCCACCTCCTAATTCCAACCACTTTTATGAATCGTAGTGGTCAAGCTGTTGCGCCCTTAGCTAACTTTTTTCGTATCAATGTAGAAAATATTCTCATTGCTCATGATGAATTGGATATGCTACCCGGCTCAGTTAAAATAAAACAAGGTGGCGGTCATGGCGGACATAATGGTTTAAAAGACATTATTGCCCGTATGGCGAATAATAAAGACTTTTTTCGTTTACGTATTGGTATTGGTCATCCTGGTCACAGAGATAAAGTAACCGGACATGTACTGGGTAAAGCACCACAAAACGAACAAGCACAAATTGAACAAGCTATCGATGAAGCGACCCGCTGTTTTGAAATTTGGCAACAAGATGATTTAAAAAAAGCTCAACAACGTTTGCACGCTTTTAAAGCTTTGTAGGTCGGCAGCTATGCCGTTAATAAAAAACGGCTAAAGCCCTACAAAATACAAAAACATGAAGGAATTACTCCTTTATTCAAATTAAAAATTTAATAGGTACAAATCATGGGATTTAAATGTGGAATCGTTGGTTTACCCAACGTAGGTAAATCGACCCTCTTTAACGCGTTAACCAAAGCAGGTATTGAAGCTGCAAACTTTCCTTTTTGTACCATTGAGCCAAATACCGGCGTAGTACCCGTGCCTGATCCTCGCCTTGACCAGCTTGCTAGCATTGTAAATCCAGAGCGTGTACTAGCGACAACAATGGAATTTGTTGATATTGCCGGCTTAGTTGCAGGTGCATCAAAGGGTGAAGGTTTAGGAAATAAATTTCTTGCTAATATTCGTGAAACTGACGCCATTGGCCATGTAGTTCGCTGTTTTGAAAATGACAATATTATTCATGTTGCCAACAAAATTGATCCTGCAGAAGATATAGACGTTATCAATACTGAGTTAGCACTAGCAGATATGGATACTGCAGAACGAGCTATTCAACGCCAAGCAAAACGTGCTAAAGGTGGAGATAAAGACGCTAAGTTTGAAGTACCTGTGCTAGAGAAAATATTAAAACACGTTGAAGATGGCAACATGGTGCGCTCTTTAGAATTAACTAATGAAGAAAAAGCGGCCGTAGCCTATTTAAATTTCTTAACCATTAAACCGACCATGTACATAGCTAATGTTAATGATGATGGTTTTGAAAATAATCCCTATCTAGATATTGTTCAGGGCATTGCCGATAAAGAAGGCGCCGTTGTGGTTGCAGTTTGCGCTGAAATTGAAGGTGAACTCTCTGAAATGGATGATGAAGACAGAGAAGAGTTTATGGCGGAAATGGGCTTAGAAGAACCCGGATTAAACAGAGTTATTAATTCAGGCTATGGTTTATTACATTTACAAACTTATTTCACCGCCGGCGTAAAAGAAGTTCGCGCATGGACTGTTAAGCAAAATGCTACTGCGCCACAAGCGGCTGGCGTTATCCATACAGATTTTGAAAAAGGCTTTATCCGCGCTGAGGTTATTGCTTTTGATGATTTTATTGAATTTAACGGTGAATCAGGTGCCAAAGATGCTGGTAAGTGGCGCTTAGAAGGTAAAGATTACTCAGTAAAAGATGGTGATGTTATACATTTCCGCTTTAATGTTTAGAAATACACACATAACACCTATCTAAAATAACATTATATTTTGCTCATTTAGCAAAAAAAGTAACAGATAGATAAATTTAGTTTTTATAAACTTATCTTAAGAAATGCATTCGTTGACTTAAACCAGTTACGAATGCATTTTTTTTGTGTAGTTAACAGCCAATTTGCACAGGCAATAGCCAAACAAATAAAAAGTCGTGTTTTTTGAAAAAAAACGGTTGACGTAAGCCAAGCAGATTTGCATAATACGCGCCACTTGCTGAGAGGCGAGATGGAAAGGCTACATAGCTCAGCTGGTTAGAGCACATCACTCATAATGATGGGGTCCCAGGTTCAAATCCCGGTGTAGCCACCAT
>ERZ1048872.690-NODE-690-length-34291-cov-11.228093_pt1 | contig 34291 bp, 25 predicted proteins | sample MGYA00383100_ERZ1048872 | MGnify/ENA primary metagenome ERZ1048872 (study PRJEB29581, sample SAMEA5548370) | metagenome | biome: marine; feature: coastal; material: water | depth 50 m | study: Short-term variability in the microbial, nano- and picoplankton...
GTTGGAACACCGGGAGCCTGATCACTTGGGTCATCGACACTCCAAGCAAAATGTTGACGAACATACCCTGACCATTCGCCTCCTAAAAACTCTACAGCCTGAGCAGGAATACTGCTTATAGCACAAGCGCTAAGTATAGCTGAGCGAACTAAGCTTAATTTTGAACGTATTTTCATTTATAATTCTTCCTCTTATGTGTTGTATTGCTTTATTATTTTTGTTGAGTTGTTCCACTTCGAACAACAAAGCTCGGACGAAACAAATAAATCATTGATGGAATAACGAATAGCGCGCTAAATGCCGAGACAGTCATCCATAAAGCGATCAGTAATCCCATCTCTGCTTGTAGACGTAATGATGATAAGAAGTACCAAAAGAAGACAGAAGCAAACATAGTTAATGCGGTGATAATTATGCCCCGACCTGTGCTGACCATAGTTAAACGAATACTTTTACCAAGGTCCCCGTCTAAATGCAGACGTTCTTTGATGCTATCGACAATATAAAAAGCAAAATCAACACCTAAACCTATACCTAGCGCAGCAACAGGCAAGGTGCTCACATTTAAGCCAATATCATTTATGCTCATAAAGGCAAAGGTTATCGTATTCGAGAGTAAAACCAGTGGTAAGAAAAACATCCCTGCTTGTGCAGAACGGTATGCCAACGCACAACATATAAACAAAACCAGCAAAGCTAAGGCAATACTCTGCGCTTGGCCTGAGAAAATCTCTTCATTCACAGCAGCAACCACACCGATAAATCCACCGGCAAGTCTATAATCGGCACCTTCAATAGGGTTAGCTTCAATATATTGATTAATAGCTTCAATCACTGTCCGAATAGTGTCACCTTTATGATCTTTAATAGTCATTTGAATGGCACCGTTTTGAAAGTGTGTATCGGTAAAGCGTTCAACATCACCGGGATCAGAACTTGCCATTGCTAAATACAACATCTCTGCATTCATCAAATTATCATCACCAATTTTATAAAATCTTGGGTTTTCTTCATTTAGTAACATATTGATTGGGCGTATAATATCGGCGATTGATGTAGTACTGCCGACTTGTGGCATAGCTTCTAGATACTGCTGAAAATTTGAAATGTTATTTAGAACTTCCGGTTGCTTAAGCGCATCTTTCTCGTGCCCTTCAACAACGATAAACAAACGCTCATTTCCCGGAAAACGCTCACCAATACGAGCATCATCTTGATTATAAATATGATCAGGCCATAACAGGGGAGAGCCGGGTTTTGCATCACCAATAGTTAAATTAAGAGCACTGCCAACACACACTGCCAACACAAAACTACATCCAGCTAACATGGTAATAGCACTAATTTTACTCGTTGATATTTTGCCACTGAGATTCAAGATCAGATCCATCATAGTATTAAGGCCGAAATCAAAATGTTTTTTCTGTGGCCGAGCTTTTAACCATGAAAGTAATAAAGGGTTCATAATCATGTTACATATCAACATGGAGCCAACCCAAATAGCCCCCATTAAAGCTGCTTTTTGTAATAAAGGGATAGGTGCAAGCGTAACGACTAAAATACCGCCAGCGTCAGTGATAATACCTAAAGCTCCAGGGCGAAATAATCGTTCAAGTGCAAGCCGGGCAGCTTCTTTTGAACTGACCTTATTCAATTGCTTTTCTTTGTCAAATGCCAGATTGATCTGCACTGCATGTGAAATTGCACGAGCTGCCACCAAAAAAGCAATAACAATACCGAGCGGATCTAGATTAATATTCAATAAATGGCTGATCCCCATAGCCCAAACACCGGAAACAGCAGCAGCTAATAAAGGCAATACCACACCACGAACATTACCTCCCGCTAACAACAAAATGAAGGCGACAGCCACGGCAATAAAGCCTGTAATAGCAAGAGTTTCGGGTAAATATTGAATAATAATGCCAGAAAGCACAGGCTGTCCGACCATACTAATACTGATACCTGTGTGGTTATGTTTTTCAATCAGCGCTTTGATTTGAGGATAGACTTTGTCGTAATCAATTAAGTTATCAAGAAAATCAACAGTGACAATTGCCGATTTTAGATCTGTGGAAACAAAACTCCCATAAGCCAATGGACTACTGATAACATCTTTTTTTAATGTCGCTAATTCGTCATTGGTCTCAGGCATACCCGGCCACATCATCGGCCGAGCTTCAATCCCTTCAGAAGAAGCACTGAAGGCTTTTATTTTTTTTGACGCTAATGAAATAATTTGAAACTGGTTAACGGCGTCAACATATTGCAAACCACGAGTTAAATCTCGTACCGTTTTCAAAACTTCGTACTGAAAAATATCACCGTCGTTCACTTCCACCATCAAGGTGACAATATTAGCGCCACCAAAAGTGGTTTTGTAGCTTTCATTAACCTGAATATATGGATGATTTGTGGGCAGTAAATCATTAAAATAAGTGCGCATTTCAATGCGAGACGCGTACGTTGATAACAATACGGTGATTAATCCAATCCCTAGCATAATATGCCAACGATTTTTAAGACAAAAATTGGAAATCCAAATTGAAAACAAAATATTAACTCCACGGGTTAAATCAGTTAAAACTCACAGCTGAATTTTCAGAAAAATTTATCTGTGCTAGTAAGTTAGATGACAATGAAAAGTAAAAAAATGAATAGTCAACAATCTCTGCTAGGGCTTGCTAGCATTACTAAACTGCTGAATTTTATTATCTTGTATACGTATAATATTACTGCCACTGAGGTAAATTGAGTCAGCATCAGCAATGATGCTGGTATACCACCTCCCAGCATTATTCAATACTTGCAGGTTCCATTGGTCAGGCTTACCTGTTAACAGCACTGAACCGTTGCCCACAGTAGCAAATTGCTCTCCAAGCCAAGCAACATTATAAAAATGACTATCAATAGATAAGGATTGAGTTTGCCAATTCTGTCCTCCATCCAGTGTCGATAAAAGTGTGCCTGACAAACCAGCAGCAACACCGACCTTCTCATTCGCGAATGCGATCCCCATTAAGCTATTATTCGTTTGAGAATCAATTTCTTGCCAATGCAAGCCGTTATCAATGCTTTTTTTAATTTTGCCAAATTCACCAACCAGCCATACACTACCATCAGGATTAATACTGATATTATTGAAAGAAACATCTTCTTCTGGGTGGCGCATAACCCAAGTATGGCCACGGTCAGTAGAATGCATAACAGTTCCCATGCGCCCTACCAGCCAAGCTTCCTGATCTCCAGAAGTGATAACATTCAACAATTGCTCACCAAATTCACGAATTGGCAATTTTAATTGTCGCCAATGTCCACCAGCATTTTCGGTTAACAAAGCAACACCGTGATCACCTATCACAATCGCCGTGTTCTCATCCCAAAGCGCAATACTTTGCAAGTGCGATTGAACAGGGACGTTTTGAATTTGCCAATTTCTTCCACGGTCATCAGAACGAATCACTTTGCCACCGCGACCAACCGCCCATAAAATATCGCTATTATTCTCAACAGAAACAATGTCAAAATAATTATCACGATTACCAAAAGCGCTCGGCTCTATATTCGGAACTTCCGACGACAACTTCACAAAAAATGCGACATAAAATAACCCTGCAACTAAACTACATGAGGCAATAACCTCCAGGAAAACCAGCCAAAAATTTCTTTTTTCGACAGTGATCATTGCAGAATTAACTTCCGTTATTTGTAAGACTCTAGGTTGGTTCATTGAAATCCTATAGCATAATTTTTAAGTTAAATGCCGCAAGCATCAATCTCAGGCATTTTCATTTAATGGAAAATTCAGCCTAAAATTAACACTCTTCAAATTACCAATACATCCACAATCGGCAGGATTATCCATTGAATGCAGATGTATTACGGAAAAAAATCACGAATAAAAATTCACATAAACGGTATTAATATACTTTTTAGCTACTTAGCATATTCATTCTGCTAGTTTGTTCCCAACGAACAAAAATTGATTTAACAGTATTTATATCTGTTAAAAATGAATTTCAGACAGGTGAGCTGACATCAAAAATGTCATCTTAGGTTTGACAATATGATTTGATAATTTCTATCTCAAACATTTTTAGGCTTGAAATATAGGGTTTTATATTGAAACTAAGCATTAAGTTTTATTAAAGTGGCATGACAAAAATGACATAAAAGTATCATCGTCATGCCCTCTCTATTTCCTAGCGTGGATAAATAAAGCCTCTATTTGACTTATACTCATTTAATATTCAATTGAGTTGCTGTAAATACGCCATCAGATGGAATAATTATGCTAAATGGGCTTACTCCCTAGTTTGTAAACATGTCTGAGAATTACTGCTCTAGGATATGTTTACAAACTAGGTGAAAAGACCAATATACTAAATTAGTATCGTCATTAGTCCTGGTATCACAACGATTAACGATACGATTTTTTATTCAAAGCTATAATGAACACTGACACCTGCCCAACGAGGTTTTCCATAGAAGTTTTGGGCATAACCCGTCATTGCGGTGAAGTCAAAGTTATACACTCGATATTCTTCTTCTGTCAGATTTTTTATAAATGCAGACACGGTTAAATTTTCACTGATGGCGTAACCCACACGCGCATTAAATACGGTATAAGCCTCCTCTTTTGATACATCACTATTGGTAATATCAAAATATTGTTCACCTACATGATTAAAATCGACTTGCATAGATAGTTGTTCTGTTGCCTGATAACGAATCAGACCATTAAGACTGAAATTTGGCGCCTGTACCATTTCACTATTCTTAACTGAACCCACACCACGTACTATCACTTCATCCACTTCAGAATTGATAAAACTAGCACCAAGATTGATATCCCAATTTTCACCTGGTAACCAGATGAATTCGATATCTGTGCCGCTAACCGTCGCATCAGAGTTATTGATAAACTGACTCAACCCCGAAATACTCAAGGCCTGATAGTCTTTATAATCATAATAAAACAGAGTAGCATTAAGACGAATATCCCCGTCAGCAAGTGTTGATTTTATCCCCAACTCGTAACTCAATAATTCCTCTGGCTCAAAGGGAACATCAGCTTCGGTTACACCATCGGTAAAATCAAGAAAGCCACCATTGAAACCGCCACTTTTAAAGCCTGTAGCGACATTTAGGAACACCAATACATCCTCAGAGGGAGTATAATCAAGACTGATCCGTCCAGAAATATTATCGTTATCAATTTCATTTAGATCGCCAACCGCTGGGTTATTATCCGAAAAGTCAAAAAAGTAATTGGTACCCGGAAAATCCACACCTAACCCCATGCCACAAACATCGCCAGCGGGTATCAAACAAGAATTCACCACGGCATCAGGGCTGTCAGTTGTTTTATTCTGATAAGTCATTGTTCGCTCTTCAGTGGAATATCGCGCGCCGACAGTAAGATTAAACTGATCATTGAGTTTCATCTCAATCTGACCAAATACCCCAACTGATTCAGTTTCCTGTAGGTAATCAATATCATAGTTAAAGAACTCAAGCATATCAGGGCCAAAAGTTCCTGACGGAGCTCCAGTAAACATATCAATTACAGGCCCAGGGAAATTCATCTCAAGGTTAAGTCCACCATTTACCTCATTTTCAAAATAAAATGCGCCAACAATCCACTGCATTGACTCTGTACTGCCCGATAACCTAAATTCCTGACTGAATTGATCATTTTCAGAGGCAAACTGCGGAATTACTGCAGGAAATGGCCCCATATCAGATTCTTCTTGATGTACTTTATCAACCTGCTCTATCGCCGTGATTGAGTTAAACTCATAATCATCAGTGCTATAGCTCAATTTCAATGACGCCCCTTCAGATTCAATTTTTAAGATGCCATCTCGATCATACTCACCCGCCCATGGATCCCCATCATCATCTCGATAACCGTAAAAGTCAGCTACATCAGCATTGCCACTACCATCATCTGTCGCTTGATGCTGATATTTAGGTGTAACCGTATCGGTTTTCCCACCATGAATATTTACTAGAGCTTCAAAACTATCCGTCAATTCAAAGTTGACTTGTAGACGATAGGCATAACTATCCGCCTCATTGCCATCCTTGCCAATTCGGTTTTCAACGTAACCATCATGATTATTCGTTGCTACAGATAAGCGTGCCATAATCGTATCTGTCAAGCTCCCTGAAATTGCACCTTCTGTTTTGATCTGATTATATTCAGCAAGCGTAACATCGAGCATCCCTTCAAATTCTTTCGTTGGTTTTTTCGAGATAAAATGTACTAAACCACCCGTTGCATTTCGACCATATAACGTTCCTTGCGGACCTCTAAGTACTTCAACCCTTTCCAAATCGAATAATTGAAAGGTTAATCCCGGCATTGCCGACTGATAAACTTCATCTCGATAAACCGCTATAGGACCTTCATTATTATCATTGAAATCATTAAGCCCCACCCCACGCAAACTTATTGATGGATTATTACCTTCACCAACGGGAGTACCAATAGTAAGACCCGGAGTTTGAGCAGATATATCTGTACTGTTGGTTAAATTCAGTTCTTGTAAAGTATCACCAGAAAAAGCAGTCACGGCGATATTCGTTTCTTGCAGTGATTGCGGTCTCTTTGATGAGGTTACGGTAATTGTCTCAAGTACCTGTTCAGCTTTAACTTTCACAGGTACGATTGTCGTTAATGCAGCCATTACAGCTATAGATAATTTATTGTAATTATTGTTCATCTTCACTTTCCTCGCTTTTACGGTTAACAGCGCATCTCACATTACCTTCCCATTTTTGTAATTTGCACTTAAATTATAAATTAATACCTTTTTTAGCAACTAAAAATTAATGACTTACTACTGTTGTGGTGCTGACAATAATTCAGTCATAACCAAATTTTTAGCGTATAAAACAATTCCGTTAGATAATAAATACTGACAGAAATAAAAATCATGCGATTGCAGCTTTTCCACTTAAAAGCTGCGTTCGATATTCGATAAATAGAAAAACTAAGATACTGAGTAAACAGGCCAGCATAGAAAACTCAATGGCTCCACTGTAGTCATTACCTTCACGAATAAGTGAAGCGGTGATAGAAGGGCCGAAAGCTGCCCCTAACCCCTGTGCAGCAGTCATTAAGACTAGGAATTTTCCCTTGATATCAAGTTTGGCTACAATACCCATTTGATAAGAAATTCCAACCACAAATAAAGCTTGGAAAACACCTGTCGCCAAATAAAATGATAATGATGAAAATTGGCCGACCAACGCCCATAGCGCAAGAATTTGGCCAATAAGAACGGTTAATAACGGTAGAGCTCGCCCATACCTATCACTGAAAACTGCTGCGGCAATACCACCTCCGATAGCGAATATTTGTGAGATCCCCAAGCCAAAACCGATATCTTCTGAAGAGAGCTGTGCCGCTTGACCTATACGCTCTATAAAAGCCCAAATGCCAAAAATGTTGACACAGAAAATAAAACTAGCAATCAACCCTAGCCATATGAGTAAGGTATGACTATCACCTTGAACTTTTTCGGAAAGATTGGCATGCTCTTCCTCTTGTTCAGGAAAATGAAATATACTCAGCATCATCACGACCGACATACCAGTGAACAAATAAAATAGCCCTGCTATACCATATGCCTGAACCAAGTAAGGTGCGCATACAAAGCCGCCAAACATCAAAACCCCTTGAATTGCCTGAGCTATTCCAAATGCTTTATCTGGCTCAGTGTTATCGCCAAGAGCCGCAACCGTTATCGCAAAAAGACTTCCAGCAATGAGACCAAGTAAACCACGAGTGATTAAAAGTGGTAGGTATTCAGTGAGACTTGCACTAAGAAAATTTAGCGAAGCCATTAATAACAAACATAAGAATAATATTTTTCTCCAAGGTAATTTTCGCACCCATAACACCGACAGCAGGGAGGCTATCACTAACCCCATACCTTCAATTGATGCTAAAGTTCCCGCTTGTTGCTCAGTAAACCCGTAACTGTCAATGACACCACCAACGATCATTGGCATAAGAATGATCGCAGCAGGTCCCATAGGATAAACACAGGCAATGAGTAATAATTTAGAAAAGTTATTGTCAAGTTTGAGAATGTGGCTGCTCATGTTAATTATTCCTGTTAGTTTATGCCGTTATCGAAGTTTAAATTTAACTACTCTACTGATTGCCTACTGCGCGGTTAGGCCTCCATCAACAACAAACTCAGCACCAGTAATAAACTTGGCAGCGTCTGAGGCTAAAAATAGCACCATATTGGCAATATCTTCTGGTTGTCCTATCTCATTTAATACCTGCATATCCATATAGAATTTCATCGCTTCCTTGACACTCTCAACAGTCCCCTGAGTTCGCATATCTTCTAGCTCTTGCTTAAACATCGGCGTTAATGTGTTGCCAGGGTGTACCGAGTTAATTCGAACTCCATAGTCAGCACGCCCACACTCAATTGCTGCCGCCTTGGTAAATAATCGAACCCCACCTTTTGCAGAGCAGTAAGAAGTTAATCCTTCAGCACCAATTATTCCTCCCACTGAAGAAAGGTTAATAATAGAGCCCCCCTGACCGCTCAGCCCATCTGGTTTCATCGCCTTTACGGCATTTTTTGTACCTAAAAATACGCTTTCAAGGTTGATAGCATGTACTCGACGCCATTCATCAAGTGTTGTTTCTAAAAGAGTATTAACTAGTGCAATACCAGCATTATTGACTAAAATATTCAAAGCACCATACTGCTCTACCACAGCTTCAATAACTTGCTGCCATTGCTTCTCGTTAGTAACATCCAATGCCATAAAACAAGCCGAGTAGCCTTTTTTTCTGATTGATTTGGCAACCGCCTCCCCTTCATCTACATCAATATCACTTACAACCACTTTCGCCCCATTTTGAGCAAGTACTAAAGCACAAGCAGCACCAATTCCTTTTGCAGCGCCAGTTACTAATGCGATTTTGTTGTTAACATGTATACTTGGCGTCATCAAAAACCTCTGATTGAATTCTTCATTATTATTGTTAGGCGTTTCATATTTTTGGCTATTAGCATATACAGATTATGCGTCCACTATCCAAATATTGCGGACCAAGGCCATTTATATAAAAACCTTTTGTTATTAAGGCTTAAGCTGTAATTTTATTAATCACTTTTAAAACATAGTGCATCAGATTATGCGCAATCCGATACACTGTCAACATATATATATGAGTTATTTTAGTATTAGCACTGGTCAATTTTAGAACTAATAACGGTTAAATTTAGAGCTTGCTATGGTTGATTTTAGCGCTACCAATGACTGAGCTTAGAACTTACTCTACAAAACAGCACTTGATATCATGCAGAATATTGCACAGAATAATACGCACAAAGAGTTAAGTTTTTTATAAAAGGCTTGGATTATTCTTGACCTCAAACCCCTCCGCTGATTAAATTACCAGCCTAGGAGTTATACCGTTCAAAAACACACTGTCTTTCGGCGTTATTTCGGTGATAACACTCACTTGGCAAATAAAAAACTTGATAATATTTCTTTGTCACTAAACAGACCCCTATCTAGCAGGCAAATTGCAATTAGTATGAATACAATGAAAAAAACTGATGACAAGCAAAACATTTCAGAATCAACAGTAGAGCTCATTCGCAAATCGATAAGAGCAGGACGGTTTGTCCCAGGTCAACGCTTAGTTGAGTCGGATCTTATCCAACAATTCAACACCACAAACCGACAGGTTCGTGATGCTCTCCGTTTGCTGGAGGGAGAAGGACTCATTAAGATTGAAAAAAACCGAGGTGCCAGAGTACGTGAGATATCAAATCATGAAGTTGCTTGTATTTTAGATATACTCAATTCACTTAGCGTGCTAGCGGTACAAAAGGCACTTGAAGTTTCTGCTGAGCCTGACATAAAAAAAATTATTGAAAAATCGTTAACTGAAACACGAAAATTTAAAAAAAACCTGTCAACAAACATAACAGTTCATAACTTTTTAAATGAAAACGTTAGATTCTGGGATACGATTGCTTCGGTAGTCAATAATCCTTTTCTTTGGGAGATCAATAGCAAACTAGAAACGTTATTATCCCGATTAAAAGTTCAAGGGTTAACCATTAGCTCGTCACCTGATTTATGGATTGCTAAGCATGAAGAGATCCTTGTTGCCATCCTAAATCAAGATGCCAAACGCGCAGAAAAGCTCGTCATAAAGTCATCAAATGACGTCACTAAAGCTATTATTGGTTTAAGTAAAGATGTATTTAGTCAGGAATAATGCCCGCCGTTGTTCTTAATGACGATAAATAAAGAAAAATAGCCTCAATATCAGTTTCTGACATTCGAGAATAAGCCCCCCAAGGCATCGGAGACCAAGTTTTTTTGAGGCCGTCCTGCATTCGCTTTAAAAAATTTTCTTTCGAATAACCTGCAATAGTGCCATTTGTAAGGTTAGGAGTGAGATCCGGACTGATGACATTGAATGCCGAATCATCACTATGCTTGAACAGCATACCTCCTTCAAAATCATTACCGGTATATTCCCCCGTATAAAGACTACGCTGTGTATGACAACCTCGACAGGCACCAATAGTCTCGACTAGATAGCGACCGTATTCAACGGTCGGGCCTTTAGCAATATTATCAGAAAAAACTTGTGGCGCTTTTTCAGGTCGAACAAAATAAGCCAGCGCTAGCTTTCCCAAAAAGTTATAACTACTTGGTTTAACTTTATGATAGACAGGCTTTTGTGAGCGCAAAAAAGAAATAATCGCCAGTAAATCATCATCAGAAACCGATCGATAATCCATAAAGGGCAGACCATATTCATTTTTATGATTTATTCCCGTTCTCAGAAATCTGAAAATATCAGCATCAGACTGCTTTCCAATACCGGTTTCATCATCTGGAGTAATATTGGCAAAGACTATTTTTCCCAGATAAATTTCTTCATAAAAACCACCCGATAAAGGGACTTTCTCACCTGATTCGATCTCAGCACGTTGCTGTACCGCACCATGACAATCTGCACAACGGCCAGGCCCGTAAACCAAATACTCACCTCGAGCAATTATGCTTGGGTCTGTTGACAGAGTAATACTAGGTTTTGGCACATCAAACTGGCGCTGATAAAAAAAACCAACATCCACCACCACGGCAATAATAGCCATAGTAATGACAATCAACAGCAACGGCAAAAAGGGTCGTTTGTTTTTATATATCTTATTCACCATACACTCACAGACCTAGCGTCAAAAATAGAATACTCTCCCACTATTCCTAAGCAGTAACCCGTTAGGAAGTATGACAGCAGAGCCTCAATCAATTTTTGCTGTTTTTACCGGCACTTTATGGGTGTTCAGCAAGAAAAGAATACTCTGTGCATTTCCTTCCCGTCCTTGCATAATTTTTCTCGTTTTCCAGTCGGCAGGTACTAATTCAGGAAAATCTCCTAAGCCCAAAATGATATCTTTTTTATTATCGCCATTGACGTCGCCAATCTCTATTGAAGACCACACACCAAAGTATTCACTTGAAAACGATTGAGGGACAAAGTTTAATCCTCCTTTGTTTTCTAGATAAACAAAAGATTCAGGTTCAGCTTCACTCCATTGAGGAAATAATGAGATCACTGCAATATCATCATCGCCATCCTCATCAAAATCATACACTACGCCTCGCGTTGCACCATGCATGGGATAATGAAAGTGCTTAACAAACTTGAGGTTGCCATAATTCTTAAAAACCCGCACTGAATGCTGAGGTCGTGGTGCTGGCACGATTGGACCAACATGATTGCCAGCGACGTTATCGCCATTTAAAACTAAAATATCAACATAGCCATCATTATCAAAATCTGACACTTCGACATTATTACCACCAAAAGAAGGTGAATTTTCTTCAATAAGGTGTCGAGTAAACGTTTCGTCACCATTATTGATAAACACAAGTAGCTCTTGTCGACCTTGAGCAACCAAAGCGACGATATCGAGCTTTCCATCGTTATTCATATCGGCAACAGCATTACTTATGATCCCTCCTTGGGTACTTATAATGGTCGAACGAAGTGCTCCTGTTAGTACTTCTGAGGCAATCTCAGCCGGAGCATTTTTCCATTTTTTTCCATAATCAGGCAATTGCCAATAAACGGTAAGTTCGCTGTTAGCATCACTCATAATTCCATCGCCAAATGCGCTAGCAACTATATCTTCTAAACCGTCACCGTTAAAATCTCCGTTGTTAAATTTTACCAGCCTTTGTTTACCATTTACCAACATACGCGCTTTACTTCCCCCGTCTTCAAACTCCCAATCTGTCATGGCGGCAATACCCACCTTTGACATTGGAAAACGGCCATGGGTCATAACCCGTACACCCGTCTCAGTAAGACTCATGTCGATAGGGTCACTGGTTAGCTTCTTATGCCCTATGCGTTTACCAGTATCTAAATTTAACACGACAATGTCATCCCACTTTTCAAAACCTTCCTGACGCTCGCCACCGCCAACCCAGTCATCAATCACTGAGCGGCCAACATATAATCTGCGGCGCTTTTCATCGACTTGTGAAGAAAGGATCAGGGTATTAGGTTCTAGTTCTAGCTTTGGAAATACCGGCTTAAAACCTTTAGCTAAAGGAGCTTTAGTGCGCTTTATCTCCATCTCTTTCCAAGTTTTTGCGTTGGAAACAAAAAAGTCTCTGATTTCCTTAAATTCTGCTTTGCTCATCATAGGCTCAGTCGGAATATAAGGCTTAAAAGGATACAGGTCTCTGATGTAACCTTCGCTATCTTCTAATATATAGCGCTTGGTGTAATCAGGCTCAGGCTCCCATTCAGGCGGAACATCAGACATTTTCAAACCTTCAAGCTCATCCCCTTTCATCCCAACGTAGAATCCCATGTAATGCACGGCAAACGACCAATACTCCTTAGAAAGATCGGAAGGGTTTGGGGCAAGGTGACAGCGTGTACAATGTTTGTTAACTAGCGCTTCGCCAGTTAACTCTGTATCGATTTTGACTCCAGTCGCCCCAACAGCATTTATGGTCATGCTCACAAACAACATCATCATATAAAATATAGTTACGGAATTTTTTCTTAATAGAAAACTCATTTTTATGTTCCTTTATTATCGTCAGTCACCATGTTCACAAATGACCAAAACCTGTACTGCGCACTAGATTATGCGCAATATTACGCACAGTCAAGATTAATATTTATCAATAAACCTAACAAAGTTACTCATTCCGAAGGGGTTGACAGTGCATCTTATTGCGCATAATCTGGTGCACAACAAGAACAAGGCAACAGTTTTAGTGGCTAGTTAATGATGAGGCTATAACTGCCAATACATAATAATAGTTCAGTAATAGTCAGTTTTTTGTAACTAGGCAGATCATCTCCCTTTACCTTTATAGATAAAAAGAAAATGTTAACCATAGGATTTACTAGATGAAAGCAACAGAAAATAATCGAATCCCACCTTATATGGCTATAGGTTTGTCAACCGTTGCCTATGGTACGGCCGAGAGAAAACATATTAAAAGAAACCTACGTATCATTGAAGATGCCTTTCATGCAGCTATTAGTATGGCAAGCATTAATATGCCCGTTAAGGTTGTTGCACTTGCCGAGGGTGCACTAACAGGTTTTACCGATGAAATTTTTGATATTCCTCATGTTACCGCAGCGAGGGAGATGTTTATTGATTTACCGGGAGAAGAAACTGAATTTCTCGGACAACTAGCAAAGCAGTACAACACGTATATTTTCGCTCAGTGTAAAGCCCGTTGGCCTGAAGTCATGGAAGACAGGTATTTTAATACCTTATTTGTTATCTCTCCTGACGGCGATGTAGTCCATAAAGCAGCCAAAAATCATATCTGGTGTCGAGAGCGTTCCTGCGTGCCGCACGATGTTTATGACCGCTGGGTCGAAATGTTTGGTGACGGTATTGATGCCTTTTATCCAGTATTAAAGACCAAAGATATTGGTAATGTTGGCACCATTTGTTGCAGCGACGGTGAATATCCCGAAGCAGTTAGAGCATTGGCGTTTAATGGTGCTGAGGTCGTTTTTCGTCCAAGTGAAGCATTACCCATGACAGGAAACGGTGGTGGCAGTTGGATGGTTCAAAACCGTGCTCACTCAGAATTCAACAATTTATATATGTTATGTCCCAACATCGGCTCAATCTACTTAAATAACCAATCAGAGCACCCTGTCAATATAAGTGGCGGCAACTCTCACATTGTTGACTACCAAGGGAACGTTATGTCTCATAGCGCCTCAGCGGATAATACCTTTGTTTCAGCCATTATTAATATTGAAGCGTTAAGACAATTTCGTGTAATGAACCTCAATAGCAATTGGATGAAAGATCTACGCATGGAGTTATTTAAGAAAATGTATGAGCCAACAATTCATCCGAAAAATCTTTGGATGAATCAAGATCCCTTACACCATGAAGAAGTGGATGAAATATATCGTGAAAACATTCAGCGCTTAGTAGAAAGAGGCTCATGGACCTTACCCGCTGATAATTTTGAAGGCTGCCGTTACCAATCTGGTGCTGGTCCTGGTGAAAAGATCAGTTATGAAGAAGTAAAAAAAATGTGGCGTGATGAATAATCGCGACATCGAAACAATATAACCATTTAATTCAAATTATTATAACTAGAGGCTCAGAATGGAAAATAAAAATCCAATGGCTAATTGCATTAATCCGCAATTCCAAATCACCTACAGTTATCCGGTGACTTTTACTCACAATGCTTTTGATAAAATCAACCCAACGCTAGCGCATCTTCTTCGAGATTTAGGGCTTGCTAACAGTAGAATATTTCCGGTTATTGATGAAAATGTTGCTAAACACCACCCTGATAGTTGGCATGATCTAAATGAGTATTGTCATCATTTCGGCTTTGGTGATCTGCTACCCGCTTATATTTTTCCTGGAGGAGAAGCAGCTAAACAAACTGACGAGCATATAAGTAAAATCTATCAAAAAGTCGTCGAGCATGCCATTGATCGCCATAGTGTTATTTTAGTGATAGGTGGAGGAGCTGTACTTGACGCAGTGGGCTATTCGGCTGCTACTGCACACCGAGGTATTCATCTAATTCGGATGCCCAGTACTGTCTTGGCGCAAAACGATGCAGGTGTCGGTGTCAAAAACGGCATTAACTTTCAAGGTAGAAAAAACTTTGTTGGTACCTTTGCTCCGCCAGTGGCTGTTTTAAATGATTATTCGCTGATCAAATCACTATGCGTGCGCGATAAACGTGCAGGTATCGCTGAAGCAGTAAAAATAGCCTTAATTCGTGATCAAAAATTTTTCAATGAACTGTTTTCACAACGCGAACAGTTATCATGTTTTGAAGATAAACCAATGAAAGCGATGATTTTTCGCTGTGCAGAATTACATTTACAGCATATTGCCAACTCCGGAGACCCTTTTGAAAAAGGCTCGTCACGGCCATTAGATTTTGGTCATTGGGTAGCGCATAAGCTAGAAGAATTGTCTCACTACCGATTAAGACACGGTGAAGCTGTTGCCATAGGTATTGCTCTAGATTCTCTTTACAGCCAACGTTCTGGATTGTTAAGTGAGTCCGACTTACGTCGTATTATGATACTGATCACAGCGCTAGGATTCGACTTTGCCGATAGTGCGATGTTAGACCTAAATGTTCAACAGGCATTGGAAGAATTTCGAGAACACTTAGGTGGAAATCTCTGTATTACTCTCCTAAGTGGTATAGGTCAGAGTATTGAAGTCGTTCAAATTGATGCTGATCTTATGCAGGCATGCCTAGATGAACTCTGCTCAAAGAGCAACTTTGAACACCTCACTCAAGCAACCAATTAAGCATGATCAGAGATTATGCTCAACTGATACGATTGCCGGCGATGTTTACCGTTTTCAGCAATGTTATTGCAGCACATCTAATAGCCGTTATTTACTGGTCAGGTGATGATGTCACAATAAATCAAAGCGGCACATTATTGCTGACAATACTTGCTAGCCTCTGCCTCTATCATGCAGGCATGGTGCTAAATGATTGTTACGATTACGATATCGACCACCATGAACGTCCTGAGCGACCGCTCCCCTCAGGAAGGGTGGCTAGGAAAACAGCATGGTTGATAGCTTTTACGATGCTGCTCTTGGGGTTTATATTCGCTTCATTAATCAGCATTCAAACGGCAACAATAGCAGCGATATTAGTCGTTGCCATTATCGCGTATGACAGTGGCCCGCGACAAGGCTGGCGCGCAGCGATTAATATGGGACTTTGCCGTTACTTTAACTGGTTAATGGCCATTTCTGCAATAGGCTTGAACTGGGAATTAGCCCTAATGCCGATCCCTGTACTTTGTTATGTCACGGCATTAACCCGCATCAGTCAAGATGAAGTACAAGCGAATTCACCGGAAATTATTTTGAAAGCAGCTGGGCTTATTCTCGCTGGTAGTTGTTGCTGGTTAATCTGGTTTATTTTCGGATTGTTCAATTTTCACCTAGCATTAATCGCGCTAGCCATTGCACTCACACTATTGGCGCTGCGCTTTCTCCATGTCTATCAAGATTACAATCCAGCTTCAGTAAAAGCAATCGTCAGTGCCTTACTGTTTGGCATTATTCCATTAGATGCCTTACTGCTTTTATCGAGTGGCCAAATCATGGCAGCAGTCTTGTTGCTGTTGTTACTTTTTCCGGGGAAATTAGCTGGACGATTTATTTACATCACTTAAACAAGAATAACAACTGACAGGCAAAGACTATGAACGACTTTGAGACTATTTATCTTGCGCTACAACGCCAATGTCCACAAACCGTAATCCATTGGCTTAAACAATCCTTAGTATCTATTGAATCAAGCGCTAAACCATCAGCTAACCATCAGATAGCATCGTCTATGACAAGACGAAAATCAGGTGACAGTCCATTTACCGTCAAGCTAACACAAATGGTAAATGGCCCTATTGAATTTAGACACTGGACGACCTCAGATGCCACAAGAATATTACTGAACCTGGCGCTAATTAACGTCACCATCTCATCACTTCCAACATTATTGACCAAGTTATATGAATATGGTGATGAACGCGAAAGGGCAGCTTTATTAATGGGCTTAATAATTCTAGACCCCAAAGGATTATGGGTAATTAAAGCTGAAGACTGTTGCCGCACAAACAGTCTACTTTTATTAACCGCGATAGCAATGAAAAACCCTTATGCCGCCGCTCACTTTTCTTCACGAGCTTTTAATCAGCTGGTATTGAAATCATTATTTTTAGGTCTTGATATCACACATATTTATGGCTTAGAGGCACGACGCAATAAAGAGCTCAGTACAATGTGTGCTGACTATATTAAAGAGCGAGTGGCAGCAAATCGTAACTACCCAAGATCTATTTGGATGGCTATTCGGTTATCGGACTGTTGCTCGCAAACTCATGAACGACTGGCAGAACAATTATCCACTAGTGATGAACAAAATCGCTACTATGCAGCAATCGCTTTAAAGCAGCAAACCGAGCTGCCTCAACTACTCAAAGATTGCGTTCAACAACAACTCAATGTCGAGACAGATAACAAAGTTTTCACTGTTTTGACTCAACTAACTACATCAAAGGATCTAACTGATGAAATACTTTGAACCCCATATTCATATGTTTTCCCGTACCACAGATGACTACGAAAATATGGCCGAAGCGGGCATCATAGGTGTCGTTGAACCCTCTTTTTGGCAAGGACAACCTCGTAATCATATTGGCAGTTTTATCGATTACTATGATCTTCTATTAGGTTGGGAGCGTTTTCGTGCCAGCCAGTTTGGTATTCGCCATTATTGTGCCATCGGACTAAACCCCAAAGAAGCAAACAATATCGCCTTAGCCAAAGAAGTCTTAGCCATCATTCCCCGTTATCTTGCAAAAGATGGTGTCGTGGCGATTGGTGAAATAGGTTATGACGATATCACCCCTGCTGAAGATGAGGCTTTGCTTGCTCAGTTAGAAATGTCTAAAACGTTTGGCTTGCCGATCCTTATCCACACGCCTCACCGAGATAAAATCAATGGCACCAAGCGTACATTGGATGTTATCCGTGAAGCGGGCGTAGCACCAGAAATGGTGCTTGTTGATCATCTCAATGAAGTGACCTTACCCATGGCTAAAGACCGAGGTGTATGGTTAGGGCACTCTCTTTACCCACAAACCAAGATGTCTGAAATTCGTATGGTTGAGTTGCTGAAACAATTCGGCAGTGAGCGCATGGTCGTTAACAGTGCTGCAGATTGGGGGAAAAGTGACCCACTAAAAGTCCCTAAGCTAGGCCAACTCATGTTGGCATCGGGCTACTCTGAAGCAGAAGTCAAGAAGGTATTATTCAAAAATCCTATCGAGTTTTATGCCCAAAGTGGACGAATCTCGATAGCTGAAGTGCGCAAGCCTAAAATCGATCAATCTCTACAGTGGCAAGAGAATTCAGCTTTACGCGGACAAAACCCCATTGTTGAAATATAACCATTCGTTAGTTCTGTTGGAGAAGAGTACTTATGGCAACTTGGTCAGCTGAGGAATTATCTTATTGCAGTAACGTTCATTCTGGTGAAGCGCTGAGTGAGGTGAATGAAAATTTACAGCGTTTCATCTCGCCGGTTATACAAGAACGAAAGCTTAGGAAAATTCAAGCAGGGCTTTGGTTAAGCAATGAGGCTGCCACTGAATTAACAACCACAAAAGCCAATAGACAAGCATTTGCTGAGCTTCTGAAAATACTCGGGATCAGACTTACCTCACTCAATGGTTTTCCTTACGGTAATTTCCATGAAAACGTCGTTAAAGAGCAGGTATATCTTCCCCATTGGGGTGATAAAGCTAGGTTGGACTATACCTTACGACTCGCGAAGTTATTGGCAGAATTTTCTCCTGATGATTGTTTTGAGTGCACTATTTCTACCCTACCGCTGGGGTTTGCAAGTGATTGGTCCATCGAAAATCAGCAAAGCGCTGAACTCCACTTTAGGGCATTATTATTAGCACTGATCGAGCTAGAGCAAAACACTGGCAAGCGTATTAGAGTTTGCCTAGAAATGGAACCCGGATGCGTATTAGAAACAACGCCTCAGCTGATTCGATTTTTCACTGAAACCTTACCTTTTGCGTTAGCTAGCTATGGCATTTCAGAAAAAGTCATCAATAGATATTTAGGTATCTGTTACGACATTTGTCATCAAGCAGTAATGTTCGAAGACATTGAAGCCTCATTAGAGGCAATTTATCAAGCTGATATTGTCATTGGTAAGATACAGGTATCTAGCGCTTTACGAGTCACCAATGCAACGAAAGCAACATCATTGTTGGAACACTATACTGAACCTAGATATCTTCATCAGCTCAGTGTGCTAGACAAACAAGGAAAACAACACTTTTGTTCAGATCTCTGCCTAGCCTTAGCGAACAATGACTACAGTTTGGACGCTGAATGGCGTGTTCATTTTCATGTTCCAATTCAAGTAGAGCAATTAAACTCACCATTATTGTCAACAACCAGAAACGCCATCGAACTAACCTGTCGATTTTTAGCTGCGCATCCAACACTCAAACCCCATTTGGAAGTAGAGACTTACACTTGGGGAGTGATGCCTAATGCTATCAGACCAACTAGTGACACTCTGTTAATAAAGGCAATCGCCGAGGAGTTAAACTGGCTGGAAACGACCCTAAAAAACTTTAACTTATTCAGTAGGAAAGATTAATGTCAAATAAATCACCTTTAGTCGTAATCAATATTGTCGGTCTGACTCCCGCCCTATTAGGGAAACATACCCCTAACCTGAATAGCCTAATAAAAGATAGCGTAATGACACCCGCTGGCGGTGTTTTTCCTGCGGTCACGACAACAGTTCAATCAAGTATGCTAACCGGTGCACTGCCCTCTCAACATGGTATTGTCGGGAATGGCTGGTATTTTCGTGACTTAGCAGAGATTATGTTCTGGAAGCAATCCAATCATCTTGTTCAGGGGGATAAAGTTTGGGATGGCCTAAAACAAACTAACATCAACTTTAAAGTATCCAAATTATTTTGGTGGTACAACATGCATGCCAATGTAGATTATTCCATGACACCACGACCTCACTATCCAGCAGATGGTCGAAAAGTAATGGATCTCTATTCGTGGCCAAAAAATTTACATCATCCTATAGAAGCACAGATTGGTAAGTTTCCTTTTTTCAATTTCTGGGGACCCAAGGCTAATATTCAATCAAGTGATTGGATTGCTAAAGCTGCTGCGCTTGAGTTTGATCAACATAAGCCAGATTTACAATTAGTCTATCTGCCGCATTTAGATTACAACCTGCAGCGGCTTGGCCCTAATGATGAGCTCATTTGGCAAGATGTTGCACAAATTGATGCCGTGGCTGGTCGACTCATTGATCATGTAAAAAGCCGTGGAGCAGAAGTTATGGTTGTTTCAGAATACGGCATTGATACGGTGGATACCCCTGTAGGCATTAATCAAATTTTACGTGAACATGGCTATATTGAAGTACGCGACTCTCTCACTTGGGAGTTACTCGATGCAGGAGCATCGCGAGCATTTGCCGTCGCTGATCACCAAGTAGCCCATGTTTATATTAAGGAGGCTAAAGATATTTCCACCGTCAAACAAGTACTGGAAAACGTGGTCGGCATAGAGCGAGTTCTTGATGAAGCAGGAAAAAAAGAATTTGGGATAGATCACACAAATTCAGGTGAACTAGTCGCCATTGCAGAGCAAGGAGCTTGGTTTACTTATTACTATTGGTTAGATGAGAATAAAGCTCCAGATTTCGGACGCTGCGTGGATATTCATAATAAACCCGGCTACGACCCTGTTGAGTTATTTGTCGATCCAGCAATTAAATGGCCACTGATGAAAGTTGGCTGTCGACTACTACAAAAAAAGTTAGGCTTTCGCATGTTAATGGATGTGATTCCAATATCGCCGGAGTTGGTCAAGGGCAGTCATGGTCGACTGATTAATTATTCAGATAACGGCCCAATATTAATTACCCCTAAGGCGCTAGCAAATGATCGCAACTCACTAATGGATGTGGCAAAGTTGATAACTGAGCATTTTCATAGTTAAAGATCATTAACTTTATTTATAAAGAAAAATATAATCGAATAGTCTCTTATGACTATAAGTCTACGTGTTATCAATCATCTTATGGCTAATTCTCATATTAGTGACTATTTCCCTCTCCTTGCAAGTTAATTAACGAAAGCTAGTATTGATTAATTCTAATGCTTCACTACCAGGACAAAGTAATGATTCACTTAACGTATTAAGTGGTAGTGCATTAGTGGTTAGCTTGGCATGTAAATCTTCGGCAGTAGGATCGAGATAAAGTAATCCCGTTAAAATTTCCCCCCGCTCACGATGATCTTCCATAGTATCAATTACCTTCCGGCGGTCACGTGGATCATAATCCTCACCAGCATTGTGCAAACGAAGAATAGAGCCATCATGCAAACAAATATCTTGGCAAGTTCCTTCCGGACATTCGGTGGTTATTTCTTCTTTTACTGGCACATAATCAGTAACCGTTAAGGTTTGAATATGTTCTCGGACATAATCATAACTGCGACTAGAATTCGCATGATTATTGAACGCAACACAAGGAGAAATAATATCTATAAAAGCAAAGCCTTCATGGCTTAGTGCTGCTTTAATCAACGGTACTAATTGTTTTTTATCACCTGAAAAACTGCGAGCAACAAAGGTCGCCCCCATTTGTAATGCGACGGTTGCAAGGTCGATACCATCAAGTAAGTTCTCCTCCCCTCCCTTATTTTTAGAACCAAGATCAGCAGTTGCTGAAGTTTGTCCTTTAGTCAACCCATAAACACCATTGTTAGCAACCATATACAACATGTTTAAACGACGACGAATGACATGTGAAAATTGTCCTAAACCAATAGCTGAAGTATCACCATCACCAGACATGCCAATATAGGTCAAATCTCGATTAGCCATATTCGCGCCAGTAACAATAGAAGGCATGCGACCATGAACAGAATTAAAGCCATGGGCTTTACTCAAAAAATACGTTGGCGCTTTCGAAGAACAACCAATGCCCGACAGTTTAGCAATTCGATGAGGTGGTAGAGATAGTTCAGCACAAGCTTGAATAACTGCCGCACCGATAGAATCGTGTCCACAACCAGCACACAGAGTAGATAAAGAGGCCTCATAATCACGATACGTTAAACCTAGGTCATTAACCGCGAGTTCAGGATGATGAAATGTTGATTTTTGATAGCTCATGATTTATCGGCTTCCCACTTGTGATTTTGCGGCAATATTGTTGTCACGGGTTAATGATTTTTGAATTGCACAGCTGATAAAGTTAGCGGTGATCGGCAAACCATCATAATGAAGTATTTCAATCATTTTATGTGAATCTAGGTTAAGCTCTTTTATTAACAAAGTACGCAGTTGCCCATCACGATTTTGTTCAATAACAAACAGTTGTTGATGTTGTTCAACAAAGTCTTCAACCTCTTGTCCAAAAGGAAAAGAACGAATTCGCATGGTATCAACGCAAACACCTTGTTTTGCTAATAATTCAATTGTTTCGTCAATTGCCGCACTGGTTGTACCGTAGTAAACAAGTCCGATGGCAAGTGGTAGTACAGATTTATTGATTTCAGCAGGTAATACTAAAGACTTTGCGGTGGTAAACTTTTTATTTAGTCGTTCCATGTTGTCGACATAAACATCACCTTCTTCACTATAAATAGCAAAGGGATCACGAGAAGTTCCGCGGGTGAAAAACGCCCCTTTTTCGGGGTGGCTTCCAGGTAAAGTTCGATAGCAAATGCCATCATCATCGACATCTAAATAACGGCCGAAGTTTTCCACTTCATCTAATTGTTCAGCACTGAGAATTTTTCCACGATCATATCGATTGTCATTATTCCACTTCAGTGGTGCACACATATGTTCATTCATACCCAGTTCAAGATCGCTCATCACAATAACGGGTGTTTGCAAGCGCTCAGCTAAATCGAAAGCCGCTATGGTCTGTTCAAAACATTCTGTAGGCGTCGCCGGAAACAAGAGAATATGCTTGGTATCACCATGAGAAGCATGAGCACAGGCTAAGATATCTGACTGTTGCGTTCGCGTTGGCATTCCTGTTGACGGTCCTGCTCGCTGTACATTAATCAGAACTAATGGTATTTCAGCAAAATATGCTAAACCTAAAAATTCCGACATTAAGGAAATTCCGGGGCCACTGGTGGCGGTAAACGTTCTGGCGCCATTCCAAGCAGCACCAATAACAATACCGATGGCGGCAAGTTCGTCTTCTGCCTGAATCAGCGCATAATTGTTTTTTCCGGTTGCGGGATCAATACGCAAACGCTGACAATATTTTCCGAACTGTTCTACTACTGACGTCGACGGTGTGATTGGATACCAACCACAAACACTGGCACCACCATAAACGCCACCTAAACCTGCCGCGGTATTACCATCGATAATGATACTATCAGCGACCAAATCGGCACGTTTGACTTTAAGTGATAAGGGGCAGCTAAAATGAGTTGCCGCATATTGATAACCCAATTCAAGTGCATAAATATTTGGAATGATTAACTTCTCATTACCCTTAAATTGCTTACTTATCAGGTTTTTTAGTATTTCAAACTCGAGATCTAATAATGCCGCAATTGCACCTATATAGATGATATTTTTAAACAGTTGTCGTTGACGTGGATCTTCATACTCTCGCAAGCATATTTCTGAAATGGGTATCCCTAACATCAAAATATCGGTTCGTATCAAATGTTCATCTAAAGGACTAGTACAGTCATAAATAAAATAACCACCAGTGCCAACATTTTCGATGTCTTGAGCTAAGGTCTGTATATTCATTCCAACAATAATGTCTGCTTTGTCACCACGCCGTCCTAAATAACCTTTTTCACTGACACGAACTTCATACCATGTCGGCATCCCTTGAATATTTGACGGAAATACATTGCGAGGACTCACTGGAATGCCCATATGAAATATTGATTTGGCGAATAAATTGTTGGCACTCGCAGAGCCTGTACCATTGACGTTGGCAAAACGAATAACAAATTCATTCACCGCTTTTATCTGTTGCATGACGATTAACCTACTTATTATTAATGATAAATTTCTGCATATCCCAAGCACCCGTTGGGCAACGCTCGGCACACAGACCACAATGAAGGCAAAGGTTTTCATCCTTAACCAGTACTTGATGAGTACTAAGCTCAGCAGATACATAGAGTTCTTGATTAGGATCAGTCGCAGGAACTCTAAGGTTTTTACGCAGAGTTTCTTCGTTATCGTTTTCGATAAAGTTAATACAATCGATGGGACAGATATCTTCACAGGCATTACATGAAATACAGCGCTGTGCGTTAAATACAGTCTGAACATCACAACTCAAGCAGCGAAGCGCTTCAGTTATTGCCAGCTGTTCATCAAATCCCAATTCAATTTCAGCATTAAGATCACTTAAGGCTTTTTTATCACTAAGGTGAGGCACTGTTTGACGGTGTTCGTTAGAAACTTGATTTTGATAACGCCATTCATGAACACCCATTTTTTGACTAGTCATCGAATGCTCTAGCTTAGGATATTCATCTAGTGGCAATTGTTGGCAAAATAAATCAATTGAGCGTGCAGCAGTTTGACCGTGGGCGACAGCGGTGATGATATTCTCAGGACCAAAAGCGGCATCACCACCAAAAAACACCTTAGGAAGCGTTGATTGTAAAGACTTTTTATCTAGCTCTGGTTGCTCCCATTTATCGAATCCTATGCCAAGATCACGCTCAATCCATGGAAAGCTCACATCTTGTCCAATGGCCACGAGCACCTGATCGCATTCAATTAGCACTGGCTTATCACCCGTAGGTACAAGAGTACGTTGACCATTTTTATAAACTGATATTACCGTTTCAAATTCAACACCAATAAATTTTCTTTCTTTAAATACATATCTTTTAGGAACATGATGATTGAGGATTTCAATGCCTTCCTTGAGTACATCTTGTTTTTCCCACTCTGAAGATTTCATCGCTTCAAAACTACTACGAACCACCGCTTTGACATTTTTGGCACCACAACGTAGTGCGGTACGACAACAATCCATCGCGGTATTACCACCGCCAAGCACGACAACTCGCGGACTAACTTCAGTGACATGACCAAAATTAACACTGGCGAGCCAATTAAGCCCTAATTGCACTTTTTGCTTAGCCGTTTTCAAACCAGGTAAATATAATTGCCGTCCATTTGGTGCACCAGTAGCAACAAAGATAGCATCAAAATTTTCATCTAATAATGTTCGCATACTGTCGATATTATGCCCAAACCGAGTCTCAACTCCCATATCAAGCACAAAATTCACTTCTTCATCTAAGGTTGAGTCAGGTAATCGAAAGCTAGGGATTTGGCTGCGCATCATACCGCCTGCTTTCTGCTCCCTATCAAAAAGTACAACATGATAGCCTGTTAACATCAGATCTCTGGCCGCAGACAACGCAGCTGGACCGGCACCTATTAGCGCAACACGTTTACCATTCTTGTGCTCTGGCGCCATTGGCAAAAATGATTTAATTTCTTGCTTGTGATCAGCTGCAACGCGTTTAAGCCGACAAATAGAAACAGGAGACTCTTCTAAACGTGCCCGACGACACGCTGACTCACATGGACGATCACAAACTCTACCCAGAACACCTGGCAGTAAATTAGAATGCCAATTAAGCAAATAAGCTTCGCTATAACGTTTTTCAGAAATTAGTCGAATATACTCAGGAACAGGGGTCTGAGCAGGACACGCATATTGGCAATTCACCACTTTTTGATAATGGTCTGGCGAGGTTGTATTTGTTGCTTTCAAGGCTTTATTCCTATTATCTCATCTTTTTCATTTAGCTATTTATTACAAAAAGCAGGTAAGCAGATTCATGCGCTGCTCATTATAAATTTCTTAAACCGCTATCGTTTCAATATCAACCGAAGAACGATGTAAAGTCCGTCTGACTCGGTTGTTGTTTATTGGATTTATATTGGGCTTTCTATTAGGTAAGGTATTAACCACCTCCAAGAGTTCCCCAGCAATAAAACTTGCTTTTAAACGTTCGCTATTAACCTCTCCGTATAATGTGTTCCGTTGACGAGGGGAGCGTGATAACGATACAATCGTCTGCTCCATCTTTTGTGGCGTTAACTCTTGACCATGTTTAGCACCAGCAGAGCGCGTTATTGATTCATTCATTAAGGTGCCACCAAGATCATTAGCCCCGGCATTTAATGTTACGCTAATGCCAGGTAGTCCTAATTTTGTCCAAGAGGTTTGAATATTGCCAATCTGACCATGCAATGCCAATCTAGCCACGGCATGCATTAACACAGATTCCCTAAATGTTGGTCCGGGGCGTGCCTTACCTTTTAGGTAGAGCGGCGATTCCAAAGGCACGTAGGGCAAAGGAACAAATTCACTAAAACCACCTGTACGCATTTGAATATTACGTATTTTCAGTATATGTTTAGCCCAATGAATAGGCTGTTCGACATGACCAAACATAATAGTGGCAGTGGTTTTTAAACCGACTTGATGGGCACTTTCGACCACATCAAGCCATTGACGAGTGTTGATTTTATCGGGGCAAATTTTAGCTCGAACTTCATCATCTAATATTTCAGCAGCAGTGCCGGGCAAACTATCCAAACCCGCATCACGAAGTTGTTGCAGGTAACCCGCTACAGGTAAACCCAAACTGTTCGCGCCTTGCCATACTTCTAGGGGGGAGAACGCGTGAATATGCATATCAGGTGTGGTGGTACGGATAATGTCAATGATGTCCAAATATTTATCGCCGGTGTAATCGGGGTGAATACCCCCCTGCATACATACTTCCGTGGCACCACGCTGCCAAGCTTCGCTAATGCGTCGAGCGATTTCTTCATTATCCAAATCATAAGGTCGCCCGCGTAAACCTTCATTACTCTTACCTTTAGCGAATGCACAAAAGCGACAATTAAAATAACAAACATTGGTGTAATTAATATTACGGGTCACCACATAAGTCACTTCTTTACCGCACATTGTTTGGCGTAACTGGTCGGCTTGTTGGCAGACATAAGCCAACTCTGGACCTCTAGCCTGAAATAAACGGACTAATTCAAGTTCAGCAAGTTCCTTTCCTTGCTTCGCTTTTTTAATAATACACACTAGTTGCTCTGCAACGCTTTGATCGGCAACAGGCGTTTTTAATTCTTCAATTTGTTCTTTTGGAGGAAGATGAGTTTGCCCTACCATCCAGTCATCCGTACGAGCAAAACCTTCGGCGTCAATCATCCGTAAAACTGGCGTCTGTAATTCGCTTGCCAACCAGATTTCATAATTAAGTGCATACTGAGGATAAATGGTCAGCCGTTGCTGTAAATACTTACCACTGGCAGCCGTTTGCTCAGCCAATTGTTCTAAGTGCGGCCAAGGTGCTTCAGGGTTTACAAAATCTGGCGTCACTGGAGAAACACCACCCCAATCATTAATGCCCGCAGCCAAAAGTTGCGGCAGAACGCCTGGACTTAAATTTGGTGGCGCTTGAATACTCATTTCAGGACCAAAGACAATACGGGCAATGGCAATTGTCCATAATAGTTCATCTAAACTTGGCTCTGGTGCATTTGCCATTTTAGTCAAAGGCTTTGCACGGAAATTCTGAATAATGACCTCTTGCAGGTGACCATATTCCTGATGCAGTTTTCGCAACGCTAACAAAGACTCGATGCGTTCTTCACGTGTTTCGCCAATGCCGATCAAAATCCCTGAAGTAAAAGGAATTTTCTGCTCGCCAGCAATACGCAATGTATTAAGACGCTCAGCTGGCACTTTATCCGGAGAACGATAATGCGGCATGCCTTTTTCACATAATCTCTCTGACACTGATTCCAGCATAATGCCCATAGACGCTGAAACGGAGCGTAATTTAACCATTTCTTCTGCATTCATACAGCCCGCATTGATATGAGGTAAAATCCCTGTTTCATCAAAGACTCGTTTAGCAATATGCGCTAAATAGTCCAAAGTTGTGGCAAATCCCAACGAATCTAACGCTTTCTGTGCGCTGCGATAACGTAATTCTGGTCGCTCTCCAAGTGTAAAAAGCGCTTCTTTGCAGCCTTGTTTTTTCGCTGCTTGTACGGTTTTAATAATTTCGTCTTCTGATAAATAGGGCGAGACGCAACTTGCTGGCGTTTGAGCAAAAGTGCAATAATGACATACGTCTCTGCACAGCTGAGATAAGGGAATAAAAACCTTTTTTGAATAAGTAACCAGATCGCGAAACCCTTCATTAGTTAATTTTTCTGCCGCCGCCATTAAAACTTTCGTATCGTTAAATTTGGTTAGGCTAAGTGCTTGCTGTTCGCTAATCGAACCTTTCATTACAAATTCAGGTAAATTATCCATAGTGAATTCTCTAATCTAATTGCTGATAATTGACAGTGGCACACAGACTAAGTGGTGCTAACGATTCTGCAGGAATATTTCTAATAAATTCAGCGATACCACTTTCATCGAGGTAACGCTTAGTTTGGGAAGCTTTAACTAGTAACGGATGGTTAACTAATTTAATTAAGTCCACCGGCGTGTCGATATCACATTGCGCTCCAGGTAAGTTTATAATTTGTAAACTGGCTGATATTTCTTGGGCATGAACCCTATGTTTTTGTAAGCTATTAACACCATATTGAAAATGCATTTGCGAAGCGGGTGTACACAATACACAGTTAGAGCCTTGCCCTTCTATATCTTGTGCAATGGTCACTGCAGGTGATTTAGCTTGTTGATGTGACTTGATCAAAATTGAGATTTCTTGCTCAGTTAACAAAGGTAAATCACCATGAATAACCATGACATCATCAATGCCGCGCTGAGCCAGTTTGCTTACAGCAGCTTGAACAACATCATTAAGACCATTGACCCCAAGCTCTTCTTCCGTAATGAGTTCCAATGCTTTATCTAAAGCCATTTTCTTAACTGTAGGTTCATCAGAAACCAATAAAACGCTTTCAATTTCAGGATGACCACATAACACAAACAATAGATCCTCAAGCATAGCCTTAAGTAAACTTATTCTTTCACCTGGCATTAAAAATCCTGACAATCGCTGCTTAGCTTGACCATATCTCTTTAGCGGAATTAAAGCCCACATATGGACTCCTCTTTTTGCAAAGTATGGCAAAATGTTAATACTTGCTCAGCCAAGTCTGTTTTGTCTTTTAGAGTTGTCATAACCGTTGGTGCCACTAGTGTTTCTATACCAAGCTGTTTGATCGCCTCAGCTTGTTTTGCATCTGATTCATCTATAACAAATCCATCAAGCAGCTCTGAGTAATACTCTGCAACTGCTAGTGCTGTACAAGGCATATCAAGCTCTTTCATCATTTTGGCCGCAGGTCCTTTAATAGCCATACCCGAAACGATGGGAGATACTGCTATAACGGGTGCATTGCATTGACGCAAAAGTTCACGAATTCCTTTTAAGTGTAATATCGGAGCTATGCTGACAAATGGATTAGACGGGCAAATAACAACAGCCTCAAGCGTAGGATCTTGTAATAGTTCAACAAATTCTCGTTGAGCTTTAGCTTGCTCTAAACCATCAAAATGAAATCCTGTCACCTTAGGTTGACAACGTTCACGAACAAAATAATGCTGAAATGACAATTGACCTTGTTCGGTTTTAACAATAGTCCTAACGGGATCATCAGACATGGGTAAAACTTTCTGAGGCACTTTAAGTCCCTGACATAATGTTTCAGTGATTTCTGAAAGCCTTTGCCCTTGATGAAAAGCTTGAGTTCGCATTAGATGCGTGCCTAAATCTCGATCACCAAGTTGAAACCAGGTATCACCACCAAAACATGACAACATGTTCATCGCTTGCCAGCTTTCTCCTTGCAATCCCCAACCTTGGGTTTGATTACTTTCCCCTGCAAGTGTATACATCAGGGTATCGAGATCCGGACTTACCCTAAGTCCTAAATGCACAAAGTCATCTGCAGTATTAACAACAATACTAAGTCGCTCATCTTCGACAATAGTAGATAAACCTAAAGCCAATTTTGCTCCACCAACCCCTCCAGATAGAGCCAAAATTTTATTTCTCTTTGTAGAGTTCACTTTGGAAACTTCCTTCTATCGAAAAAGATCATGGGCGCGTTCACGGATTAAATCACATGAGCCTAAATGATAAGGAACAAGTTTTGCTCCTCGAATAAGCACAACGGGAGCCCCTTCTGCCGCCTGCCCCATTAAAAAAGATGCGGCAGCTGCCAACTCATCAGCAACAGCCACCTTGGTTGCTTCAAGCTGTCTTTCAAATAAATCAACCTGTCCTACCAAATCTAACAAGGGTTTAAATCCAGCAGTAGCAATCGCAAAACCCTGTGTACCTTCACGCCATGCTCTACCCGCACTGTCATTAATAATAACTGCGGCTTCTACTCCGGTTTGTTGCTTAAGTTCAAAGCGCAAATTCGCAGCACTAGCATCAGGATTTTTTGGTAATAACAACACTCGAGGGTTTGTTGCATCACTTTGAATATTTGATTGGTCAATACCTGCATTAGCATGCACATACCCCAAACTATGCTCTACAATAATCACCCCTTTACGGTGTCTAACAACGGCGTTGGATTCATTGAGAATAAGATCAACAACGCGAGCATCTTTATCCGTTTTCTTTCCTAGTGCTATGGCATGCTCACTCGGTTTAACATCATTGAGGTAGGCATAACGATTTTCAGCCTTTGATATAACCTTTTGAGCCAAGACCAACACATCGCCATTTTCCAAAACCAGTCCCGAGTCTTTTAGAGATTGAATAATAATGGCTACAAGATCATCACGAGGTTCAATTAAAGGAAAATTTTTCAGCGCTGTTAATTCAAGTTGAGCAGTCACTTATTACTCTCCTGTACCTGTAATACTTATACCTGCATGACATTTGTATTGTTTGTTGACAAAAATCAACACGGAAGTCATCGCTTCAACAGCAGCAGCATTGGCAATACTACCCGCATGAAAACCTCGCATACCTGCGCCCTGAACAAGCTTAATCACTTCACTACGAGCTTCTTTACTATCACCACAAACCAAAACATCACAATTAAGTTCATTACCATCTTGTAAATGAGCGGCGGGAACATTTTGAAAGGCTGAAACAACACGAATTCCTTCACCTAAAATATTTTGGGCTATTTGCCCAGCAGAACCCTCTACTGGTAATTGAACTCTCGCAACTTTTGGCGGCACTAGCGGGACAGTGACATCAATTAAAATTTTACCTTGGAGAACAGGCTTAATAAATTCTAATACCGATTGTTGATGACTAAATGGAACGGTTAACGTGACGATATCTGCAATTTTCGTGGCTTCAAAATTTTCCATCGCCTCAACACTAAAGTCGGCAATACTTCGTTCATTCATTACTGCCGTTAAATTATTTACCGCTTCGATGGCTTTTTCTTGAGTACGTGAGCCAATAATGACTCTATAGCCAGCTTCAGTCCAACGACGAGCTAATCCAGTGCCAAGATCTCCAGTTCCACCTAATATTGCAATAATTGGTAAAGATTCACTCATGATTAATTTCCTCTGTATTCAATACTTATTAATTAACGTTATTTGACCGCAAGTAATGAATTAATCAGTCAAAGAACTATCTTGGTAATCACTAATTCACAATCGCTATATGACTTTTATAAGGGATAACACAGAGGGAAAACAATACCTTTGACATCGATTGACAGGCGTAGTCATCATAGAATGCACTCTCAATCAATTTACGTGGTTTTAATGTCTTTTTTTCCAGAAAAACAAAAATTCAAAATACTCTTTTAGCTCTATCATTCCTGTGACTAATAATTACTCAACACTGGTAGGAGGCACTCTGTGATATTTGCCTTTGTTTGATATTTAAACAAAAAAGCTTGATCAAGATCAACAAACAGGACAGGATAATAAAAAAAGCTTGCTTCTTAGCGCTAAATTGAATGAGAGTGATAAAAAAGAGGTCGCAAATGAAAGCATCCCAAACGAACTACAACTGGCAAAATTTAACTAAAATTAACCTTGAAAGATATCGCAAGGTTGAAGATGCTCATGACGTTTTGGCAAATGCAATGTCTGATCACGATATGTGGGTTGACAAGCCAAACCGATTTGAAATGAAGCATTCAAGATGTCAGCTCGGTGCTATTTCTGTGCACCATTTATCCTTTGGGACTGATACCCGTATTGAAGTGGGTGATCTCGTTGATAATTACTACATACAATTACCCATACATGGCCAATTACATCTACACAAAAATGATAAAACAGTTGATGCCAACCCAAACCATGCCTTTATTATGTCACCTGGTAGCGAACATACCTTGGAAATAAATGGAAATTGTATACAGCGTATTATAAAAATACCTCGTAACATAATAGAACGACAGTTGACAGACATGATGAAATGTTCAATACCTCATCCCGTGACTTTTGATCTAGCTATGCAAAGTGATTGTGGTCATGGAGCGTCGTGGTGGCGACATATTCAGTACTTAGTCGCAGAATTAGATCGCCCTGATACAATGTATAACATCAAACCAATGGCTAATGACATGGGGAAGATGATTGTTAACGGACTATTGCACGGACAATGGCATAATTATTCAGATGCGCTCGACGCTCGTAGTTCGTCAATAGCCCCAGGTCATGTACACCGAGCAGAAACATTTATTAAAGATAATATCTACGAAGACATGACCATAGAAGATATTGTAGCCGCTGCAAAAGTACGTAAGCGAACCCTTTATGATGGTTTCAAACGTTTTCGTGGTATTTCACCTATTTGTTATCTGCATAATTTACGCCTAGACATGGCACGAGAAGAGTTACTTCAGCCTGGTAACGACATGAATATAACTTCGGTTGCGATGAAATTAGGGTTTAATCATCTAGGAAGGTTTTCGATAAACTATAAAAAACGCTTTGGTGAATCACCCTCGCAAACGTTACAGAAAAGGCTGTAATACCCAGTTGATTAAATTCTTTCCCACTGGTAGATGAACTAACTGATAAGCATATTAGGTCTATGCTTATCACGTTATGACGAGAAAAAACCAACTCAAATCAGTCCTTATAGCTTACTAACCAGCAACTCCAATTAAGTCAATTTCAGCGACCTACTTTAATTATCAGGCACAAAAAATCCACCTCATTTGAAAGTGGATTCTTTTTGTTATTATACGACCATAGCAAAAATTAAATTATATCAATTAATCTCTCAGATAAAATTGTCACTATTCGTCCAAGTTATTGTAATACCAGTTATAAATATCTTCAGCCGTGGTAAACCATACGTCATCTTTACTTAACATATATTCATATGCAGCTTCAAAGTGCTTAAGACGATGCGGTACCCCCATAATATAAGGATGAATGCTCATCGACATAACCCGCGGTTGCTCTTTACCCTCTTCATACAAACGGTCAAATTGATCAATCACTCTGTCATACCAAACTTTTGATTCATGAGTGTGAACAACCATCATAGGCAAATCACTCAACTCCATACTATAAGGCATGGCCATGATAGGACTCGAGCTAGTTTTTATTTCTACAGGTTGTTCATCCATCGGAAAATCACAAACATACTTAAAACCAGCCTTCGCGAGATAATCTAGTGTATCTAAAGTTTCATGCAATCCGGGTCCAAGCCAACCTTTAGGTGATTTACCAGTGTACTCTTTTAGTACTTCAAACGAGCGACGAATATTCTCTTGTTGATCTTCTACAGTATGTAATGCTGCTTGGTGATAGCCATGCCCCATAAATTCCCAACCAGCCTCTTTCATCGCTCGTGCAACAGGCTCTCCTGAGCCAGAACACACAGTCGCATTAATCGCGGTTGTCGCACGCAAGTCATGTTTATTGAAAAAATCTAGTAAACGCCAGATCCCAACACGCATGCCGTATTCATGCCAAGCCCAATTAGGTACATTGGGTACCGTACTTACCCCTGCTGGAGAAGTCACGTATTCTCTAGCAATAGGCTTCTCAATATCCCATTCTTCTATATTAACCACGGTATATACTGCAATCCGCTTACCTTCGGGTAACGACCATTTAGCACGTTGTGGCATCGCAGAAAATTCAAAGCGCTCTTCTGGACGTTTCATTATTTATC
>ERZ1048872.691-NODE-691-length-34231-cov-10.521038_pt1 | contig 34231 bp, 30 predicted proteins | sample MGYA00383100_ERZ1048872 | MGnify/ENA primary metagenome ERZ1048872 (study PRJEB29581, sample SAMEA5548370) | metagenome | biome: marine; feature: coastal; material: water | depth 50 m | study: Short-term variability in the microbial, nano- and picoplankton...
TTGTGGCTAACAACTCGCGGCGATACCTAGGGCCAATTCCTTAGGGCAAGTCCTTTGGGCAAAGTCGCGAGAAGATAGCAGGCATAGCCCTTATTCAAAACCTAACAGGTCTTTTGAGTTGACGGTTGCCAGCAATGTTTGTTCGCTCACGCCCTCGACAATCTCCGCGTGTCCGAGTCTGCGAAGCAGAATCAATTTTAAGCCCTTGTCTGTTACTTTTTTATCCCGATACATAATGTCCAACCACTCATTTCTCGAGGCGTCAGGCGGAACAGTCGGTAATCCAGAGGAAGCAATCAAGTCTTTGAGCCTAATCGCGTCTGCAAGCTCACACATGCCCAATCGCACAGACAGGTCAGCGGCCATCACCATGCCGGCAGCAACAGCCTCTCCGTGCAGCCAATTGCCATAGCCCATGCTATTTTCAATTGCGTGTCCAAACGTATGACCAAAATTAAGCAGCGCCCTCACCCCCATTTCCTTTTCATCCCTAGAAACGATGTCTGCTTTAATCTGACAATTTCTTTTAAGCGCATAGGTCAGTTTTGAAATATTGAGAGACAATAATTCAGTAATGTTTTCCTCCAACCAGCAAAAATCTTCTAAACTGCCCATCGCACCATGCTTAATGACTTCCGCCATACCCGCTTGGAGTTCTCGTTCTGGCAAAGATGACAGCAGCTCGGGGTCTATGATTACCGCTTTTGGCTGGTGAAAGGCACCGATCATGTTTTTACCCAACGGGTGATTAACCGCTGTTTTACCGCCCACCGAGGAGTCAACATGCGACAGTACTGTAGTTGGCACTTGTATAAAGGGAACACCCCGCTGATAACAAGCAGCCGCAAATCCGGTCATGTCACCGACAACACCGCCGCCTAAAGCCAGCAATGTCACCCCACGATTAGCATTCATTTCAATTAGGCGGGTAAAAATAAGATTTAAGGTATCCAGCGTTTTGTATTGCTCGCCGTCTGGTAGTGATATTGCATCAACGCGATAGTCGGATAAATGCGCGAGTACCCGATCAAGATACAAGGGTGCGATCGTTTCGTTAGTAACAATGAGTACTTGTTTACCTCCGATATGTCGGCGAAGCAGGTCCCCGTCATCCAGCAACCCTCCGCCAATAAATATTGAGTAGGAGTCCGCTCCGAGTTCTAAATTAACTGTTTCCAACGTCTATGCCTTGATGTAGTTTTCTTGCTCGAGCTTTCGAATAATCGCGTTCACGATCTTTCGGCTATTGCTTTCGCCCAGATTGACCCTGATATCAGCCAGTTCCTGGTAGATCGGATCTCTTTCTGCTTTCAGGCGCGTGAGGATCTCTTTCGGATTACCTTGTTGTAGCAAAGGACGCTTCTTGTCCTTCTCTGTTCGCTTGAGCTGCATTTCGACCGTCGTATCAAGAAAAACAACCACGCCCCGGGAACACAGGTAGCGTCGGTTTTCAGGTTTCAAAATGGACCCTCCACCGGTTGCCAACAACACCTTCGGTTCTTGCGTCAAATCGTCAAGCACGCTAGTCTCGCGAATCCTAAATCCCGCTTCACCTTCAACATCAAATATCCAGGAAATATCAGCACCGGCTCTACGCTCTACTTCCTGATCGGTATCGATAAATTGCAATCCGAGCTCTTTAGCCAGCAGCTTGCCAATCGTCGTTTTACCCACACCCATGGGACCAATCAGAAATACATTCTGATTGCCGTGGAGTTTGTTATTTGAAACATGGGCGTTCAATGGAAAAAGGCTCCCGGGCGCAAATTAAAATGGAAGAGCAAGCAAAAATATCGTCTCTTTCGAAAGCGCTTTTTCGACTACCTAGGGATCTCCGGCAAGTTCTCCCAAACACCAAGCTTAACGATTTCTCAAAGAGTCTTCTATTATCCGAGGTGTGATGAATATTAACAACTCAGATTTTTGCACTTGGTCAACGTTACGCTTAAACAAGCGCCCTACGTAAGGAATGTCACCCAAAAATGGCGTCTTGGTGATAGATCGCGTTGTGTTTGTGTTGTAAACACCACCGAGCACAATTGTCTCTCCGTTGTTAACCAGCACCTGCGTGACTATGTTGTTTGTATCGATAGACAAACCACCGGCGGTTACAGCACCCACAGTATCTTGCTTAACATCCAATTTCATAATGATTCTGTCATCGGGCGTAATCTGCGGCCTAACCGTCAATTTCAGTTCAACCTCTTTAAATGAAGTTGTCGTACCGGTTGTGCCACCTAATCCTTCACCACCGGTTGCTGATTCGTATGGAATTTCCTGACCTGAAGAAATACTCGCTTCTTGTTTATCCGCAGTGATGACTTTTGGTCTCCCGATAACCTCAGCCTCACCTAGGCTCTCGAGAGCGGAGATTTCAAGATCCAACAAATAGCTGCCACTCACAACGCCTATCGCAAAACTGCTCGCGTCCTGACCTTGCGCACCTAGATCAACAACAAGATGATCTGGGCTCGTAAATGCCAACGTACCGTCTTCACTTGGCGTGCGAATTTCGTTTACTGTTTCGAGTGAACCGCCAGCAAATGTGCTGTACTCACCATCGTTGTAGGAACCGGTTCCAATACCTCCCCACCTAACACCGATAGACTCGGAGACATTAGAGCTTGCCGAGACAATTCTGGCTTCAATCAGCACTTGACGAACAGGCACGTCCAACTTATCCAGAACTGCCCTGAATTCCGCGATCTTATTTGCAGTTTCCGTCAAGATAATTGAATTTGTTCTTTCATCAACGATGACGCTACCTCTACTTGAGATCACACCGTTGCTACCTGCCGTAACCCCATCTTCATCTGCACGATTTGCTGCGCCTTGGAACAAGGCAAAAATTTCAGAGGCACTGGCATACCTGATTTCAATGAATTCGGTGCGTAAAGGAGCTAACTCGGAAATTTGTTGGCGAGACTCGAGCTCCTGCTTTTCCCGTGCCTGCAGTTCTGCCGCCGGTCCAACCATTAAAACATTACCGATTTCACGCTTATCCAGTCCCTTGGTCTTCATAATGATATCGAGCGCCTGATCCCAGGGAACGTTTTTCAGGCGCAATGTAATTCTGCCCGCTACGGTATCACTAGCAACCAAGTTAAGATCGGTGAAATCAGCGATTAATTGAAGTACCGCGCGAATTTCCACGTCCTGAAAATTCAAAGACAGTTTTTCGCCGCGATATCTAAACGCGTTATCTCTCGTGGACTCAAGTTCGGCTCGCGTCAGCGGCTTCACTTCGAGCGTGAAAATATCATCCGCCTGATAGGCCAAGTAATCGTAATCACCTGTAGGCTCAATCAACAACACGGTATTCTCGGCCTCTGGTAGAGAATCAATACTCAGCACAGGAGTAGCAAAGTCTGTTACGTCTAACCTACGCTGCAACTGCTCAGGGATCAGTGTATCTTTGAACTCGACCCGTATTTTTCCGCCATCATAAGCAATGTCAACATCAACGCTGGGGTCTGACAGCTGAACGATGACTCGACCTTCTCCTTGCTCTCCTCGTCTGAAATCGACCTCGTCTACTCGCGCCTGCTCGTTGGATGTATAGCCAGACTGAGCACGCGATTCAATTTGATTACTCGGGCCGCCACCCAATTCAGCGCCGACACTTCCCGCATCTTGCTTCCCAACGAGCACGTAAAGGGAGTTGCCTTCAATTCGAGTTGAGTATGCCACAAGCTCGCTCAAGGAAACGATCACTCGCGTTCTGTCGCCTGCCTCAACAACCGTCACACCTCGCGCGTTACCCGTACCTAAAGAGTGGTATTTTGAATCCAGCCCACTGGAGACGTTAACAAGGTCAAGGGCAATTCTAGCCGGCTGTTCAATGGTATATCCCGTTGGTGCAGGTGGACGGCTGTCGAACATCATACGTATTTCGATTTTGTCGCCCGGTAATGCAGAAAACTCGATGTCACTCATTCGGGCAGCCGAGGCATTCGCAATAAACCCAAGTACTAAAAACAACGAAAAACCTATTGATTTAATTAAATCAGGGTATGCCCCAATACTTTCCTTGCGGTGTTTTACTGCAATCACTTCTTGATCAACCGTGAATGCCATGACTCGCTCCCAATATATTCTTTTCGTTGTTACTCACTAGAGTGACTAACTACTCGACAACACTTTTTAATTCGATAGTTCGCGGTCTTTTCAACCAGCCACCACCACCATCGCTAACAATTTCAATAATGTCTATTCTAGTATCGGTAATACTTTCGACCTGCCCCCATGACGTGCCCATAAAGTCACCGACTTGCACACGATGAACACCAGCGTCTGCGTCTTCGATTAACGCCCAAGTCGCGCCGCCTTGTTCGAGTGAACCAACCATTACAAGCGAAGCTAGATTATATCGCTCAAGATACTGTTTCACGTGATTGACGGGTGGTTTCACGCCGCGATTAACTTGCTGTTCTTCAGTCAGCACAGGGATTACAACCGGCGGTTCAAACGGACTTCGCAGGTTGGCAGAACCATAAGTAAATGGTTGGTAAGGTTCAAACTCTGGCAACGGTGCTATCTGACCACTGGGCTCATTTGCAACCTCGGCCATAAACGTCCGAATATCGGCATACTGATCCTCGGCACCACAGGCGCTTAATAGCAATGAGGCACTTGCCAACGAAAAAAAACGAACCACTACTAACGTAATATTCTGTTTTATCATTCTAGCGCCTGCCTAGCCCCGCTCATCATTGTAGCGATAGGTTTTAGCGGTAATACTCATTTGAATGAGCCCCCCGGTAACTTCAATATTTCGCTGCGCATTTCTAGGCCGCACGGGCGACATGCTGAAATCATGAAGCGTTACGATGCGTGACAAATCAGCAACGTCACTCACAAAAGACCCAAGATCGTGATAGCTACCGGACACTACGATCTTAATTGGTTTTTCTATATAAAACTCGTGCTGCTCTTCAGGTTGAAGATCGATGCTTGTGAACGACAAGCCATTCTTTAATCCGACTAGTGTAATGTCTTCGATTAACCCAGGAATTTCTGTATCGCTGGGCAATTGTCTGAGAATTGCTTCGAAGGATTGCTCCATCTCAAGTTGTTGTTGACGGTACGCTTCGAGATGTGCGGCTTCAAAGTATTTTTGACGATAAGTATCCCGAAGCGTCGTTTCTTGCGCTCTTGTCCTTTCTAATTCGGTTTGCAAGTTTGTCACATGGATAAAATATCCCGCTGCCAGCGCACCAACAAACGCCAACACCCATATGATAACCTTTACAGCGAAGGGCCATGATCCTACGTTATTAAGGTCGTTTAGCTGTTCGGCATCAAAGTTCTTTAAGCTTTCGACTACGTCTTCTAAAGCCATACCTAATTCGCCTCCTTGGTAGTCGGCGAATCTTGTTTTACCGACAATTCAAAGCTGCTCGCCTGCGGACCAAAGGTCGGCGCCGCGTTTATTTCCGTTACGTTAGGTTTGGTAAACCATGCTGACTCCTGGAAGTTCCGCAACTGACTTGAGATCCGGTTATTTGATTCAGCGACACCTGAGATCTCGATGTTTTTATCGGTTACAGCAATTTCCGTGTAAAAAACCCGATCCGCAAGCTTGCGGGCTAACTCATCAAACATGCGCACAATAACCGGTCGGTTACCCTGCAGTTCCTGAATCACTTGCATTCTGGACAACAACTCGTTGCGTTTCTGCTGAAGCAGCTTGATCTCCTCGGTTCGCCCCTCGAGCACCTTGATCTCTTTATCGAGGAACCCATTTCTGGCTGCCTGAGAATCGATTGAGCCATTGTAAAATCTATCCACGGCAAAAATCAGCAGGCAAGCAAAAACAACAATGCCGGCGAGCACATTCAAGAATTCTTTTTTCTTCTCTTCCCGCAGTTCTTCACGCCAGGGCAACAAATTGATTTTTATATCAGTCATCTGTTGGCCCCCGAGCTTGCCCTGCAACGAGACCACAAGCACTAGGCGTTCGCATACGCGAGCCGCAACGCATTAGTCAAAACTCCGAAGAGCCAGACCACAAGCAATCATTAAAGCGGGTGCGTCATTCGTTAAAGAGACCTCGTTTACCTTCGTAGAGAGAGACATATTCACGAAAGGGTTTGCCATCGAGGTGGGTGTGCCTAGCTTTGCGGCAACCATATCCGCTAAACCTTCGATTGAAGCAGTGCCGCCAGCAAGGATAATGTGATCAACATCATCGTAAGCACTGGAAGAATAAAAGAACTGCAGTGAGCGGGTCACCTGCTGAACGACAGCTTCCCTGAATGGTTGTAACACTTCAGTTTCATAGTCGTCCGGCAAACCGCCCTGCTTCTTGGCAAGACCCGCTTCCTCGACCGACAAACTGTACCGTCGCTGGATTTCTTCTGTCAGTTGCTTACCGCCAAAGAGCTGCTCTCGCGTGTAAGGTGTGCTCGAGTCGGTCAGTACGCTTAATGTCGTCATCGTCGCGCCGATATCGATAATCGCGATAATCTGATCGTCGCCATCTTCAGCAGTAAATTGTTCTCGCACTAAATTGAATGCTCGTTGCATGCAATGCGCTTCAATATCGACAACTTTTGCCTTGAGGCCACCCAATTCTAATGCGGCCTGTCGCATTTCAACATTTTCTCTTCGACACGCTGCCAGCAGAACTTCTACCTGCTCCTCACTCCTCGGTGATAGCCCCTGTACTTCGAAGTCCAATGCCACTTCATCGAGCGGGTAAGGGATATATTGATCTGCCTCTACTTGGAGTTGACTCTCTGTTTCGTCTTCAGTGAGCGCGGCAGGCATTTCAATCGTTTTGGTGATCACAGCAGAACCGGCAACAGCCACAGCTGCTTGCTTAACTTTTGTCTTTGAGCGCTCGACCAGACGCGCTATGACTTCGCCAACACCTTCGACGTCGCTGATGTTCTTTTCTACAACCGCATTTTCAGGTAAAGGTTCCACGCCGTAACTTTCAACACGATATTTGCTACCGGAGCGGCTAAGTTCCAGAAGCTTGACCGATGTAGAGCTAATATCTAGCCCCAACATCGTATTTGGCCCTTTGTTCAAAAACCCAAACACAGTAAATTCCTTTTCAGTACACGCACTTACGGACGATACATGCAATATCACATTAAATAACACTCTTTTGCTTATCGCAAACAATTTAAAGTAAGTAAAAATGCTTATCTAGCTAATTATCCATCGTTCATGACGTTTACAAGGTGGGAATTTTCAGCGACTTTTTGATGTGGTATACCTATTCCAATTGACTTGACTCCACTTTCCAACAAAAAAAGCTCTATAATTGATGCACACCTTCCCAATCCGGTTACTGACTTAACATGCGGCTACTTGCCAGCTTGATTCTATGGTTCGCCCTGACGCTTGTGTGTGGCACGAGTCTTGTTCTGTCGGGCATGTATCTGTATCTCAATCCGCAAATTCCAGACGCGGCGCAATTCAAAAACGTCAAATTAAAGGCGCCGCTCCGAATTTATTCCGCTGACAACAAACTGATACAGGAGTTTGGCGAACGTTTAACGCCCGTGACATTCGAGCAGATTCCGCCCCTGTTTATCAAAGCCCTGCTGGACACCGAGGACAAAAGATATTTTGAACACAGCGGTGTCGACATCATCACTTTGGCTAACGCCAGCTGGCAACTTGTGCGCAATAAAGGTTCAATTCGCACTGGCGCCTCGACAATTACAATGCAATTGGTCAAAAACATTTCCGGAGAAACTGAGGTCAGATTTACACGTAAGTTTAAAGAAATGTTGTTGGCACTAAAGCTAGAAAGGGAGCTAAGCAAGCAAGAAATACTCACTCTGTATCTGAACATCATACCCTTTGGTAAGCACGCGTTTGGTATCAAGGCAGCAGCGCAGACCTACTACGACCTAGATCCCGAACAACTAAACCTTGCGCAATTGGCGATGCTGGCGGGCATTCCTCAGGCGCCTGAAGCCGGAAATCCAATAAACGGACCACGCCGGGCGATTGATCGACGAAACCTGATACTTTCTCGCATGCTAGGACAGGGCAGCATTTCGGTAGAGGCATACAATGAAGCTAAGGCTGCCCCTATAACAGCCAGTGTTTACGGGAGAGATATTGATCTGCCCGCGTTATATATAGCTGAAATGGTGCGTAAGCAATTACTAACAGAGTATGGCAGCGCAGCATACAGCGAAGGACTGATAGTCCACACGACAATCGACAGCAAAAAACAGCTCGCAGCTGAAGCCGCCATCACAAAGAAACTGAACGAATATGATCGCAGACACGGTTACCGCGGTCCTGAACACAAAAGTATTCAGGGGACCAGCGAGTATCTCGCAGCGCCAGAATATGGTTACCCCGCTAACTGGATTAAAACGCTAGAAAACGCCAAGCTGCTCGGTGACCAACACCCTGGCATCGTCCTCTCAGCAAATGAACAACAAATAAGGGTGTTGAACAAGTCGCTTGAGGTCATCGAGATCGACTGGAATGGAATCCGTTGGGCGCGTCCCTACATCGACGTAGACACGCGAGGACCTCGGCCAAAACTCGCCTCAGATGTCGTCGGCACTGGCGATTTCATCCGCATCGATAAAAGCGATGACGGCACATGGTCACTCGGTCAAGTACCAGCGATACAGGCAGCACTCGTTGCGCTGCACCCTAGAGACGGTGCCATCGAGTCGATGGTCGGCGGCTACCATTTCACGGCACAACAATATAATCACGCAACCCAAGCAAGAAGGCAGCCTGGTTCGAACTTCAAACCATTCTTTTATGCCGGCGCCATCGAATCAGGGCATACCGCGGCAACTATTTACAATGATGCGCCGGTCGTCTTACCCGGCGGGGACCTCGAGCAGGTATATCGCCCTTCAAACTGGCGAGATGAGTTTGAGGGAGACCTTCGACTGAGACAGGCGTTATACAAATCCAAGAATCTCGTTTCTCTCAGGGTAATTCTTGCACTGGGTGCACAAAACGCGATTGATTATGTCTCACGCTTTGGTTTCGATACATCGACCTTTCCAGTGAATGTTCAACTTGCTTTTGGCGGCGGCACCATCGCGCTCACACCATTGGAAGTGGCTACCGGTTATGCTTCGTTCGCCAATGGCGGCTATAAAGTCGACCCGTATCTGATATCAAAAATCGAATCAATTAACGGCACGTTTGAATTCACCGCTAAGCCACCTACGGCATGTGGGGAGAATTGTGCGGAAGGACAGTTAGCGGCCAAACGTATAATCGAACCGCGTGCCGCTTATATTATGGACAGCATCCTCCAAGACGTTATGCGCAAGGGAACCGGCGTCAAAGCTACCAGAGAACTGAAAAGAGCGGACATCAGAGGTAAAACCGGCACAACCAACGACGCTGACATTTGGTTTTCAGGTTACACGCCCGATCTGGTCGCCACTACCTGGGCAGGTTACGACAATAACGGATCCGTTGGCTCGCGGGAATTCGGCTCAACGACCCCGATTGAAAGCTGGATCGAATTCATGCGATCAGCGCTACCACCGGAGAGCGAAACATCCTCCCTTGCACAACCTAACGGCCTAGTGACGGTTCGAATAGACCCCCTGACGGGCCTGCGCGCGGCGCAGGATGATCGCGCAGCGATTTTTGAAATCTTCAGAGAAGAGTATGCGCCAGCTCCAGAGCTGGCGCAAAAAGAAGACGAGAAAGAAAATACGCTTCAAGAAATCTTCTAACACTCGCCGAGGCTAGTCGTAACTGGGAATCGTGTGCTTCCTCGCAACACCAGAATCAATGGCAGCTTGCGCAACGGCAGTAGCGACTGCTTTCAATAGTCTTGGGTCGAGCGGTTTAGGAATGATGTATTGCGGACCAAATTCCAAACTGGTCACACCTGGATATGCGGCCAACACCTCAGCAGGCACCGGCTCCTTGGCTAACGCACTAATCGCATGGACAGCCGCCATCTTCATCTCTTCATTAATCTCAGAAGCATGGACATCAAGCGCTCCCCTGAAAATGAACGGAAAACAAAGCACGTTGTTTACCTGATTCGGATAGTCCGAGCGCCCCGTCGCCATGATGACGTCGTCCCGCACCTCTATAGCCTTGGGAGGAGAAATCTCCGGATCCGGGTTTGCCATAGCAAATACAACGGGGTTTGGACCCATGTTCTTCAAGCTTTGCTCATCAAGCAAATTTGCGCCTGAGACGCCGATGAATACATCCGCGTCTTCACAAGCTTCAGCAAGCGTTCTTTTGTTCGTTGTCTGCACGAACATCGCTTTCTCAGCGGTCAAACCTTCTCGGTCGGAATGAATAATGCCCTTGGAGTCAACCATGTAAATATTATCTTTATTAAGCCCGAGTTCGAGCAACAAGATCATGATGGCTGTCGCAGCTGCCCCTGCACCTAGGCAGACCAATTTGGCATCCTCTATTTTCTTGCCGCGCAGTTCAAGTGCGTTAAGCAGTCCCGCAGCAGTGACGATGGCGGTCCCGTGCTGGTCATCATGAAAAACGGGGATATCCAGCATATCCTTCAAACGACGCTCAATTTCGAAACAGTGCGGAGCACCAATGTCTTCCAAATTGATACCACCAAAGGTCGGCGCAATGTTGGCAACGACCGTAATGAATTCTTCAACGTCTTGGGTTGTCACCTCAATATCGAAACAGTCGACGTTCGCGAAACGCTTAAACAGTAGCGCTTTACCCTCCATCACCGGCTTACTTGCTAACGCGCCCAGATTACCCAGACCTAGGATTGCTGTGCCGTTGCTCACCACACCAACCAGATTACCTTTAGACGTATAGTCGTATGCAAGTGCAGGGTCACGACTGATTTCTTTGACAGGCTCGCCAACACCAGGCGAATAAGCAAGCGCAAGATCGTCCGCATTTTCGGTCGCAGTCGTGACAGATATTGCAATTTTTCCAGGGGTCGGATTCGAGTGATACCGAAGGGCTCTATCCTTCATTGTATTCCCATCAGACATATTTAACTCCAGGCGTAGGTTGATTTTTGTTCTTTATCTTTGTGGGCTGATCCTGAGAATCGACACAAAAAAGGGCGCCATTGGCACCCTTCGACGACACTACCTTGCTGCAATAATAGGCGACTACTTCGCGCCTCTCGCGCCAAAGCGCTTATTGAACCTATCAATACGACCAGCGGTATCGAGAATTTTTTGCTTACCGGTATAAAACGGATGGCACTGCGAACAAACATCCAAATGGATATCTTCACAAACTGTAGAGCGGGTTGAAATCACGTTGCCGCAACTGCAGGTGGCAGTAATTTCTTCATATTTTGGGTGTGTTTCTGCTTTCATTGTTCTGAACCTGACTTAACCGGGCCCGAATGATACCAGAGACTCTTCTAATATCAAGCATCAATCTGGCTAACCAAACCACTGGCATATATTCCGACAAATAGGACCATCGTAAAAACTCCACCAGCACGCTTAAAAAGGCATAATACCTCCATAATTGGCTAACTTTTCCAAAAATTGTGACCGAAACAGTCTATCTCGAAGTCGCGCTCCCGACACCTATGCGGCAAACCTTTACCTATTCGGCCGTGTCTGACTTGGGACCTTTTCCTGTGGGTATTCGAGTACGTGTTCCGTTTGGCCGCAGGACCATGGTTGGGATTGTCCTCAGCACCTCAATCGAAACAACATTTCCTGCAGACAAACTGAAAGCGATTGACGAAAAACTCGACGCGACACCGGTCATCAGCCCGGTTTTAATCAGATTATGCCTCTGGGCCTCAGAATATTATCACCATCCCGTTGGAGAAGTTTTCTCAACAGCCATCCCGACACTCCTGCGCACAGGAAAATCAGCGAGCGAGCAACTCCGAGTTTTGAAACTCCACGCAGCCCCAAAAACGCTCGATAAGGCCATCGATGAGCTTACGCGAGCACCTCGACAAAGAAGCTTGCTTCAACTTGTTTCGCAGAGCAACGATGGCCTCACTCAATCTGACATCTCTGAACACGAATACAAGCGATCGATCGTCGATGCGCTAATTGCTCGCGGACTGGTAGCATGGCACACACGTGACAAGACCTTACGCCGGTTTTCTACCACGGGCACACTCAGCAAACCCGCCCCTTTCGACCTGAGCGAAGAACAACGCGCAGCAACACTTTGCGTCGCGAAGAATACAAGCCGCACAACCCTGCTTTATGGCGTTACCGGTAGCGGCAAGACTGAAGTCTATTTACAGAGCATCAGTCGATTGCTGCACGAGGGGCGGCAGGCGCTGGTGCTAGTGCCAGAGATTGGCTTAACGCCCCAAACCATTGATCGGTTCAAAACCCGCTTTGATGTACCGGTAGTTTCTCTACACTCAGGCATGACTGATCTTGAGCGATTGAACGCCTATCGGGCGGCTGCAACAGGGCACGCCGGCATTGTTATAGGCACACGCTCGGCGATTTTTACGCCCCTGCTTAACCCTGGAATAATCATCGTGGACGAAGAGCATGATGCTTCATTCAAACAGCAAACCGGCTTCAGGTATAGCGCCCGGGATCTCGCAGTGCTGAGAGGGCAATGGGAAGGAATCCCCACTGTGCTTGGCTCCGCAACACCCTCATTGGAAAGCTATCACAACGCACAAACGGACAAATACGCGCTCGCCGAGCTAACAAAACGTGCAGGAGAAGCTGGAGCAGCCAGCTTTGATATTCTTAACATTCGGAAAGCCGACCTGAAAGAGGGTCTATCCTCGACCTTGATTAATACAATGAGGACTCACCTGTCCGCTGGCAATCAAGTACTGGTTTTCATCAACCGGAGAGGCTACTCACCGGTGTTACTTTGTCATGAGTGCGGCTGGATCGCACAATGTACCCGGTGTGATGCGCGTCTTACTGTCCATTTTAATAGCTTGAGATGTCATCACTGCGCGTCACTGGCGAAAATTCCTAGAGCCTGTCCTGATTGCGCTTCTTCACAACTAGTCCCGCTTGGCGCTGGAACCCAGAGACTCGAGCAAGTGCTGAACAACTTGTTCCCTGACACCAAAGTGATTAGGGTCGATCGTGACTCAACTCGGCAAAAAGGCTCAATGGAAAAAGTTGTTTCAGAGGTAACAGAGGGCGGTGCTGCCATCCTAGTTGGGACTCAGCTACTTGCCAAAGGCCACCACTTTCCTTCCGTCACACTCGTCGCAATACCTGACATGGACGCTGGTTTTTACAGCTCAGATTACAAAGCGATTGAGAAGATGGGGCAGCTTCTTCTGCAAGTCGGGGGCCGAGCCGGCCGCGAGGAAAAGCCAGGCACAGTATGCCTGCAAACCCACTTCCCTAACGAGCCAATATTACGCTCCCTGGTTGATGAAGGTTATACACATTTTGCGCAACACTTGCTCGCCGATCGACTTGCGAACGAGCTACCGCCATATCATTTTCAGGCAATGATCCGAGCAGAGGCAGTAAACCGCGACGAAGCCATGAACTTCCTCAGCGAACTCACCAAGACACTGCAACATGTCCCCTCAACTTTAGCGTTAGGTCCCATTCCTTCACAAATGGAGAAAAAGGCTGGTAGGTTTAGGGCCCAGCTGCTTCTCTCATCAAGCCATCGAAAATCACTCCACCAGCTGATATCTCAATGTATTTCAGGCATCACCAGCGCTCCACCCAATCGAAAGATACGCTGGAGTATAGACGTAGACCCTATAGACACAATCTAGCGCTAATTCTAACGAAAGGCACAAACTAAACATCGCCTGCCTATGGATATTTCATGATAAACTCCGACTTTCACGCACATACAAATCATCGCTAGCGTCTGGAACACAAACAGGAAATGACGAAGGATTTTGCTAAAAGCCAAGCGCCAAACAACAGCTCACCCTCAAGACTTGCTGGTTGGGTATGGTTTGTTGTGGGGTTATCACTCGGCGTTTTTGGCTCGTTTGTGTTCTATGTTTCACAGGTAGTGCCCGTTGATGCTGAAGTTGCCGAACTTCTCGATCAACCGAAACCGAACCCCAGTCCTGCCCGAAATAAAGTTGATGATTTAAAGTGGGAATTTCATGAAATTTTCCCCAAATCCGTTGTCCCGATCATCGAAGAATACGGAGATGATGGAGCCAAACGACGAGCAAGAACCCCTGCAAGCTATTTACTTCAGGCAGGCTCGTTTCGTCGCGCCAAGGATGCCGACAAGCTGCGAGGTGAGCTCATTCTTATAGGCCTTGCGCCCACGGTTAAGAAAATCAGCAAAGACAACGAAACCTGGCACAGGGTTGTTATCGGCCCTCTGGACACAGAGCTTGAACTCACCCGCGCCAGAAACAGACTCGCGGAGGCTTCAATCGAGTCAATCGCACTCAGGGTGAACTAGCACGCTGTTTGAAGATTAAAGCCCCGTTTTATTTATCAATTACAAACAAGAGAACACAACACTTTGGAACAGTTTAGAGGCACAACCATACTTTCAGTTCGTCGCGGCAACTCAGTCGTCATCGGTGGTGACGGGCAAGTCACTATGGGCAACACCGTCATGAAAGGTAACGCAAGGAAGGTACGCCGCCTTTACAAAGATCAGATTATTGCTGGTTTCGCCGGCGGTACGGCGGATGCTTTTACTCTTTTTGAGCGTTTCGAAGCACAGTTAGAAAAACATCAAGGACACCTGGTTCGTGCCGCCGTTGAACTCGCCAAAGATTGGCGCACCGACCGAGCGTTACGCCGACTCGAGGCGCTTCTTACTGTAGCCGACAAGGATGCTTCTCTCGTCATCACCGGAAATGGCGATGTCATAGAACCCGAGGATGGCATTATGGCTATCGGGTCTGGCGGGCCTTTCGCGCAATCAGCAGCTAAAGCATTGTTGGACGCATCAGATTTATCTGCGCGTGATATTGTCGAAAAGGGGCTAACGATCGCAGCCGATATCTGTATCTACACTAATCATAACCGCACGATTGAAGAGATAAATTTTTCCTAAGTTTCAAATCAGGCTATGGCGCGGCGTGACAGAACGCTATTCGCCGCGTTTTTTCGGCAGCACACGAAATATACGGCAAAGCTGTCTACATAAAGCTGCAGGTGAAACTGCGCGACGCGGATAAACCTGAGGGCATTGTAACCGTCACCGTCACAAGGGAAGAGCCGGTCGCGTTCGACGGATCCGTCGTCAGGGAGAGTGCGATCTGTCGTCTGCTTCCTACCTCTCCGGAGCCTGCGCTGCCTATCAGACAACCATCGTCTGCCACTGACACATCGATCGTCGCGTCAGCAGGCAAGGCGCCGTTATAACGATCAGTAATATTCATTGTGATCCGGCCGACATCGCCGAACGAAACCAAAGGCTCCGTATCTCCGATGTGCGGTGCCACCTGCCCATCGCCATGCCCGACCGAAAACGCAGTCCCTGCCACGATAATGGCACCGTCGTTACTGACAACATCTACGGGCGCTTTTAGACTATCGCCAGCGACGGCCCCGGCTTTGACTAATTCAACGCCATTCACAAGCTCACCACTCAGACCATCCGTGAGTCCAAATACCGTGTCTGAACCAGAGAATCCGACAACAAGCGAACGACTGATGTTAAGTCCATCCCGTGAGCAATAGCGAGTTGTCGCCTCATCACAGGGTGATGCGGTTGAGTTATCGCAAAACACCGTTCTTTCATCGACCTCTCGCGGACAGGAACTGCCGTTGTATATTCCATTGCCTTTTTCAAAACTGAGGGAAGAGTTAAAGTCGATCAGCTCTTCGGCTTCACCCGTCTGAAAACAGTTGCCCAAAACCTGATCAGGGTCAGTGATGGGCGAACGGGGGCCATAACATTCTCGACTGAGAGTATCTCGGGAATCAGTGACCGCATCGCCACCTGTTGAAAACACACCGTCTTCGTTGCTATCAACAAACACTTCTGTCAAATCAACAAACACCTCTCCAAAGTCGTAAACACCATTGCCGTTGGTATCTGCAAAACTCTCCTCGCCAAGCGCAAAAGCCATCACCGTTGATCTGATGCCATACAATTGCCCTAACCCGCCGTTATAGCCTGAAGACGCTGAACCGCCCTGAGCGATCGCTGGTGTGTTGCAGGGTACAATGTTCGCATACGATCTGAAGGGTGCTGTCGCGGAGCCGGGATTAGAAAAAGTATGACTTGTGTCTCCCGAGTCATCTTCATCAGGGTAACGAGCATAGGTAATTTTTAGCGACGTTTCATTTGTGCAATTAGCAGAGACACAGGTAATACCGGTCTGGTCAGTATCAACCGTGTAGTCGGTGGTCAGGGTTAACAAATCATCCTCTGCTCCAGCCACAGGGCTGGCTGATTTTTCAACTCGCAGGATACTTCTGGCCAAATACTGTGTATCGCCATCTGCAGTCGCGACATCCTCCTCAAAAATGATCTCTGAGGGGCATGCATCATCCGTTAGAGTTCTATGAGACCCGATCAGCGGTGTTTTTGGATTAATACCATCGAGCGCAACAGTACAGTCTCCACCAACCGTGTTGCAGGCAGGACCTACCCGACCAAACTCTGTGCGGAAATTGACGGTGGTGCCATCGGGAACAGGATTATTAAACTTATCCGCTAGAAAAACTGACAGATCAACGCTGCCATCGGTTCGATCGGCGGCTTCGAAGCTGAGTTGGTTTACAGACAAAGTGAAACTGTCAAAATCTGCCACGCCGGAGTTAATAGAGAGCAGGTCGGACTGCGAATTTCTTGTCGTATCATCTACATTATCGTTGTCTGTATCGAAGATGATGGTCGCAGTGACCGTAAGAGGGGTCTGAACAAACCCTGCGTTGACAACCGCTGACGCTAATCCCATTTCATCGGTCGTGCCCGATACATCCTCTAGTACAATCCCACCCACAGACGTTGAAAGTGAAAATGTCACTAACTGATCCTGCACCGGGTCGCCCCGCGTGTCGAGCACCTGAAAGGTCACCTCTGCCGTACTAATACCACCCGACTCTGCAAAAAATATGGATTCAATATCATTACCAGCGGCATCGGTTACCGATCTAAAAACAATGTTGCCAACAGCTGGCGGGAAGACCTGAATATTAGCACTCGCCGTTTCACCGCTGATTGCCTCGGTGGCGGTGATAATATCGCTTCCTTCACATCCGTTTGCTTCGTAGGTCGCTTGGGCAATACCCAGCGCATTAGAGGTGCTCGTGGCACTGATCGAGGCAAGAAACCCACCATCGCCGTCGATTGTCGCGGTGCAGGTCGACGCAAAAGCAATCGAAATACCAGGCACGATGACATTGTTAGCGTCCACAACACTCACGCTAACGACTGAAGTACCGCCCGCTGATAGCGGATTAACGCCAATATCCATGCCCCCTTGCACAAAACCGGCACCCGTGCCGGTGCCAATTTGGAGACCGGCAACACCAACCTCAAAAGGCAGCACCTCTTCGACGTCTCTGACACGCACGGTTATCTCACCTGACCCCAGTATCGCTCCTGCGGACAGATCAAAATTAATCGCGCCATCGGTATCGGTGACGGTCGTCAACACTGTCGACGCTGGACTGTTGGACTGACTGATCGTGCCAAGCGAGGTTGTAATGTTCGCTTCAATGTTTGGAATCGGCGTGTCTACATCTCCGTTAAATGCAGTCGAGACACGATCAATGACAATGAGATTTACCGAAGCCCCATCAACTGCCGTGACAATGCTTGAGGGAACACCCGGTGTCGAATCTGTGAGGGTTAAGTCCAACACTATGTTCAGATTATTAACGCCGCCTGTCGTCGCAAGCCCATCTGATTGAACGTTTGTGCTCGCGACGATACTCACGCCGTTGACGGTTGCCGTCGCGGTCAAAACCCCAGCATTGGCTATTTGGCCGGCACCTAACTGAACAGAAGCGAGACCAGAGGCATCAGTCAGATCTGTGCCGGTATCAGGTGTTAACTGACCAACAGCAGAAGAAAACGTGACTATTTCTCCAACGATCGGGTCGCCTGTAGAGGTTTCAAGCAACACTCTTGCGGTAACGGGGGTATTACCCGTGACTTGGTTAGTTTCATTACCGTTGGTATCAACTACTGTGAGTGTAATTGTTGGTGGTGCATCAATCCCGCCATCACCTGTATCTACCGACGTCGCCAATCCATCAGATTGTATGTTCGTACTGCTAGCAACTGTTTCACCGCTGACATCGCTGGTAGCGGATACTGCACCAGCCGTTGCTACTTGCCCCGCGCCGAGTTGAACTTCGGCTATACCATTTTCATCAGTCAGGTCTGTTGCAGAGGAAGGGGAGATTTGACCAACATCCGAAGCGAAAGTAACAATTTCTCCCTCAACGGGATTTCCACTGCTGTCCAACAGCGTTGCACGAAGTGTTACCGGTACATTTCCGCTGACCTGAGAGGTCGCTTCACCGTTGGAGTCTAATACTGTTAGCGTGATGGTCGTCGCAGGTTGCTGCGCGCTACCACCGGTCGTATTGCTACCGCCTAAAATGCCAGCATCACCACCGCTTCCGCCACCGCCACATGCGCTGAGTAGTATTGTCAGAAATATTCCGATGCTGAACTTTTCTAAATGCCCACGCATTTTCCCCTCCAAAAACCCACGATGTTGACGCAATTTTGCCGGTCATATTTACGCTAAACCTTAAAATATGCTTTTTATGAAAGCAATGAAAATCATACTGTTAACATCATTACCTACGAAGCAGGATGAATTAAAACTCTTATCTGTAAGTTTTTATTGACGAACGATCAACCATTAACCAGTCACAGTAATCCATGACAAATCGCAGCGAAAAAAAACGACAGACACAAGTGGTAGGTCGTGCGCAGCCGAGGCGTTATAGGTTAGAATCCACTCCTCGTGGTATTGCAACACCTCTCAGTAATAATCTGTTCGACTTCGGGACTTCGCTCAGGCATGCCTCCCGTACTTTGTCATTTTTGGCAGAACGACTGAGCTGTAACATGTGCAACCTCCCTCTAATTTTTGCAAGAGTACAAACATGTCAAATATGACACCTCGCGAGATTGTCCACGAGCTGGACAAGCACATCATTGGTCAAACCGGCGCGAAGCGAGCAGTGGCTATTGCCCTGCGTAACAGGTGGCGCCGGTTGCAGCTGGATGAAGACCTTAGAGTCGAGATCTCTCCCAAAAACATCCTGATGATAGGTCCCACAGGCGTAGGTAAAACGGAGATAGCCAGACGACTGGCGAAGCTCGCTTCGGCACCATTCATCAAGGTTGAGGCGACAAAGTTTACCGAGGTTGGCTACGTCGGCAGAGATGTTGAGTCCATTATCAGAGATCTGGTTGAAGTGGCGATCAAGCTGCGCCGCGATGAGACCATGAAAGTGATGAACAATCGTGCCATCGATGCTGCGGAAGAGAGAATTCTCGACGCATTGCTAACACCGGCACGAACAGACGATATGGTAGAGGACAAAAATACCGCCACCCGCCAACTGTTCCGAAAAAAACTGCGGGAAGGCGAGCTTGACGACAAAGAAATAGAACTTGAGGTCAGTGCCGCATCCGTTGGCGTTGAAATCATGGCCCCTCCTGGCATGGAAGAGATGACAAGCCAGCTTCAAAGCATGTTTTCGAATATGTCTCCCGGCAAGACGAAAACGAAAAAACTGAAAGTAAAAGATGCACTCAAGCAAGCAACGGAAGACGAAGCAGCAAAACTCGTTAACGAAGATGAGTTAAAAAGTGGCGCGGTTGAGGCGGTAGAACAGACCGGTATCGTTTTTATTGATGAGATTGACAAGGTTGCCAAGGGATCTGACCGAGGCGGCGCAGATGTTTCTCGAGAGGGTGTGCAGCGTGACCTGTTACCGCTTATCGAGGGTTGTACAGTTTCAACAAAATACGGCATGATCAAGACAGACCATATTCTGTTTATCGCGTCTGGCGCTTTTCACCTAAGCAAACCCTCTGACCTTGTGCCTGAACTTCAGGGAAGATTACCCATCCGAGTTGAGCTCTCGGCACTCAGCGTCGATGACTTCAAACGGATTCTGCGCGAACCTGATGCCTCACTGACTGAGCAGTATCAAGCACTTTTGCAAACCGAGGACTTGGCATTATCTTTTTCTGAAGACGCAATTACGCGCATCGCGGAAATCGCGTGGCAGGTAAATGAGAAAACTGAAAACATTGGTGCACGCAGACTTCATACCGTCATGGAGAGATTACTGGAAGAAATTTCATTCGAGGGCAGTGAGAGTCGCAGCAACGACAACGGATCAATCGCCATTGACGCCGATTATGTTAATGCGCACCTGACGGACCTTGCCGACGATGAAGATTTAAGCCGATATATTTTGTAAACAAGGGTAAATTCGATGGTGCCTACGGAAATAAAACTGCATCAGGTTTCAGGCATTCTTGAGGTTCTCTTTGAGGATGGCAATGGCTTTAAACTTTCAGCAGAGTATCTCAGGGTGTTCTCGCCCTCAGCTGAGGTCAAAGGCCACGGTCCTGGACAGGAGGTGCTGCAACATGGCAAGAAAATGGTGAAGATCGCCAACCTTGAAGCACAAGGGAACTACGCCATAAAGATTACGTTTTCTGATGGCCACGACAGCGGCATTTACAGCTGGCAATATCTTTACGAACTGGGCAGCCAGTTCGAGTCAAACTGGTCAACATATCTCGCGCGACTGAGTGCGGCCAAAAAAAGCAGGGAACCACAGTTTATTGCGGTTGGCTGAGCATTCTCTGACGTAGAGACTTTGGTAAAACTGACAATATCGCCGGCAGCGCGATGAATGTTGTGATGAGCAAAATCGTTATCGCGACTGCCAACAAAACACCGATTGAGGCTGCCCCTTTATGCGGACTCAGCGATAGCGACGCAAACGTGCCGATGGTTGTTAGCCCACTAATCACCACGGCGCGGGAGGTACTGGAGGCAAGCGCATCTGACAAGCTTCGACTCATTTTAAATCTATGGATAACGTGCACCCCAGTGTCCACGCCAAGCCCAAAGATGAGTGGCACCACCAATATATTGGCCATATTTAAGCTCAAACCCACAGTCTGGGCGAAGGCAAAAGTGAAGAGCACGGTAAGAGATAAGGGCAGTATCACGAGCGCCGGCAATATCAATCCCCTGAAGTAAACAATCAGGAGCAAAGATATTGCAAACGTTGAATAAAGCACCGCTTCAATAAATGATTCCACCACAACATTGCCAACACCCCATTCCACTACAGATCTTCCGGCAACATTAGGTGCGACGCTCTGAACCTGAGTGATAAACCTGTCTGTTGCTTCTCTATTGTCTAATACTATGCCGGGCTGCACCCTGATCAAGTAACCGCCATTGTTGGTCATTAGGTTTTTTTGCAAGGTGTCTGGCAGATCAGCCTCTCTAAAGGGGTTCGCCGACAAAAGCGCCTTAAGGTCCTCTAGCTCCGCGGATAGCTGCGCGCGCAACCCGGGCTGACCATTGCCTTGCAGCACACTCTGCATCTCATCGGTTTTCACCTTTGCAGCATAGCGAATGAACTGATCAACAATTGGCGCATTCGAAAATTTGCTGCCTTGGCTGACTTCATTAAAATATTCAATCGCGACATCTAAACCCAGCGTGTCTTCACTCGGTTCTTCAAGCTCTATTGTCTCGATGACAAGCAAAACATCTTCCAGCATTTTTTGCTTATCAAGCTGATCTGACGGTACAATATTGGAAATAGAAAAAACGTCTCCGACAGTATCGAGCTTTTCCAAGTCAGCCTTTAATTCCTGCGCCTCTGACAAATCGTTCGCAACCACGACAACACTGTAATCAGTGACCATTTTTCTACGTTGCAATTCCAGTAACGTTCGCATCCCTTCTGAGCTTTCATCTCTCAGCGCCAACACACTGTAATCGAACTTCATATCTCTAACGAGAATGACCGAAACAGACATCAAAATAAAAAACAGCGACAGCGTCACGCCAGGTTTCAAACTATCAAGGGGTGCATTAAGGCGAACACCAGCCTTGTCTCCGAGACTGCCGAACAAGCTAAACATAGCCGGCATCAAAGTAATCGACAGCAAGAAAGCAATCACCATCCCGCCCGCAGAGATCAAGCCCAACTCACCAAGCCCATTATATGCAGTCGGGACAAACGACAAAAAACCTACCGCCGAGGTGCAGGTACATAACAACAAGGCCGGACCAATATCGACCGCTGCTCGCTCCGCTGCACCGAGCAGACCCGAGGACATCGACTCTTCACGCACTTTTAGTGAAAAGTGAACAGCAAAATCAATCCCAAGACCAAAAAACATCACCAAAAAGACTAACGATAGGGTGTTGTAACTTTCCACCACCAGCGTGGCGTAGGCGGAAGTCAGTACAACTCCGACAAACAACAGGACAAAAGTTGTCACAATAATCTGCCACGAACGAACACCTACCCCTAAAATAACAGCGAGCAAAAAGAGAGAGACGAAGCCTGCCAACTCAACACCGTCGAGTCCGGCTGAAATTTCTTCATGAGCGAGCGCAACTTCTCCCGTCAGCCTCACGTTGACAATCGAATTCAGGCCGGATTCTGGCCCCGGACTTAACGACAAGCGCGCGATCTCCTGCCTTATTCGCCGAACAATCGCCTCGTTAGGCAAACTCTGACCAAGATTCTGGCGACCCTTCACGATAATGAGCTGCAAATGCTCACCTGTTGTCTCCAGTCGACCCTCCCGTGTCGCAGGCGGGATCAAACGAGGATACGATGCTAAATCAGGCTCGCCATCAAGCACACTTCGTAACAAGGTGTCGAGCACAGGAGGCAAATCCATGCCAGGATAAGCACTCACCTGATCCGCTAGTATCATCACAATATTCGAGAGGCTTTGATCTTCAGATAAACGCAGCAAGGTGCCATAGTTAAACTGAACGCCCTGCAGCCAGCTTTCTAAATCATCGATATCCAAAAAATAGAGCCGATGGTCTGCTAGAAAAGGTTCCAAACCAGGCGTACGCACAAAATCAAAATCGTTAGAGTCAGAGAGCTCATCTGCTAACGCTCGTGTTATCCGCTCAACGTCATCATAATCATCGCCGGAAACGACGACTACCGCCGTTTGCTGTGAATCTGGAAATGCAGCTTTATAGCGTTCATTGTCCTGATACCAGCGAGTTTCTGCTGAGGGTTTGATCAGCTTGCCAAGGTCGGAATCGATCTTCGCAAACAAGCTTGAATACACGCCGGCTGCAACTGTTAACAAACCTAACACTAGCAAGGTCAACAGCGAGCGTTGCTCAACTACACGTACTGTTTTCCCAATTAACCCACCAATGATACCGATCACAAGCGTTTAGCCATCGTCACTCATCCAATCCATGGGCTGCTTGCTCTGCCAGAGCAAGATACAAACTTAGGAGCTTTTCCACGCACACCTCGTGTCGATAGGCCTGAATGTGGTTCCGGTTATTATTCGCCAACTTTCTCAGTTCCAGTGGGTGATCCACCCAATAATCTAGCTTCGCACTAAGATCTTTTGCATCACCACTTCTAAATTTTGCACGTTCATCAAGGGCAAATACGTTTGCAGCACTATCTTTTGAGTCAGATACCAGCACGGTATTACCCATCGCCATTGCCTCAACCACAGACATGCCTTCGAGCTCGATCATTCCACAGTGGACAAAAAGATCAGTCTCCCGATACCGTTTCAGTAATTCATCGTTACTAACCGTTTCAACGCTTGCATTGATTCCCTTACGGCTGATCAACGCTTTCAGCTTTGCCTCATTGGGTCCAGCACCGACCAATTCGAGTGAGATCTTTTTACGGTGCCGCGATAGCGCAATCGCCTCTATTAACAACGCCTGCTGTTTTTCTCCAGATAATCGGCCAACGGATAACACGCGAAACGTTTCATCTGAGCGAACTGGTTCCGCTGCCTTAGGGTTCTGAAAAAACTCATCTGGCACACCATTTGAAACCACTTCGACAGGCGTTCTGAGATGACGTTTTAACAGCTCGTCGGCAGCAAACTGAGATGGCGCGATCACCATATCTGCCCGGTTGTAAATAAAGTGTATAAAAATCTTATACAGGAGCTCTCTCAACCAATGAAAATTTAGCCCAAGGTTAAGTAAGAGATTCTCCGGTTGAACATGAAAAGAGCACACTACCGGCACTCGCATCTTTCGCGCCATCCGTATCGCAGCGTATCCGAGAAAGAAAGGAAACTGCACATGTAAAATCTTCGCACCTGCAAGTGCTTCACGCATTAAATTACTGTTGGAACGCGCCAACATAACCTTCATGCCGCGGATGATGCGATTGACACCAGGAATTGAAAGCCGAGGAAAGTAATACCTTTCTAGTCCACCCTGCCCGGAATACGCCTCAACATTATCAGTTGAAATACAACCGCGGGACTCTTCGATGTCCGTCGGGCATGAAAGAATTCTGAAACTGCAGCCCTCACGTCTCAGCGCATCGACAAACCTGCGAGACGAAACCACGGTGCCATTGTAGGGCAGATCCCAGGGATCAACGACAACACAAAGCGGCCCTAGGCCGAAAGCCGGCTCAGCAGAGATACGCTCGGCGGCGTTTTGTCCATGACTGCTTTCTGACACGTTTGTTGCTACCTCACAGGATCAATAGGACAAATTTGCCCTGCTTGTTGTTCGACTATTTTTGCAACATCCAGACAAACATCCTCTCTCCAAACATCCGCATATATTTGAACACTTGTAGGCAGACCATCAGCAATACCGGTAGGCACCACGGCCGCCGGAATGCCCAACAAATTACCCGGGGTGATAAACCTCAGACAATCGATGGTCAGTCGCGCGCCGGTGTCGGCTTGAATATCCTCATCGTGAGGAAACGGCAAATGGGTCCACACTGGACCAATGATCGTCGGATATTTGAGAAAAAACGCTGACCACAAGCTGCGTAATCTTGCACGTTCACTGTGAAGTATGTCCATTGTCGCTTTGTTAGCAGCGCTATTTGGCTGATAAATATCCACAAAATCAGTCAGCATATTTGCGACGTCATCACTCATTTGACCATCGAGTTGCACCAGCATCACCGCAACGTCCTTGCTCAGAAGTTGCCCCCAGAGTTCAGTCACAAGCGCTAGTTCGGGTGGTTCAGCTTCCTCCACATCCCAACCCGAAGCTGACAGAATATCTGCGGCACAATTCACACCGGCGACGGTAGCTGCAGGCATCGTCGCACCCGGGACAGACGTCACAACTGCCACTGATTTCGTCTCGATTGGTTTGCCATAAAGCGGTGCATCAACTGAAATAGGATCCAGATAATGTCTGCCCGACAAAATCTCATAGGCAAGCTTAAGGTCATCAACATGACGCGCCATCGGTCCCTGCACAGCCATGAGTTGTGACGCTAAACCATCCCCCTCTGGTGAGATAGAGCTATCCGACGGTATTCTGCCCGTTGTCGGCTTCAGACTGGCGATACCACAGCAATAGGCAGGATTTCTGAGGGACCCGCCAATATCATTACCTAGCCCCATTGGACTCATGCCGCTGGCTATCGCCGAGGCTTCGCCACCGCTTGACCCTCCAGCCACGCGTTCTGAATGCCAGGGATTGTTAGTGCGTCCTCGCAGCGGGTTATTCGTCGATATACGCAACCCGAACTCGGGCAAGTTAGTTCTCGCGAGAGGTATCGCACCAGCATTTTTCATACGCTGAACAATGACCGCGTCTCTGCTGGGCATGGCGTCGACCATCATTGGCACGCCCTGAGTTGTCGCCGATCCCAAGCAATCGATGTTCTCTTTAACGGTAAATGGTACGCCATGAAGAGGTCCGCTCGTTGCAGCGTTGTCTGCCTTCTTGGCCATTTCCAACGCTGATTCAGCAAGCGTCACCGTAACGGCATTGAGAGACGGGTTTACTTCGTCAATTCTTCGCAGGTGACTTTCGACAACGTCAACACTGGAGACAGATTTATCTCTGATCATACCCGCGAGTTCCACAGCAGACCTGCGCCATAGCTCTGCAGTCATTATTTACCCCCTAGATTGACATCAAACGCATGGATTTTGAGGATACCCACATCCCATTGAATGCGCCAACCCCGATTACCATGTAAAGTACATGGTTTGAACTTAGTTCTAATCGGATGTACTTCAGATGAGTGATGAAACAACCCATTTTGGTCTCAAACAAGTTCCCATAGCCGAAAAAGCCGGCAAAGTTGCAGAAGTCTTTCATTCTGTTGCTGGGAATTATGATGTCATGAATGACCTGATGTCTCTGGGCACACACAGAATTATGAAACAGATTGCTGTGGAGATGACCGCTGTCGGGCCTGGCGACAGGGTGATGGACTTGGCCGGTGGCACCGGCGATCTGACAGCAAAGCTATCCCGGATCGTGGGTGATGACGGTGAAGTTATTTTAACTGACATCAACTATTCCATGCTTACTGTCGGTCGGGACCTGCTGCTTGATAGGGGCGTCATGGGCAATGTTTCATTTCTGCAAGCAGATGCAGAAAACCTTCCCTGTCCTGACAATTACTTTGACGCAATCACGATCGCCTTTGGACTTCGCAACGTAACGAGGAAAGAGGCGGCGCTCAAGTCAATGCTACGCACACTCAAACCGGGCGGGCGTCTGGTTGTTCTGGAGTTTTCTCACCCTGAAAACCCCCTATTAAAAACCGCCTATAATGCTTTCTCTAATCTGTGGCCGAGCATCGGCAAAATGGTCACCGGAGATAAGGACAGCTATCAGTACCTCGTCGACTCGATCAAGGTCCATCCACAGCAGGGCCAGTTAAAAGAGATGTTCGTCGATGCGGGCTATGTCGATTGCAAGTACCACAACCTGCTAAACGGCATCGTCGCTATTCATACCGGAAAGAAAACTTTCGGGGACGCCAGGCCCTAACTCATGCGTTTGTTTCGAATTCTCAAAATTTTCTGGGTCGTCGCGCGCAACCGTCTCGATAGGTTAGTCACCGCAAACGAGCGCACGCCAATCTCCATCAGGATTATGCTGATATTACTCAGAATATTTCCGGCACCGAAAGCGTCGCCCGCGAGTTCCCTGCGTCGAGCGCTAGAGCAACTGGGACCCATTTTTGTCAAGTTCGGACAGATACTCTCAACGCGCAAAGATTTGTTTGATCCGGAAACTTCAGAGGAACTAGCGAAGCTGCAGGACCAAGTACCTTCTTTTCCTTCTCAAGAAGCAACCGGCATCATCGAAAGAGCACTCGAGGACACCATCGAAAATCTGTTCAGTGATTTCGAAACCGAGCCATTGGCCTCAGCCTCGGTTGCGCAGGTCCATGCTGCCGTGCTGCAAACAGGGGAGTCTGTCGTTGTTAAAGTGATTCGTCCCGGTATTGATCGCATTATTCGCGAGGACCTGCTGGTGATGCACCTTATTGCTCGCTGGATTGAGCGGCTTTCCGAAGACGGGAAACGATTGCATCCGGTCGAGGTCGTTAAGGATTATGAGCGAACGATACTCGATGAACTCGATTTAAAACTTGAGGCCGCTAACGGGGTAAAACTTAAAAAGAACTGGGACCATTCTGGCAAACTTTACGTGCCAAAGGTCTTTTGGGACTACACGCGAACCAACATTCTGGTGCTTGAGCGGATCTACGGTGTGGGTGCTTCAAATGTTCAGTATCTGAAAGAGCAGAACGTGAACATGAAGCAACTTGCTCACCTTGGCGTCGAGATTTTTTTCACACAAGTTTTTGAGCAGAATTTTTTTCACGCAGATATGCACCCGGGAAACGTCTTCATTGACGCTAACGATCCGGCGAACCCTAGTTACATCGCACTTGATTGCGCCATTATGGGTTCTTTAACCGAAGAAGATAAAAACTATCTAGCCAAAAACTTACTGGCATTCTTCAAACAGGACTATCTCGAATCAGCACGCCTTCATATTGAGAGCGGCTGGGTGCCCCCAGATACCGACATTCATGAATTCGAAGCTGTCATACGCAGCGTCTGCGAGCCCATTTTTCAAAAGCCAATCAGCGAAATTTCTTTTGGCCGTGTGTTAATGAGCCTATTCCAAACGGCGAGGCGCTTTAACATGGAAGTTCAGCCTCAACTCGTCCTGCTGCAAAAAACGTTATTGAATATCGAGGGCATGGGACGGCAAATCTATCCTGAACTGGACCTCTGGGAAACTGCCGCTCCTTTTATGGAAAAATGGATGAAAGACCGTCTGGGAATCAAAGGACTGTTGAATCGTTTTGGCGAGGCCGCACCGCGACTGTTCGAGCAGCTGCCAGAACTCCCAGCCTTCGCACTGGAAACCATGGCGGAACTCAAACAATTAGGCCGAAACAACAAATCTCAAGCAATGCTGTTAAAAGACCTAAAGGATACGCTCGAGCGCGATAGGCAAGAGCGTCGGCAGATGAAAGCAGCTGGCTTGGCGATTACCGCCGCATTTGTCGCGATGGCTACTGCGCTTATTCCCGATACGAGCCTCGGCATAAATAGCGAGCTTCTGCTCGGATCTTCAATACTCGGCAGCCTGGGCGTCTACTGGATGTTCTTCAAAGTCTAATAATACGCCCAACCTCCTGCTAGAATATGTTTTCGACAGGCTTTTATATTCCCTTAAAATGACAGAACAAATCACTGAATCGCCGACGCCCGAATGGCTCGCTGAGGTAAAATTTGACGCGACGGGCCTGATTCCTGCCATTGCTCAAGATGCTCGGACTAAACGCGTCCTGATGGTTGCCTGGATGAACCGCGAGGCGCTTACAGAGACAATAAACACCCAATCAGCAGTATACTGGTCTAGATCTCGAAACAAGCTATGGCGTAAAGGTGAGGAATCCGGCCATTACCAACGTATAAAGGAAGTCAGCATTGACTGCGATGGTGATGTTGTCCTACTCCATTTGGAGCAAATCGGCGGTATCGCCTGTCATACAGGTCGAGAATCTTGTTTTTTCAGAGTCTTGACTCAAGGTCAGTGGCAAACAATTGAGCCACAACTTAAGGACCCAAGCGAGATTTACCCGAACAAATAAACCGAGGCAGGGGCCGAGACGCGTATGTGCTATTATCGGGTTTTATATCGGCTCACGCATTGGCCGCTAAGCGAACAACAACCGAACAATTTGAACAGGATTTACCTAAGTGAGTGATGTAATTGACCGACTGATGGAAGTGCTGGAGACTCGCAGACATGCAAGCCCCGAATCGTCTTATGTCGCAAAACTTCATCACCGCGGTTTGAACAAAATTCTCGAAAAAGTCGGAGAAGAATCTTTTGAGGCTGTGTTAGCCGCAAAAGACGCTGGCAACAGTGACAGCGATGAGCATCGTACAGAGGTCATTAAGGAAACTGCGGACCTGTGGTTTCATACACTTGTTATGTTGAGCCACCTGAATATTTCAGCAACAGATGTGCTCAGCGAACTTGAAAGCCGTTTTGGGGTTTCAGGACTTGCGGAAAAGGCATCGCGACCGCGACAATGATTTATTATTTTCAAATGATCAGGCTTGATCACGAACGTAAAGATAGAAATTTAGGAGAGACGATATGCCCGGAATGACAGAACTAATTGTTGTACTCGTCATTGTTGTTTTGCTATTCGGCACTAAAAAATTGAAAACACTCGGTGGCGACCTTGGATCTGCCATCAAGGGTTTCCGAAGTGCACTTGGCGGCGCAGATGACAAATCAAAGCTAGAAGCAGACCAAGAGCCACAACTGAAAGATGTTACCCCAAACACTTCAGCGCAAGACAAAGTCGAAGCAAATAAAGAGAACTAGCCTTTATGTTCGACATAGGTTTCCCTGAATTATTGCTCATCAGTGTTGTAGCACTGGTTGTTATCGGTCCGGAAAAGCTACCTGAGACAGTGAGAACCGTCGCATTATGGATTGGGCGCTTTAAAAGAAGCCTGTCGAACATTCGCATGGAACTTGAGAACGAAATCGGCGCAGACGAAATTAGGCAGCAATTACACAACGAAAGCATTATGAAGGAGCTCTCTGACACCAAGAGTGAGTTAGAGGACATTATTCAAAACGCCGACAATTCAATTACTGAAGCAAAAAATTCACTCAAAGCGATGCCAACCGAGCTTTCCGATCACCCAGTGGACAACCCTACCGATGCTATCGTTGAGGATCCAGCTGGATTGCCAACAACGGGTATTGAGAACCCAACTGAACTGGAGGCGATTCAACCTCGCTTCAGTGAGCAGGAAAAAGATGCAGCGCCTAAACTCACTGGCAACAGCAAATAAGGTAACCGGTGACCAAGATACCTGAACAGGAAGAGAACCTGGACGAAGGCCAACCCCTCGTCGAACACCTTTTAGAGCTAAGAAGCCGAGTGCTTCGATCTCTGGCGGCGGTATTTATCATTTTTCTGCCGCTGTTCTATTTCGCTAACGACATTTATGGATTTATATCTGAGCCCCTGAGAGCGTTCCTGCCTGAAGGTGCCACGATGATTGCTACTGAAGTTGCGTCTCCATTCCTCACACCTTTCAAGCTTACTTTAGTGCTAGCAATCTTTATCGCGATACCCTACATCCTTCATCAAGTATGGAGCTTCATTGCCCCCGGACTGTACAAGAATGAAAAACAAGTCGCATTTCCACTACTTGTTTCAAGTATCTTGTTGTTTTATGCCGGTATTGCCTTTGCTTTCTACGTCGTTTTTCCCCTGGTTTTTGGTTTCTTTACCAGTGTGGCACCCGCTGGTGTTACCGTAATGACAGATATCAATCGTTATTTGGATTTTGTATTAAAGCTTTTCTTTGCCTTTGGTATCGCTTTTGAAATTCCAATAGCAACCATACTACTTGTCTGGACAGGTGCCACAGATGTCGCAAGCCTGCGTCGTAAGCGTGCCTACGTTGTTGTTGGGTGTTTTGTTGTTGGCATGCTGCTAACACCGCCGGATATCATCTCGCAGATATTACTTGCGCTGCCGATGTGGCTGCTCTACGAAATTGGCATTTTGTTTTCAATCTTTCTGGTTCGTCCAGAATCCGACTCAGATACAGATACAGATACTGGGGCGGATGCGTCGTAAACCACAAGAGATAAGATCATGATCAAGCTGTACCATGTCAAAGGAACCCGCGGCATAAGAGTCATCTGGGTGATGGAAGAACTTGGCATCCCATACGAAGTGGAGATTATCGATTTTAGCGCCGAGTACCGAGAGACGCATGAGTGGCGAAGCAAAAACCCGGTAGGTAAGGTACCCGTCATGGAAGACGGTAAGCTTACGATGTTTGAGTCTGGCGCAATGGTTCAATACCTGCTGGATAAGTACGGCGAAGGACAACTGCAACCGGCGCCGGGCTCCGATGATCACGCACAATATCTGCAATGGGGCTGGTTTGCCGAATCGACATTTGCACGTCCGCTAGGAGAAATTGTCAATCACCGAAGGAGCATTCCCAAAGAGTACCAGTCTGAGCTCGCGATTAAGGAAATGCAGCAACGCGCCCACACCTGTCTTGAGGCACTCGACCAGCACATTGCAGACAAAACTTACTTGTTGGGAGAATCATTCAGCGCGGCGGACATCATGATGGGTTACTCCCTTCATATCTGCGACCTGCTCGCACCTACCGACAAATATCAACATACAACCCTTTATTGGGAGCGATTAAAGACCCGAAATGGCTGCCGCATAGCAATTGACGCTGGCAATAAATAACAAAGGAAAAGAGCTTCACAAAGGAGTAAAAAATGGCTGTAACTTATTATGATTGGACAGAACACAATGCGAATATTCGCCCTGATAAAGTTGCCATTCTGGATGCTGACAATCAGCAAACGCTCACATACAAACAGTTAAACGCACGTGCCAACCAACTGGGGTCGTGGCTTAGCACTAACGGGATAAAGAAAGGTGATCGGGTGGCTATTCTCATGCCTAATTGCCCTGAGTTTTTCGAGGCGCAATTTGCATGCTCAAAAATTGGCGCGATCTGCCTGCCGCTTAACTGGCGGCTAACAGCTCCTGAACTTGAATATATATTGAATGATTCAACGCCCTCTGTTGTTATTTATGATGAAAAATTCAACGACCTGATAGCGAAACTAAAAACTACCTGCTCGGTACCAATCTATCTCGAAATCGCTGAAAACAAATCAGAAAGCCCCTATGAAACAGCGATCGCTGCTTCCAGCCAAACGCTGACTTCCACCTCCTGCACCCATGATGATATCTCTATGATCATGTATACATCAGGCACGACCGGGCATCCAAAGGGCGCACTCATTACCCACGGCATGACTTTTTACAACTGCGTCAACCTTGGCATACCCGCCGGCGTCAGTTCAAAGGCAATTCAGCTGGTTGTGCTTCCGCTGTTCCACACCGGCGGACTAAACTGCTACGCAAACCCCATACTTCACGCAGGGGGACAAATTGTACTGATGCGCGATTTTGACCCGGGCCGAGCTTTGGGGCTGATCAATGACGCAGAAATTGGCATCACACACTTTTTTGCCGTACCGGCTCCGTACCAGTTCATGATGCAACATCCAGATTTCGATACAACCGATCTGAGCCGAATCGTTGGTGCTGGCGTAGGTGGCGCACCATGCGCCGAAACAATACTAACAACATGGCTAGAACGCGGGGTTCCTTTAGTGCAAGGTTGGGGTATGACAGAAACCAGCCCCGGAGGGACAGCACTGGAAGCTGACGATGCGCTGCGTAAGCTTGGCTCTGCTGGAAAAGCTCTTATGCACACTGAAGTCAAAGTCATTGACGACAAAGGAGACGAAATCACAGATGGTGGCGTTGGTGAACTATTGATCAGAGGGCCAAACATAACACCGGGATACTGGAACAACCCGGAAGCTACCAAAAAAACCTTCACTGACGATTGGCTGATGACTGGCGACGCCGCCCGGGTCGATGAAGAAGGATTTGTGTATATCGTTGATCGCTGGAAAGACATGTACATTTCGGGTGGCGAGAATGTCTACCCGGCTGAAGTCGAGAACATCCTCTATCAGCTACCCGAGGTCGCAGAGGCGGCCATCATTGGCGTGCCAGACGATCGATGGGGAGAAACAGGCAAGGCTGTGCTGGTGCTAAAACAGGGACAGACCCTCGAGGCAGACACTGTAATTCAACACTGCATTCAAAATCTTGCCAAATTCAAGGTGCCGCAAACGGTAGAATTTATCGAGGCGTTACCTCGAAACGCTACTGGCAAAGTGCTTAAACGGACTCTACGAGATCAGTACGTAAGTGCCGGCACACCAGCGGTTACCTGATTCCAGCGGCGCCAACGGCACGCACCCACCGCCCGTTATTTAGCGGGGGATAATTGTACAAGTATGCCGTTGGCTGATTTCGGGTGAATAAACACTTGCGGGCCGCCAACACCAATGAGTTGAACGCCATTACTCTCTAGATCTTTTATCGTCGCATCGAGATCATCTACCTCAAGTGCCATGGTGTGCAAGCCTTCCCCTCTTGAGGCAACCGCTTTACCTACGGCTGAGTCGTCATTCATCGGGGCGACAATTTCAATAAACCCGCCATTGTCCATTGGAAAGAAGGCTTGTTTAATTCCCAGCGCTTCCGATTCCGATGTTCGCTCAAGCGCCATACCAAGCTTGTCACGCCAAGTCTTTATGCCTTCATCAATATCCTTAACCCGAATAACAATATGATCAACCCCTTTCATGGACATTACATTTCTCCTTTAAACCCATTCGAATAGCTGTCAGTGACAGCCAGTGATTGTGACATGAATCTGCATCATCTTCACAGTCGCACGAACAACCGCAATTTAACCGTCGGTTTGCTTGTCAGTGGATTAGTATTACGAATTGACGACTCCTGAATAAAATAGTGTATTCTCAAGACAACAATCAAGGGGAATAAAAAGATGGGAAACAGAACTGGGGCAGAGGTCATCGTAGATACGCTTGTAAACGCGGGTGTTAAGCACGTTTTTGGCATCGTAAGCATTCATAACATGCCTATCGTCGATGCCATTAGCCGCAGCGAATCAATTTCTATGGTGACAGCGCGAAACGAACAAAGCGCGACACATATGGCAGACGGTTATGCCAGAGCAAAAGGCGCATTAGGCGTTGCTCTCGGCAGCACAGGACCCGGCACAACAAACATGGTAACGGGTATTTACGAGTCAGCCTATGCATCGTCGCGCGTGCTCGTCATTACGGGGCAGGCGGAAACAACGTTCTATGGCAAGGGCAAAGGTTATGTCCATGAGGCAGAGAATCAAAAAACCATGCTCGAGACCGTGGCCAGAACGGTAGCTT
>ERZ1048872.692-NODE-692-length-34228-cov-7.612150_pt1 | contig 34228 bp, 32 predicted proteins | sample MGYA00383100_ERZ1048872 | MGnify/ENA primary metagenome ERZ1048872 (study PRJEB29581, sample SAMEA5548370) | metagenome | biome: marine; feature: coastal; material: water | depth 50 m | study: Short-term variability in the microbial, nano- and picoplankton...
CGAAGTCAGATACCCCAGACGCCCCTTTGTTCAAGCGTACTATAGTCCTAAAACTGCTTTAGCCATGATATTGCGCTGAATCTCATTGGAGCCGGCGTAAATTGAAACTTTGCGAGTGTTGAAATAGGCTGGCGCTGCGACAGCTGCGTATTCGGGGCCGATCGGCTCAACATTTAAGCCTTTAACAGGCCCGGAATTATCAAACGGGGCTGCATAATTACCCACGGCTTCGCAGTAAAGTTCTGTCAGATTTTGCTGTAACTCACTACCGCGACACTTCAGAAGCGAGGACTCGGGTCCGACGTTTTTGCCCGTGCTCAGACTGCTCAAAATCCGTAGTTCCGTGAATTCAAGCGCAGAAATTGCAATCTCGGCTTCGGCTATCTTCGCCTGAAATGCAGGATCTTCACTCAGCGTTTGACCATCACCGCTTTTTTCCGCTGTAGCAACTTGTTTGAGGCCGGCAAGACTCGCTTTGAGCCCGTGTGAATATGCATTGCCTCGCTCAAACTCGAGCAAATATTTTGCATAGGTCCACCCCTTCCCTTCCTCACCGATGAGGTTTTCGACGGGCACCCTAACGTCGTTAAAATGGACCATGTTAATTTCCTGAAATCCCTTTGCCGGACCATCGATGGTCACAATTGGCTGAACTTCAATGCCCGGAGTTGCCATGTCAATTAACAGGAACGAAATACCCATCTGGCGGATGTCATCATCGCTCGTTCTCACCAAACAGAAAATCATATCGGCATACTGACCAAGTGTATTCCACGTTTTAGAACCATTAACGACGTAGTAATCACCATCACGCTCGGCTTTGGTGCGCAGGGAAGCGAGATCTGAACCGGCGCCGGGCTCAGAATAGCCCTGGCACCACCACTGGTTACTCGCCAAAATATCGGGCAAATATTTGTCCTTTTGTGCCTGCGTGCCATATTTCATGATGACCGGAGCGACCATAGATTGGCCAAAGGGCATAATGCCTGGAGTGCCTGCTGCTGCCATTTCTAAATCAAACAGATATCGCTGGGTATGAGAAAACTCTGGACCACCGTATTCTTTGGGCCAGTTAAGCCCAGCCCACCCTTTCGAGTGAAGCGCTTTTTGCCAGTAGACATGATCGTCTTTGGTCAGATGTCCATTGGCGCTTTTGGCATGACGGTCATGCATTTCTTTTGGATAATTTTCTGCGATCCAATCTCTGACTTCTTTTTGAAATTCAAAGTCTTCGCTACTAAAGTCCATATCCATCGTTTGTCTCCAATACCACTAAATTTCGATCGGCGGAATATATCAAGATTCACTTCGGGTTGTCTAACCTCACGTGGTTTAATCCGCTTTTGATCGATTCTCAACAATCTTGAGAAATGATCTGTCCCTAAGCTCCTCCAGCGTTATTCCCGCATCCAGTGCATCCTGCGCAGTAAGCGCACCACAACTTATGCCATTGACAAAAAAATTGACCAGTCCCTGGCCGGTTGCTGCGTCGTCAAACGTGTTACCTACCAGCGATGCCTGAGATGCCTTATCAATAAACGCCTTGAGTCGCGCGCGCGCATCCTCAAGCCCAGTCAGAAAAAAGTAGAATACAGCTGCAAATCGAATCGGCAACTGAGCAGGATTGAGGTCCCAACCTTGATAGAAGCCTAGTCTCAGCGAATGCATGATATTGTCAAAGTGGAGTTTCCAAGCATGAGCGATGACGGCACTGTTGTCTGCGATTTCGAGCTCACTGAGCGCGTCTCCTCGATGGGGAGCAATCGGCATCACATTCGTAATGCCATCACACAGCGTCACCCTGGTGCCGGTCAGAGATACTTGCATAATATGTCTTGCGAAGTCTGCTGCTGGGTGCATGTGATCTTGATAATTTCCGGCGATATTACAGCTTGCGGTGTAATCAAAAGTGCCGAGCACTGCAGTCACCACGCGATCGGCACCAGCATCAACGAGCGCTGGGATGTTTATTTGGCCGGTCGGTGAAACAATTGACTGAATAGTTTCTATCATCAGTTCGAGTTTTAGTGAGTGAGACGGCAATCCATGCTTTTGCTCCAGTAGTGCTAAACACCGACATACGACCTCGACCTGTTCCGGTGTCGTGACTTTGGGGAGTGTGATCAAGAACGGTTGAGGAATATCGCCATCGGTGAGCGCCACAAGTTTTGATATAAAAAGATCAAGGGTTCTAAGGGAACGATGTTTGGTTTCCTCTGCTAAAGACTTGATTCTGATACCGGTTGATCTGGCGAGAGCGCCGGATTTGTGATCTTCGGCCATCGCTATCGCTGCAGATACGGCATGGCCATCCTCCTCCTCGTCGGCCCTAGAACCATAACCATCTTCGAAATCAACCCGATGGTCTTCTACGGCTTCAGTTTCGAGTTTACTTTTCACTCTGTCGTAAACTCGCTGGGTAACCGAATCGCTACTGCCATTACCAATCGTATCCTCAGCAGGTAATCCGAGCATTTCCGCCATCACTTTGTGGTCTGTTGCATAAGTCGCAAAGTGTGTTTGCGCAAGCTTTGAAAGTTTTCCGGTTGTGCCTGCTTTGAACAAATTGGCACCACCGTATACCGTGTGCACTGGTTGGCGTTCGATTGTCACTCCAGGAAATCGCGCATTAAATTCCTGATTTGATGTCGCAAGCAACGAGAGTAGTGGTTCAAGCTGATCTTGATTTAGAGATAGTTGCACGATGTTTTCCTGTGAAATTTGTGGCCATTGTTTCCGCAAAAGGGTCAGGTAAATTTTTGCGTTTGCTTCGATCAAGTAACGAGGATCGATGATAGATATTTCAAATATGGTTCGCGAAGCACGATACAGGGAATACTCGACTTATCTCAAGTGCAAATTCAACGGCTTTCCGTTATGTTATGCGCCTTTACAATCGCGTACAGGGCAAAGAGCAAGATGAGCGTAGATATCCAACCGGTCAGAGATTATTTCTTTCAGCTGCAAACGGATATCTGTGACCGACTGGCAAGCATTGATGGCGGCGCAGAATTCAGTATTGAAGACATTCATCAGGCAACCGGTGCCCACTCAAGACCTCGCGTGATTGATCAAGGTGCACACATAGAGCGCGGTGCTGTGCAATACTCCTACAGCCTAGGTGACTCGTTACCACCTGCCGCGACAGCAAGAAACCCGGAGCTCTCAGGTAAAGGATTTCAAGCGGCTGCAATATCTATGATTATGCACCCGCGTAACCCCTATGTGCCGACATTCCACGCCAACCTGCGGTTTTTTCTGGTCGATCAGTCTCACTGGTATTTTGGCGGCGGGTTTGATTTGACCCCCTATTACCCTTTCTTGGAAGACGTGGTGCATTGGCACCAGTGCGCAAAACAGGCCTGTGATCCCTTCGGTGCAGATGTTTACCCTGCGCTGAAAAAGCAGTGTGACGACTATTTTTATCTCACTCACCGCAATGAAGCCCGTGGCGTCGGCGGTGTCTTCTTCGATGACTGGGTCGAAGGTGGTTTCGATAAAAGCTTCGAATTTACCAGAAGCATCGGCGACAACATTTTACCGGCTTATGTGCCAATTCTTGAAAAACGAAAAGACACACCCTATAGCGACCGCGAAGAAGAATTTTTGCTTTATCGACGAGGACGGTACGCCGAGTTCAATCTCGCAATAGACAGGGGAACTCGCTATGGCTTGCAAACGGGCCGAAGAATTGAGTCTGTCCTTGCCTCGATGCCCCCGCGGGCAATATGGAAGTACGATTGGCAACCTGACCCGGGTTCGGCCGAAGCGAAACTTTATGAAGAGTATCTCCCGGCCAGAGACTGGATAAATCTCAGCTAATCAGTTTATCCGGACTGCGCCGCGTAAAGCTCTATTTCCTGCCATACTCGCATAATATTGCCACCCAAAATTTTCTCTATGTCTGCTTCGGAATAGCCTTTCGTCAGCAAAGCATCTACAAAATTGGGATAATCGCTGACATCTTTAAAGCCAACCGGGAGACTATCGCCCACACCATCAAAGTCTGTGCCGATACCGACATGATTAATCCCAGCGACCTTGACGATGTGGTCTATGTGAGCAATGACATCCTTCATCGTGGCGTATTCAAAAGGATTCTCAGCATAAATTTTGACCTTTGCTGCTTCAGCTGCGTCGGTATCTGCTTCGATACCCTCCTGCTCCATATACGCTTCCAGCGCCGCTCGTCTTGCCTTGCCACTGTTAGATGATCTTTCACTCAAAAAAGAGGAACCAATGTTCAGCTGGATCACACCTTGATTCTCTGCGAGTGTCCGAAGCATGTCATCATCCATGTTTCTTTCAAATCCAGGTACGAAATGTCGCGCCGACGAGTGAGAGGCGATGACCGGTGTCTTGCTCACTTCAATGACGTCATAGAATGCGGCGTCAGAAACGTGCGACACATCGACCATAATGCCAAGGCGATTCATCTCTGGCACAAGCGTTTTTCCGAAATCGCTGAGCCCTCCCCACTGTTTGTTGTCGTCATAGGATGAGTCAGAAATATGATTACTCTTTGAATGAGTCAGGGTGATATATCGAATACCTCGATCGTAGAAATGTTTAGCATTGGCCAGGTCGCCCTCGATAGGACCACCGTTTTCCATCCCCATTGCCATCGAGATTTTATTGTTAGCAAAATTTTGCATAACTTGTGCCGTGGACGCAGCAAGGGCAAATTTATCCGGATGAGCGGCCACTATGGCTTCAACAGAATCGATGAGTTGATTGGCGAGGTTTTTAGCATTACCCGCGTCTTCCTCCCGAGCCGGAATGTAAATTGACATAAACGGCACATTGAGCCCGCCTTCTAACGCTCGGGGATAATCAAACTCCCCTGTTTCGGTGGACCCGCCAACATCTTGATTTGGCTTGTTGAACAGGCGGTAAGGCACATCGATATGCGTATCAACCAATAGATATTTGGTCGTTAAACTTTTGCCCGTTGGTCGTTCATTGGTATTAGCGAGTGGATTACTCTCTGGCACGTCCGCGGCAGCGACATCAGAGGATGTTGACTCCTCAGGTGTGCCGCAACTGGCAACCAGAAGGGTTAGAACGGCTATTAATGCGGTCGCGCCATAGTGTGACCAAACAAAGCAATTTTTTCTCATCGATTAGACATCCGGCAAATTGATTCACGTGACATACTATACGCTTGCCTGCGTTATTGAAATTATCGGCAAAACACGCTTAGCAACGCCACTAGGGAGTTGCAGACCGTCATGTAAAAAGAGACACAATAATTGGCCATTTGCGTCTGCTGATTGAAAACCGGTGGCCATCTCATTAAAGTGCACTGTTTCACTCAGCATCAAGGCGGCCTACCGTGTCATCCCACACCCCTCGCCAGCTCGTTTCCCGTCTACCAAATGTCGGCGTCACCATTTTCACGGTAATGTCGAAGATGGCAGAGGAATACAACGCCATTAATCTTTCGCAAGGGTTCCCGGATTTTTCAGCGCCGAAACGGCTATTAGAGCTGCTCTCAGAACATGCAAATGGTGGTCGAAACCAGTACCCACCGATGGCTGGGGTCCCATTTCTGCGAGAACAGATCGCACGTAAAGTTGCCAATATTTACCATTGCGAAGTCGATCCCGACGCCGAGATCACAGTGACTTCTGGCGCGACCGAAGCGTTATTCGTCGCGATACAAACAGTAATAAGTGCTGGCGACGAGGCAATCATTTTTGATCCTGCCTATGACTCCTATGAACCTGCCATTACCATGGCGGGTGGCACAACGATTCACATTCCACTCAGCACACCAAATTTCACGATCGACTGGGATCGTGTTGACGCAACGATCACCGACAAAACGAAACTGCTGGTCCTCAATTCACCACATAATCCCTGTGGCAGTATTTTTACTGAGGCAGACCTCGAGACGCTTGCAGCGATTGTTGAAAAGCATGATCTGTACATCATCAGCGATGAAGTTTACGAACACATGGTGTTTGACGATGCAAAACACCTCAGTATGTTGTGCAGCGAACGCTTGCGGCGACGCAGTTTTGTCATATCTTCCTTTGGTAAAACCTACCATGCGACTGGCTGGAAGATCGCATATTGCATCGCGCCACCGGCGCTCACCAGCGAATTCCGAAAAATTCATCAATACGTAACGTTTACCACACATACGCCATCGCAGTGGGCTATCGCAGACTTCATGCAGGAGTGTCCCGAACATCACTTGGAGCTATCCGCTTTTTATCAGCGTAAACGCGACTGGTTTTTGCAAGAAATGGCTGGTTCTAGGTTCACAATGAATCCAAGTCAGGGCAGTTATTTTCAACTCGCAGACTATAGCCAGATTTCAGACAAGAGTGATATTGAGTTTGCTCACTGGCTCACCCAAGAAGTTGGGGTCGCTGCCATTCCTATTTCTGTCTTTTACCATTCTCCACCGGATCAAAAAATTGTTAGATTTTGTTTCGCCAAGGATGAAAAAACGTTGACGGCGGCGGCAGCTAAGCTTGCTAGTCTCTGACCTAACGCACTCACGCTATTGAGGTCCCGATGTCACTGACCGTTACCCTGCTTCAAACCGATCTGTTTTGGGAAGATAAACAGCGAAACCTTAACCATCTGACGAAACAAATGGACGCTGCTGCGCAAGCAGATTTGCTGGTGCTTCCAGAGATGTTTAGCACGGGGTTTTCAATGCGGTCCGACCAACTGGCTGAATCAATGGATGATGAAACCGTTCAGTGGATGATTTCGAGGGCACAAGACCTTGACTCAGTTGTATGCGGGAGTGTGATCATTCGAGAGAATGACAATTTCTATAATCGATTTATCTGGGCTCAACCAGACGGTCACGTGCAGTGCTATGACAAGCGGCATCTATTCAGAATGTCGGAAGAACACCAACACTATGCGCCTGGTAACAAAAGGATCATTCTGAGTATTAAAGATTTCAGTATCTGTCCCCAAGTTTGTTATGACCTCAGGTTTCCAATATTCAGTCGGAATACACAGACAATCGATGGAGCACCAACAGCGGTATACGATTTGCTGCTCTACGTGGCGAATTGGCCTGCAGCGCGATTTACTCATTGGCGAGCATTGCTGCAGGCACGGGCGATTGAAAATCAGGCCTATGTCATTGGCGTCAATAGAGTAGGCACTGATGGTAACGATACGGTCTACCGCGGAGACTCTTGTGTGATAAACCATCAAGGAGAATATATTAAGGACATGGGTAACCAGGCCAACATTTCGACCGTAACGCTTGAAAAGGCGCCGTTAGAGACTTACCGCTCAGCTTTCCCAGCGTGGAAAGACGGTGACGATTACCGCTTAGTATAAAATATCCGCGCGACAGCTGCGCTTATAACCGGTGCCTTCAGTGTCCAGTGGTTGTTTGATGCAACGGCACTCAGAGGATGACTGAAGTAAACCGAAACATCACATTAGAAAAAGAAATAATTAGGAGCATTTAATGTCACGACTAAAATTTGGCGCGTTCCTCGCACCACATCATCCGATTGGGGAGCACCCGATGCTGCAGTTTCAGCGGGATTTAGATCTCGTTGAACATCTTGACAGATTAGGCCTTGAGGAGTTTTGGTGTGGCGAGCATCACTCGACTGGTTGGGAAATTATTGCATCTCCGGAAATGTTTCTCGCCGCCGCGGGTCAGCGCAGTCATCGGATTAAGCTCGGAACCGGGGTGATTTCGCTTCCGTACCATCACCCTTTTAACGTCGCCCAGAGAATGGTGCAACTTGACCACATGACTGGCGGTAGAGCAATTTTCGGTTCGGGTCCCGGCGCCCTACCTTCAGATGCACATACGCTTGGCATCGATCCGATGGTTCAACGTGATCGTCAGGACGAAGCACTAGGTGTGATCAGAAAACTCTTGCGAGGTGACGCGCGTTTTAGCCACGAAAGCGAGTGGTTCACTATCAAAGATGCAGCGCTGCAATTATTGCCATTGCAGGAAGATATGCCCTTTGCCGTTGCTTCCATGATATCACCCTCCGGTATGACATTGGCTGGTAAGCACGGCACCGGCGTACTCTCTATTGGTTCGACGTCTACAGCCGGTTTACAAGCGCTCCCCACACAATGGGGCTTTGCAGAGGAAGCTGCAGCGAAAAGTGGTCATGTAGTGAGTAGAGATAATTGGCGTATCGTGATGAATTGGCATATCGCCGAGACACGTGAGCTAGCGAAAGAACAAGCCAAGCATGGTTTGCAGCGTTGGCACAACGAATACACCGTGGGAACGCTGATGCGTCCCGGTGCTGAGGAATTTAAATCCCCTGATGAGGCGATAGAAATGATGGCAGAGGGTGATGATTCTGCTGTTGTGATTGGCACGCCGGACGATCTCGTCAACGCTATCAACAAGATGGTTGATGTAACGAGCGGTTTTGGCACTGTCATTGGTTTTGTGCATGACTGGGTGACGCCAAGAGATAACTTCAACAGTTGGGACCTGGTCGCGCGGTATGTTGTGCCTGAAGTGAACGGGTACCTAAAGCAATATCGAGCATCACAAGACTATGTTGTTAATCACCGCGAAGTCTTCGAGCGCGCCGGCCAAGCAGTGGTCGCCAAGATAATGGAAAATGACAACGCGGTTGCAGCAATGCAAGAGCAGGCAAACGCGCAGTCCGCCATGCAGTCGCATAATGCGCCGGATCTTGAGGCTGAGGCTAAAAAACTTTGATGCGCTTGGGTCTTGAAGGTGGTGTCGCCCCATGAATTCAATCTGCGTATATTGCGGCTCAAGTTTTGGCAATGAAGCGGCGTTTGCCGCGGCCGCGCGGCAGTTAGCAAAAGCCATGAATGAAAGGTCTATCTCGCTTGTCTATGGCGGCGCCAGCGTCGGCATCATGGGCGAAATTGCCGATGCTATTCTCGCCGGTGGCGGCAGAGCCATCGGCGTGATACCTCAGGCGCTGGCGGATAAAGAAGTTGCACATTCGGATCTCACGGAATTGCACATCGTTTCCTCGATGCATGAACGCAAAGCGCTCATGGCCGAAAAGTCTGACGGTTTTGTTGCGTTGCCCGGTGGTTTTGGCACACTTGAGGAATTGTTTGAGGTGCTTACTTGGTCGCAACTGGGATTCCATCAAAAGCCGGTTGCGTTACTAAATGTTGCCAACTACTACGATGGATTGCTGAAGTTTCTCGATCAAGCCACCCATGCGCAATTCGTTAAACCAGCACATCGAAACTTGCTGATCGCCAGCGAGACCGCAGATGGCGTGCTTAATCACATGCTCGATTTCAAGCCATCCGTCTCGACAAAATGGATCGGAGACGGCGAAACCTGACGAATAAGAAGTTGTTTTAGATTGAATTGACAATGGCTTCATTGAGACGGTTTATCTGATCTCTGTCGGATATCGCAGGACCTCATGCCGTCACGAACCTGGTACGGCGGTTTTTCAACCAATCTGCCTGCGTAGTAACAGCCATATCGGCAAATTCATGATCGTTTTTCGTATAAAGTGGCCTGAGCAAGGAATATTAGGCATTATTTCCAACAAGCATCCATTCTTTTCACAACATAGTTCCCTATACTCTCCCCCTTAAATCACACTGCTTGAACACAGGAAACCAACACTTTGCTGTATCATCTGGGTCAATATCTTGCTGAAGTTGCGGGGCCATTCCGACTTCTTACGTCTTACATCTTCTTAACCGGTCTGGGTACTGCGCTGGCGGCATTTGCGACATGGTGGTACCTACCAAAGCTTTGGCATTTATTGCCTCGGGACCGGGGTCGCGAATTTGCTGTAGATGCGGAAAAAAGTATTGGTAAGCCCGTGAGTGCCGGAATCCTGTTTATTCCGATATTTATCGTTATAGCGTTACTGGTCGTACCTTTTGAGTGGAAGTTTGTCGGAATTATCGCCTGCGTCTTTGCCGCGATGGTTGTTGGCTACCTAGACGACAGAGCAATCGGTGGCTGGAGCGAATATCGCTTGGGTGCCATTGATCTGGTTATTTCTTTTGTCGCATCAATCATAATCTGCCAGTTGGAAAGCTATACAATCTGGTTACCCCTGTTTAAGGATGCGATTGATATAGGGCCAGCACTTTTCGTCCCCGCGGCCACGATACTGATTTGGGTGTCGATTAACGCAACCAACTGCACCGATGGTGTCGACGGCCTGTCCGCTTCGCTTTCCGGTATGGGTATCATTTTTCTAGGGATCATTCTGTACGGCATCGTTGGGCATGCAGCGATAGCGCAGTATCTATTGGTGCCGCACTACGCGCAGGGTGCCGATTGGGCCATCATGGCGTTTGTGATGAGTGGTTGCCTCGCCGGTTATCTATGGCATAACAGCTACCCTAGTGCGGTTCTCATGGGCGACGCGGGCTCCAGGCCCATAGGCTTGCTCCTTGGTATTCTTGTGCTCGCTTGCGGTAATCCGTTCCTAATTCTTGTCGTTGCGTTTATGGTGCTGGTAAACGGCGCAACAGGCATGATTAAGGTTGCGCTGCTGCGGTTTTTGAAAATCGGTATATTCAGGCAAATCCGTTACCCACTGCACGATCATGTAAGGCATAAGATGGGATGGTCGAATACCCAAGTACTGGTGCGTTTTATGCTTTTACAGGCGGTCGGAACGCCGATTCTGCTTGTTCTGTTGTTGAAAGTAAGATGATTCGATATCGTTCTCGAAAACAGGCAAAAAAAAGGGACCTTTTAGGATTGGTCCCAAAATAGCCTCAGGAGAGGTTTTTGCTCACTTCTAAATTCCCACTTAAATCACATTCTGTTCAAAGCAGTCTTTGCTAGACATCTTCATAATTGTAAATATACAAACTTCATGCCAATTTCTTGGTGTGGCGGTCAAACCCGTCATTCGTGCCGGATAAAGATATATACATCATTAATATCAGTTACTTATAGGGTGTTTCTCGAATTCACGTTATGTGTAGGAGTGCGTGGAGAGTTAATGGAAGATTGACAGACAATCGCTGTCTGCAAGCAACTCGCGTTGCATCTTGAGGAAATCCCTACTTTTTAGCTTTTACTTGGCGTGAAAAAATGCAGGATTTATTGATGTTTTGGATTAATACGCGATGTCAGAACGTGGTCTTCCCAAACGCCATTAATTTGGAGAAATTTTGCCGCTCTGCCTTCAACGGTGAAGCCAAGGTAGGCGAGCAAATCCCCACTCCGGGCATTCCTCGGCATATAATTTGCCATGACACGGTGTAAATTCAGTTCATTGAATACATAGCCTATCGAAGCATTGATCGCTTCAGCCATATACCCTTGTGACTGGTGCTTCTCGGCCGTCGCATAACCGAGATGACAAGACTGGAACGTGCCGCGGATAATATTTGAGTAGTTGCATACGCCAAGCACCTCAGTCTCTGCTTTGTTAAGTAAGGTAAAGCTCAAGTGCGATTGCTCACGATAATGTCTGAGCGCCATTCTTATCTGGGACTGCCAAAACGCGGGCGTGTAAAATTCGTTCGATCTTGCTGGTTCCCAAGGGGTAAGAAATTCGCGGTTCTCGTTGCGAAACTTGACCATCAGTTCTGCCTGCGAGGGGTCCAGAACACGAATGATCATCCGTTCACTTTCGATAATCGAAATGCTGGAACTCGTACCACCAAACCTGCTTCTGAAGCGGGTCATTTATTGACATTTCTCAGTCGTTTGACGTTATTTTCCTTAAGATACAACGTACATTCCTTTGAAGTGAGGTTTAATGTCGCGCCAGGCGGTAATCTGAACCAATCATGTCGGGTAAGAATCTCTCCATTCATTTCGGCAATACCTTCGAGTACAAAGCCTTCGACGCCACCCTCATAGGTCTGACAGAGTGAACCCTCAGGGGGGGCAGCTTGTGTATTTAGTTGAGTTCCCGCCAGAATACCAAGGGAAATGATTGAAATCGACTCGCCCGAGTGATTCAACAAAACGCGAACGGCGACATTCTCGGATCTATCCGTTAACGCACGCTGGTCAGGACCCGCGGATCTCAGACGAGTAACCAGCTGAGGCCAAAATAGCGTCATATGTTCAGTGCCCGGATATTGCCTCAACTTTACAAATAAAAGGCAGCCGTCTCTGGAATAAGGCGCATGCGCGAACCCTTCTGGATTCAAAAGCCAAGACCCCGCAGGCCAATCTCCGGCATCATCTGAAAACACCCCCTCGAGCACCAGTATTTCTTCGCCTTGTGGATGTTCGTGCCGGTGAAAAGACGCCCCTGGCTGATATTCTACGAGCGATGTCACTTGGCCCGATTCTGGTCCACCAACAAGATGAAATCGCTTACGGAGAACGGTTTTTGACGGACTTGCTAGCCAATCGACTTCATCAGCTTTGACTACACACGGAATCGACATATCGTGATTCAACATCAACTTTGCTTGCCTCAATGTAAGACGAGTTCGCCACCAGGTGGTCGCGTAAACACGTATTCTGCTGTTTCGAGTTGCTCACCGAAGTAAGCCCCCTCTTGTGTCTGTTTGAGTTCCTCAAGAACGGCTGCGTACTCTGCTCGAAGCTTCTTGTTCTCCGGATTTTTCAACAGGTCAGCGAGATAGATATAGCCTCTTATCAACAACTCTGCTTCAACCGTATCAGAGCCTGCAGAATATTTCGCGCCTTCCACAAAGGACCTGCGGGCCCTCTCATATTGTTTTATGCCGAGGTAATGCGCTCCTATGAGCCAATAAGCCCTGCTCAGGGTGACATTCGCCATACCCAATTGGTTCGCGAGCCGCAGATTAATCCGAGCGAGGTCTTGGCCAATGGACAAGTGTACGCCAGGTATTGTGATGCCCGCTTCATTCCATCCGGGCCAGCAAAATGATGAAAGATCATAGGCAAGTGTTTTGGCATTTTTCCTCAACTCGCGAGCCATTGCCGGATCTGAATTCCTAAGCCGTTGTGCCTCGGTTAGCCCAAACTGAACACCTGCCTGACCAAGTACGATAGCGAGGGTGAGATTTTTACTTCTCCAGTAGAGGTCACGGGTAACCAACTTAAAAACATTCACCGAGTGAAGTGCATCACCGCTTGCGACGATGTAATGAACGACAGCTTGAGAGTCTTCCGTTGTCAATCGGCGCAGCGCTTCTTGTTTGGCTAATTGTTGAGTCCCTGACCGCGAAGCCGCTGAAGTTGGCATAACCACCGCGGTCATCAACAGGAAAAGTGTGATCAGAATGTGGCTTCGAGAAAATTTCATGACGATCCATAGTCAGCGCGAGGCTTGCTTTTCAATGTTGGTTACACTAAAAAGCTATTGCTTCCATACGAATCGGAATCATCTCCGTTTACGTTTGAAAGTTCAACGCTGATTGACCTTATGAGCTGACCCTGATTTGCATTTATTTATGGATAAACGATACAAACGGATTTGCAAGGAAGACTGTGGTACAAATTACCTGCGCTATAAAACCATTCTTGGATGGTTCACCAATGCGAGTAAATACCGTGTCTATTGGTTGATATCTTGCCTCCAGTTCTTCTTAATCACGCCGCTTCATGCTGAATGGGCTGCTGGTATACCAACCGGTACCGAATTCCCGCAGATAAATGCACAGGACCACACATCCCGTGTACGCACGAACAAAAGCCTGATTGGCGAGCATGGGCTCCTGTTCTTTTTTAATCGTTCAAGCGACTGGTGACCCTACTGCAAGGCGCAGCTCGTGCAGCTGCAGAACGCAAAAAAACAGTTTGCTGATCTCGGCGTCAATGTTGCGGCGATGACTTACGATTCGGTTGAATCGAATGCTGCGTTCGTGAGGCAATACAAGCTTGATTACCCGCTCTTGAGCGACCCTGAAGGTCGAACAGCGCTCGCATTTGGCATCTTGAATGAAGATTATCCAAAAGGGCATCGAGCTTACGGGGTGCCACACCCTGGCATATTTTTTGTCAACCGAGATGGTGTCGTGTTGGCAAAATTTGCCGAGGAAAGCATCCGAGACCGTACTGAGATAGAAGACATTCTGCTATTCGTAAAACGAGCACTGTAAATCCAGATCTCATCATCGTGTTATCTCTGCTGACTATTGTGATGAAGACAGTTATCCTAGCTCGCGTACCTTCGTTTCTGATTTTATCTTAAGCAGTTCGATACGAACGCTAAAACTTACAGGAATAGCCATGCGAATTATCCTCTCACTTGTTGTGGCCGCGCTTACTTCAACTTCTCCGAACATTCATGCGATGGAGCCGGATTGGCAGCGTCTGGAATCGGATTCACTCAACACGCTTGTTGACCTTATAAAACTCAATACATCACAACCGGCGGGCAATGAATATCTTGCCACTGATTATCTTGGCAAGCGACTTGAAGCCGAAGGCATAGATTACAAAACCTTCGAGGCCAAGCCTGGCAGAACAAATATTGTCGCTCGCATAAAAGGCAATGGCAGCAAACGCCCGCTGCTGCTTTTAGGGCACACAGATGTTGTCACGGTTGAACCGGAGAACTGGTCCTTCGATCCGTTTGGCGGCACCGTCAAGAATGGCAAAATATTCGGTCGAGGCGCCGCTGACGACAAGGGTATTGTCGCCGTTTCGCTGGAGATCCTTCTGGCTTTGCACCGAAACAAGGTGCCGTTGGATCGCGATGTAATCTTCCTTGGTGTTGCCGATGAAGAAGGCGGTGGCGGTCTGGGTATTACCTTTATGGTGGAAAATCATCTAGAGGAGATCGACGCCGAATTTGCCCTCAACGAGGGTGGTCGTGGAACGATCGATCCTCGCACAGGGAAATATGTCAATTTTTCTATCGGCACAGCGGAGAAAACGCCGAGGCGTGCACGACTTTTGGCGAGTGGAACTGCAGGGCATGGTTCTGTTCCAACGCGCGACAACGCAATAGGCGCTATCGCTAGAGCCGTTGCAAGGCTCGTTGATACGCCACTGAAGATGGAACTGAATGAAACGACCCGAACATTTTTTAGAAGATTAGCAGAAACACGTCCAGAGGCAGAAGCTAGTGTTTACAGAGATATTCTGAAACCGAATCCCGACCTAGCGACACAAACTAAGTTACAAGATATTAACCCTGCTTTTTTTTCAATTATACGCACGTCGGTAGTTCCCACGATCATTAATGGTGGCTACCAACGCAATGTCATCCCATCAAGTGCTGAGGCTACCCTCGACATTCGGGCGTTACCCGGTGCGGATCCAGAACAACTGTGGGAAGACTTGAGCGCGATTATTGATGATGACGCTATTCAGATTATTCCCATGAAAGTGACACGCCCTGCACATGACCCCGCACCACTACAAAATGACATGTTCAGAGCGTTCGAAGATATCCTTACCGAGCGACATCCCGGTGCTGTTGTGCTACCCAGTATGCTGACAGGTGCTACCGATTCTGCGCAGCTCAGGGCTGCCGGCATTGCGGCTTACGGATTTGGACCTGGGGTTGTTCTTGGTGACAACAACGGCATCCATGGCAATGATGAATACCTAAAAGTTGAACCGTACTTTGAATACCTTCGGCTTATGTGGTTGTTAACAAATCAGGTGGCAGGCAGTCATTAGCAGCACAAAAGGAGTAAACGTGGCAGAAAAAATTTACTATCAAGACAGTTACCAGAGAACGCTTACCACGACCGTCACTGCGGTGCAGGCAGACTGCATAGAATTTGAAGCAACCATCTTTTATCCGCTGGGCGGCGGCCAACCTGGTGATCAGGGCACAGTCAGCAGCCATGGTGCTTCATTACGAATTGTTGATACTCGAAAAGGCGCTACAGCCGACGCGATTAGCCATCAGCTTGAATCCGATGCGCATGACCTCAAGGTGGGAGACCAAGTAACGCTCGAGCTCGATTGGGAGCGTCGCCACAAACATATGCGAATGCACACCTGCATGCACCTGTTAGGTTCGCTGATACCCGTTCCTGTGACAGGCGGTTCTGTCGGTGCAGAAAAAAGCCGGCTGGATTTTGATATTGGTGACAATCAATTAGACAAGGAAGATCTGACGATTAGGCTAAACGAACTTGTTCAATCCGAAACGGCGCTATCATTAGATTCGATTACTGATGAAGAGTTGGATCAGAATCCAGGTCTCGTTCGAACAATGTCAGTTCAGCCGCCGAGGGGTGCGGGTACAATACGCATGGTGAGAATCGGTGATATCGATTACCAGCCCTGTGGTGGAACACACCTGAACAATACTTCTGAGATTGGCGCTGTGAGGGTCTCAAAGATTGAGAACAAGGGAAAAAGAAATCGCCGTGTTCATCTTGTATTCGACACCTAGCTTTCTAAACACAAGCAACCTCAAGCAGACTTAATTAGAATAGCTGAAGCTGCTGGTTAGCTGGCTGAAATGCTCGGGTATTTAATTCGCTCTTGGGATATTCCTCATTCAGACCCAGTTTTCGTAACGCAATGTTGAAGCGCTGATGGAGCAGATCAGCAAAGACGCCCCGCCCTTTCATCCGCGTATGAAAACCGGATTGATAGGATTTCCCTTCGCGACTCTGCCTAACGATGCTCATCACATGCTTCGCGCGACCGGGGTAATGTTCCGTCAGCCATTCAGTGAACAGCATTTCAATTTCCAACGGTAGTCTCAGAAAAATATACTCGGCATACTTTGCACCGGCGTTAGCAGCTGAAGCCAGAATAGCTTCCATCTCATGGTCGTTTACAGCAGGTATCATGGGGGCTGCAAGCACGGTCACAGGCACGCCGGCAAGACTCAGTTGCTCAATGAGCCGAAGCCTTGCTGCGGGCGAGGCAGTTCTAGGTTCAAGCTTCCGTTTAGTTTCATTACTTAATGTCGTTAGGCTGACCGCAACTGAACAAAGTTTGTCTCGTGCCATTTCCTCGTAAATTTCTATATCACGAAGCATCAAATCACTCTTTGTGATGATTGAGAAAGGGTGACGATGCTTTTGCATAACCTCGAGCACACCTCTGGTAACCCGTTCAGTTCGCTCACAGGGCTGGTAAGGATCCGTATTAGCACCAATACAGATCGGCTCACACTGATAACCCGGCTTGTTGAGTGTTTGCTCAAGCATTTCCGCGGCGTTAGCTTTCACGAAAATGTTGGTCTCAAAATCTAGGCCGGGTGACATGTCCCAAAAGGCATGGGTCGGTCTCGCGTAGCAATAGATACACCCATGTTCGCAGCCACGATAGGGATTAATCGATTTACTAAACGAAATATCAGGAGAACTATTACTGGAGATGATTGTTTTCGACGGTGCTGGTATCAGCTTCGTTTGGACCGAAGTAGACGCGACCTCGGCCGTCCAGCCATCATCGATTTTAACCATAGACTCGGAATCGTATCGATTACTAGAGTTGCTCACGGCCCCCCTGCCCTTCATCGCCAGCGTGCTTGCGGTGACGAGTTCATTCAGGTCGATGTTATGCGCATGACTCAGTACGCTTTCATTTACCTGCTTGCCTTTCGCATGCTTATTTTTCAGGTACTTATCTTTTGGCTGCTTATCTTTTCGGTGCTTAGCTTTATCATGATGAGCACCGCTGGGTATCAGTTTATCGTAGGTCATAGATAATCTTACACACGTAACTGTATATATGTACAGCTAAAGTGTCGAGGATAAGAGTTGCAGGTTCGACGCACAGAATCAGCGAATTAGAATATGCTTCCTTCAAGACCTGCAGCAAGATACATACCCAGTGCTTCACAGGCGTCCAAGGTTTCATCTGTGAGCTCACCGACAGAGATGAGAGGCTCCTGAACCTCTTTAAAGCCATACCCGTTACCGATTCTTCGAATACTACTCAATGCGCCCGTACCATCATTGCCAGCGCTAATAAAAATAGCGATAGGCATTCCCTCTAACTGCCCTTCCAGTGGATAAAATGTTCGGTCGAACAAGTCCTTCATTGCTCCGGACATGTAACCAAAATTCTCGGGTGTACCAAATATAATGCCATCAGCCCAAGTCATGTCTTCAGCTGACGTTTCGCTGGCCAAGAGGGCTCTAATTTCTATTTCAATATCAGGATGATTTGCGCCTTTTTGCACACGCTCACACATCCTGCCTGTGGAACCGTCTTTACTATGATATGTGATAAGCAGGTGTTTCATTTTTCTTTTTACAAATACTCACGGAGACTAGTGGTGAGAGTTTTACCATTATCACTTTGAAACTGCCAATATCATCCAACACACACGCTACCTTTGTATGCCAGCTAGCCTGTGAATGCGGACGGATGTCTAGGGGGTTGATCCGGCGTGCGAGAATGACAGTTTCGTTATGTCGCCTTATCTACTGACGGTAGCGGCAAAATCATACTTCGGCAACTTCCAACACCAGAGTGTTTCCCGAGATAAAACGGTAGGAAGGAACTTCAAGATTGGTTGGAGCAGCAGCACCGCTGACGACCCGCCCCGAAAGGTCATAATCACTGTTATGACAAGGACACGAGAAGCCCAAGGCAGTATCCTTCGAACGCACCACCTGGCATCCCAAGTGAGTACATAAATTGTAAGTCACAAAAATTTCTGGCCTTAATGACCGGTACGCGTTTTCAGCAAATGCAGGCTGAACTGATTGCAAAGAGTCTGGGTCTTTAAGATCAATGTTTCCTTCACCGATCGTCTTAATCATCTGTTGGGAGCGCTTCTGTACCACCAGATCTCTACCCCGCCAGCGAACAATTTTTGATTGTCCTGGTCCTAAATCATCAACGCTTACTTCCAGACTCGTTTCATCGTCCGCTGTGGGAATTAGCGCGCGAAAAAACGGGAAGGCAAGAAAACCAGCACCGGTTATAGAGAACCCTTTAACGATTCGGGTGAGCCAGAGACGACGATTCATCATTGTATAAACACTTTGATCAGACTTGTTGGTTTAACTTACGAAAAAAGCACATTGTCAGACTTGCGGCGGTAAAACGAATATTCAGAAAATCCGTTCCCGATAGGCGACGGACCCAATGCTTGGTCAACATTCGCTTAGCACGTAACCGCCCGAGCGCATCATACCACTGGCGAGCGCCGGATTAATCGCGCTGTGATGCCTTTGATCGCGACAAGGTCCTGCAGTCATTATTTTGCCTGTCCAAAAGAAAATCCAGACCCACACTCGACCAGCATTTGACCCACAAGGCCGGCAGCGCGATGCTGCTGGGCTTGCTGGTATTCCGTGTCCCTGAACATGTCGAGCATTACCTGAGTTGAAGGATATTCTATGACAGCGACTGCATCCCAGGTGCCCTCTCCCTCGCCGATCAGAAAACCTCTAACCTCTCCCGAATAAACGATGCGCGCGCCTTTTGGCTTCATGATCTCATTGAAGGCTGTGCAGTAAAGCTGGTAAGCCTCTTCGCCACTGAGATCTGATTCACGGCCATCTTCGTAAATGGCTTTTTGCTTAAATTGGAGCAAATTTAACATCGATATTGGTTCACCCGTCGCTCTGTCTCGAAACGCACGCACTTGATCGCCGGTTGGTTGAAGTACATTTTGGGTCATTTCTTTTCACCTAATAATTAATCGAGCCTGTTGAAGGGTTATTTTTTTGGCCCGCGGGTAATGGGCTTTGCAAAACCTATTTAACGACTGTCCATATCGTACGGTTAGCAGTCATATCATACAAAACAAATAGGGCTTTTTCAGGAAGCGCATGTGCAACTGCCGAAGCGGCTGGCTCAGCTTCACCTGTTGTGGTCTGGATTAGGCAATCATGTTAGTTTTGTATTGACTATTGATGATGAAAACTTTCCATGACATTTAGAGCATTAGCGATCGACCTTGACGGTACACTACTGGTTGGCGACGACCTATCTGAAAGAAACCGACTGGCAGTTAAGGCTGCGCATGACGCCGGTTTTGAAATTATTATTGCTACGGCGCGTTGGCGTCATATGGCCCAGCGAATTGCCTCAGAAATCGGCATTAGCAAACCCATCATTGCCTGTAGCGGTGCACAAGTTTATTTGCCAGACAGCGATCAAGATATATTTGATCATCGTCTCCCCGATGATTTTTCTCGGGACTTGTTTGCGCTTTGTAACCAACATCGGTGTATCGCAACAATTACGCTAGAAAATGAGGTTGTGCTCAAACTCGATGGTGAACCGGACATGTCGCAGATGCCGTCGGAAATGATTTGGGTGCCTGAATTATTAATGGACAAACACGCCGCGCCGCGCATCGCCGCGATTCAGGGTACGGCACTGAACAAAGAGATTAAAGAGAAGTTAAAACCGAAATATGCTGATGTAGTCAACATCTACGATTCGATAGGTCCTAGCGGCAAGGTTGTGATCACAATCACAGCAAAAGCTGCCAATAAAGGGGAAGCACTCAAAGTCTGCTGCCAACATCTTGGCATTTCCTTAGATGAAGTTGTGAGCTTTGGCGACGCAGAGAACGACATGGCAATGTTCGAGATCACCGGCAGCGCCGTGGCGATGGGTCAAGCAGACGACATTGTCAAAGCCGCAGCAAAAACTGTGACTGGCGCAAACACCGAAGATGGCGTCGCCATGGCGATAGATCAAATATTAAAAACCGGCTCTCCTTAACATGAAAGCATTTAAATTTACTGCGTCTGACAAAACTGATGTGCATTGCTATGCCTGGGCTCCCAAGACGCCGCCAAAAGCTGTCATACATATCGCCCACGGCATGGGTGAACATGCTGCGCGCTATGACTGGGTTGCTAGTCAGCTAGCCGACGCTGGTTATTACATTTACGCGAGCGACCACCGCGGACACGGCCGAACGGCGACGAGATTGGGTCAATTTGGTCCTGATGGCTGGAACCGTACGTTGATGGATCTTCGCGAGCTGGTCGCCGCGCACAAAGCTAACCACGCAGATCTTCCGATTGTTCTGCTTGGGCATAGTATGGGTTCAATGCTTTCTCAGCAGTATATTGAGTTGCACGGAGAGACCGTCGACGCAGTCGTCTTATCAGGTAGCCCGGGTTTTACGCATCCCATGCTTAGCTGGGTAGTCAGACTAATTACGACCGTCGAAACCTGGCGTTGTGGAGATGACAAAGTAAGCGGCTTGTTACAACAATTGGTTTTTGATAATAGCAACACAGGTTTTGAAACAGGATCAGACGCAGCAGGTACCGGCTTTGAATGGCTAAGTCGGGATACCAGTCAGGTGCAGGCCTACGTTGATGACAATATGTGTGGCTTTGTACCCTTCCCTGCTTCGCTGGGACTCATGTTTGCTGGTGCTAACTGGACTCAAAAAAAGCAGAACGTTGGAAAGATACCAAATAGTTTGCCCATCTATCTCTTCTCAGGGACTGCTGATCCTGTACATCGTGAACTCAAAGACGTTGAGCGGTTACTCGAAAGATATCAGGTGGCCGGCCTGAAAGTGGATACGCGCTATTATGAGGACGGCCGACATGAAATGTTCAATGAGATCAATCGCGATGAAGTGTTAGCAGATTTGTTAGCATGGCTTACTCAAACACTGTTGCCGAAGTTCGTCAGACCAGCTGACTAATCCGGCGACCAGTCCCAACGACCAGCCTCATCTCCATGTTCTAGCACCCGCTGATGGACGGTATTCAGGGCGTTGAAAATTTGCCTTGTCGCGTCTTCGACGCTGGTTCCCTGTTCAAAGTAAATTGGTGGCTGAATGTTTGCGCTCGCTGGTCCCGGAAAAATCTCTCGTGTACCCTTGGGCCTCAATTTTGAGAGTCCGGTTAAATAAATAGGCACTACTGGCACATTGCGATCAAGTGCAAGGAGCGATACGCCGTGTTTGAAACGAGACATCTTGCGACTGGTCGAACGGGTACCCTCCGGGAAAATGACAAGGTTAGCGCCTTGATCAAGCAACCATTTGGAATAATCCAACGTCTTTGAGCCGCCACCGCGCTTTATTGGAAAACTTGCGCCGGCAAGAGAGTTATACCAAGGTTGCAGTTCCAGTTCTTTTCTTCCACCTCCATTTTTTAGAAACCAGCGATCAGCCGCAGCGCCAAAATAGGTATTCCACTTAATCCGCTGTGGCAGAGACTGAAACAACGCGAGAGAATCAAAGTGACTCGTGTGGTTACCGACAATGATGCAAGGTCCATTCAGTGCCTTGAAATTTTCCTTGCCCGTCACGGTAAACGGTTTGCAAGCATGCCGGATATGACGCGTAAAGTGACGCCAGCGAAAAAGAATACGAATGGTTTTAGCCCACCAAGAGATTTGCCACTCATGGGGACCATCGGTGCGGATCTCCTGCTTGACCATCCGCTCAAACAATTCAATATCAATACCTGGCAACAGCAAAGACTCAGTTGAACTGGTCAATTCCTGTTGCAGCGCTGCCTTTTGCGCTCTGAAGTTATCAGACACCTCGAACACAGTGCAGTGGTCATACTTGCCGAGCAACTGATAATCGGCCAGGATGTTTGCTTCATACTCTTCTAACACTTGACGAATGTGACGAATTCGCTCGGGTTTCTCAACGACGGCTTTCATGCCTGCCGTTGATAGCCGGGACAGTAATACGTAAGCAGGCATGATCTAGTCTCCGCCAGGCCCGTCTCCGGTGAGCATGGCAACGAAATCATCAATTTCAATGGCGGGTAAGGTGGTGATCTGAATACTGCCGCGAGAACCCAGCTCTACCGTAATTCGCGCCATCACTTCGTTTGTCGGCGCTTCGATGATGTTAACGAAATCATAACCACCCATGACGGCAAACTGTGCTGTGACGCGCGCGCCCATCGACTCAACCTCCTTGTTCACCTCTTTGAGTCGTTCCGGTCTCGACTTGAGCGTTTTTCGGCCGTCGTCAGTTAACGTGCTTAGCATGATATAAGTTGCCATTTTTAATCCTCTCCAGCTTGGCGCTGGTTATAGTCTTGATTAACGATCATCATTTGCGCAGCGTGTACGCTAACAAAGCGAATATAAGGGTGATTGAAGATATTGCGTGCATGTCACTCTAAAACGTAGCGACCGGGCGCTTTATCGAGAGGCGGATAGCTTTCAGAGCCCATCGTTTTTATGGCCTCAACCTCATCGCCGGAGCGCTCTTTTAACCATGCGATCCAATGTTCACGCCAAGAACCTGGCACTTCTTCGGCGGCGGAAACCCAATCATCAGTATCAGTGGGCAGTTCATCGGCAATCCAGTACTTCATATATTTATTGGGTTTATTGCTGATGGTTTGAGTGTGGTTTTGATTGGTTAAAACAAACTCCACGTTGCCACCAAAAAGCTGGGTCGATCTATAGCATCCCCGCCAAGGTGTGATGTGGTCTGTGCTACCGGCCATAATATAGGTGTCATAGGTGATCTGAGATAGGTCAATGCGTTTGCCACCTAATCTCATTTCTCTCTTCGCTAGCAGGTTATCCCAAGCAAGATCGAGGAAATCACACTGCAGCCCTGCGGGTACTCGCGTGTAGTCCATCGACCAAAACAACAATGGATGTACCGGAGGGTTCTTGCCCAATAAATAATTGTCACGGAAGAAAGCCATGACACTTTCTTCGGGTGTCAGCCAAGCAAACATCTCAAAGACATCCTTTTCATCAAAGATGCCGTTTGTTTGCACTCGGGCTTTTTGTGCCGCAATAGAACGCTCAGATACGAAAAGGCCAAAATCACTGTCTGCGGGTCGGTTATCAAGAATATTCACAAATAGCGATTGCGAATTGACCAGGTCTTCGTCTCTGGCTTGCAATAACCCCAGCGCAGCAGCAGTCGTAATACCGCCTGCGCAAAGCCCCATGACGTTGACCTTTTCGCTGCCGGTTATCTCTCGCATCACATTGATCGCGGTGATCACGTGCTCAGCATAATATTCAAGATCCCATGCCTTATCATCGACCGTCGGGTTGCGCCAACTTACGGCGAAAACGCGAATGCCCGCGTTGAGCAATTCTTTAAACAAGCTGCGATCTTTGGTGAGGTCGCCGAGATAAAAGCGATTTACCTGGCTAAACACGTAGAGAAACGGTGTTTCATGCGCAACCTCGGTCGTAGGTTCGTACTGCATCAATTCGATCAGATCGTCTCTGTACACAACAGAACCGGCACTCGTGGCAACATCTTCACCGATGACGAACCCGTTACGATCGGCCACTGCCGGATATCCGTAATTGTTGCGATAGTCATCCAACATGTTGCGCAAACCGTTTGAAAAACTTTGGCCACGCGTCTCAAATAGCAACTTCATTGCCTGTGGGTTGCCCTGAAGGCTGTTCACGGGAGCCATGATATCTTTCAGTATCCCGACGAGATAAGTCGCTCGCTTTCGGTTCATGTCTTCAAGATCGGAATTCTCAACCCAGGTATCAAGTGCGTTGCCCCAGGCCATGTAATACTGCCCAACGCGCTTGTAAAAGGGGTTTTCCTGCCAAGCAGGGTCACTGAAACGATTATCCTCTTGTGGGTTGAGGCTACTCATACCCATCGTGATAGAGGCTAGGTCGGTTGCCAGTGCTTGCCAAACAAGACCCAGCACGCTGGGATTTGTTGTTAATTTGTCAACCAGTTCCTGAATCGCCCCAATGATTTCATCGCGATCAATGCCAAGCGCCAAATTTAACGCAACGCCTTCGTTTTTCCTGTCGGAATGTTCATCTACAGCAATTACCATTCTTTACCTTCAATTTTTAAACGTGGAACCAAATACCAAGGACGATTGTGATGAAAAACATGACGAATCGCTGTCGGAACTTTCAAACCCCTAGTCGGAACTTTCAAATCCCTAAATGTGCTCAGCTTGATTAAAAACCTCTAACACGGGTGCATCCCCCCACACTAATTTGCTGATGCCCGTGTTGTCCATGTGATACTCATGGAATGGGTACGGCGCAGGTTCGAAAAAATGCGCAAGTAGGATAGCAACTGCTGCGCCATGGCTGACAATAGCCACCTGCTCACCCATGTGTTTTTGTTTTAGTCGTGACAAAGCGGCAAGGAATCGATCTCGCACATCGAGGACCGACTCGCCGCCCTCAACCGCAAAATCGTGATCCTTCGCGATAGAATCAAACATCTTGTGCTCGGTTGCCAGCACCTCGTGCGCTAACCCCTCAAGCCGCCCAATACCAAACTCTCTGAAGCCCTGTTCATGCTCTAGCGGCACATTGATCCGGTCGGCTAGCGCCTGCGCGGTCTTAAGTGTGCGTTTTAGCGGACTACAGTACACTCTAGAAATATTTGGGATTTGCTCAGAAAAGAACTCAGCCATCGCATAGGCCTGCTTCACCCCTGTATCGTTGAGCAAGCTATCGGTGGAGCCATGCCATTTCTTCTCGACATTAGCGTCTATTTGGCCGTGTCGCACGAAATAGAAGGTCGTCACATCATTCGCATCATTGTTCTGCATCGCGTCGACCTACCACTCGCCTGTATTTTCCATGGAGACCCATGGTTCTTGTGGCTTAAGGGCATCCCCTGCCTGTAATAACTCGATCGAAATATTATCGGGTGAACGTACAAACGCCATATGCCCATCGCGTGGGGGTCGATTTATTACGACGCCGCCATCTTGCAGACGCTGGCAGGTTTCGTAGATATTTTCGACCGCGTAAGCGAGATGGCCGAAATTCCTATCTCCGGCGCCCAATTCATCACCGTCCCAGTTGTATGTGAGCTCAACCTGCGCGCTTTCGTCGCCGGGCGCAGCGAGAAATATGAGAGAAAATCTTGCCTGCTCGTTGTCGTACCGCTTAAGTTCTACTAGACCTAAGTGCGTACAATAGAAATCTAGTGATGCCTCTAAATCAAGCACGCGAACCATGGTGTGCAAATATTTCATGAAAGTTCCGTCAATTAATTAAAAGCCCCAGAATACGGTGGAGGGGAACGCGACACAAGAGAAACCCTCGTCTGGCAATTTTTCACTTTATACATTCAATATACGTCATATGTACATGATATATATGTATTAATTACTTACATTTTACGCTATTCCGGCCCCATCTGTTCAATCGAATAGTCAGTAGAAATCAAGTTTAGAATTCCCTTCTGTCCTCCAATATGAAGTGCGCCTACCACAACGAGCGTCGTCTGTTTAACACTTAGGTAGTCGGTAATCTTATTTGCCATCGCTATATTTCGGTTATCGACGAGTTTCTCAATCTGTGCCTCCAGTATCGGATATTCAGTGCGCTCCATAGCAACTCGCCACATTTCATCGGCATCACCCCGGCGCCATGCATCAATCAGCACCTCCAGCTTCTGTGTTGCAACCGATGATTCCTCAATGCCAACTCTGAGCGCAAGCGCCTGAATGTTGGGCGGATCGCTGGCGAGCAATTGCAGTTGCTCTGGAATCGATTCTAGTTGAATAACAGGTTTGCCCAAACGGCGGGCTTTTAGCTGAAAATAACGGTCAATCCCCAGATCAGGGTCGTACTCAAGAGATATGAGTTCATCCATTGCCAGTCTCAGGGAAAGAAACCAAGGTTTCATGCGTTTTACATCGTCAAATGCGATTGCCTTCTTGGCTAAGTGACTTTTAAGCAATTTAAGCGTGTCTGCCGACAATTCGGTTTGCAACGTGTGCGGGGGGCGATAGAAACCCAATTGCTGGATAAGTTGCGCGACCGCCGCGTCATCGGCTGCAATCAAGTCAACTTCGAAAACCGTCTGGTTCGATTCTGAAAAGGCTCTCTCCATCGAACGAGGAAGTGGATACGCTTGCGGCTTGAGTGCATGCACAGAGCCCAGCAAGTAAACGACAGCTTCACCATTGGTGATTTTCCAAAGGCTAACCCGATCGGATACCGATGGTGTATTGGCACAGGATACAAGTAACAGAGCTGCCAGTATTAAAGCGCTGATAGGCAAAGCTTGTCGAGAGACAGAATCCAAATTGGGTTTAGCGTAAAACGTCGAAGCCTCCGACCCAGACAGGACTGGATATCGCAAAGTGGTCATCTAGCTGGATAGCTTTAACGTTGTAGAAGTCCCCAGCTCTCGCATTTTTGACATCCCCGCTTTTAAACCGGAACATCTGCTGCGAGGGCAGATCCTGATCGATCAATTCAAATCTAATTCTGTCGCTGTAACCTTGCACATCGACGGTCCTGTCAACTGGCCCGTTTTGTAACTCTGCGAGACTTAGGAGTTGACGGGAACCAGAAAAATTAGCTGATTTTCTCAGCGCAGGTTTGCTAGCCTCATCTTCACGACCTTCTTTTAAATTAATCTCAAATACTGCATTGTCGTCAGACATATCGGCTTGAATAAGAAAGCTGCTCTCCTGCCCGCGGGTCCAAGTGATGAAGTCGACTCGGTTTTTCTCTGTTGGGTGCATGGCAACACCTTGTCTGCGCTGATTGCGAAATCCTGGTGCACTTGCACGTTGGATCTCGCCGCCCGTCAATTTGATATATCCAATCCACTCTCGGCCATTCCGCGGATAGTCGACCTGATCCCTTAAAGGCGCAGAGGAGGAATAAAAAGAAACTCTTAACTGCTGCTTTATCTCGCTGCGAACCTCAGAATCCCCCTTGTCAGTCGCAGCCAAGTCTATGTCATCGCCGGCAGATCGTGCGTGACCAAAAGAGATGCGATCTACGACAAGACCATTTCTCATCAATTCAACCGCGACGATACCGTTGGTGCCGCTTACGCGCCCGGAAATGATCCGCTGTGTGTCATATGGTACCCGCGAACCGGGCATGCCCCCATTCACCTCAACATCCAATAGCATCTTGGCCCCGCTGGTGACGTAAGTTCGGGATTCGGCGAGTGCATCGAATACTGATTCCTCTGGCTTCAGCCAGATAGCGGTCATTCCGGAAACTGCCGAATTGCCGGCAAACATCTGATGAGAACTGCCGGATCCTGTAAACCCAATTCTGTTACCCTGCAATGCATGTCGGGTGCCAAAGTCTGCAAAGGTGGCGTCACCAGAGATAATTTCCACTAGCCTGCCAGCCGTCGGATCAAATGCCCTAATATCAGTCGGCGCATAAGGGACAGCCATATGAAGTTCATCGACAGAGCGACGCGCTAACCTGGCATGGCTCAGCGCAGAAAATCGGGCTTCTCGCGTGTCAAATTTTTCCGGTGCTCTGGTCAATAAAACGGTATGACCACCCTCAGTTAAGTCTGCAGCAATTTCAAACAACGCAATATTCGAAGCCGTCAAAAACCCAAGGCCTGTTTGTCCTCGTCGTTCGTGTTCGCTTAAGTCAACCCAGGCGAGTTGGTATTCAGGGTTTTGCCTAACTTCAATTGGATTGACAGAGGTTCGAAGGCCTCCACCTCCGGACCGCAACGCTAAATTTCGCATACCGAGGTTATCCAGACTAAATTGGAAGGACTGTTCCGCAGTACTGCTCCTCTCAATGCGCTGTTTAAACACACCATCCACTAACAAGTCCAGCGAAGGCGTAGCACCAAAAGACAGATTACCGTGGCGGTCAACCAATTGGACGTTAACCTCAAAACTCTGCCCCGAAGCGACAATTGATGGCGCCACAGATCGCAAACTCACGGGTTTGTCTGCAACAATGGCAAAACCGTCTGCCGACATTCCGTAGGGTTTTGAAACTTCGGGATAGATCAGGTAAACCGGCATCACAAAGTTCGCCTGCGCGTTCTCTGGCACCTGAAAATTCTGGTATCGAATCGTCACCGTATCGCCAGTATTCAGCGCTCCGTCGACAACGCTCACGGCCGGAAAAAGCTTGCTGGTTCCTTTAGCGCTCTTGAGTGAGTAAGCTTCGAGCGCAAGCCGAGCCTCTCCTGACGTTGTGACGGTGACAAAGTTATTTGCCTTGCTATCGCGGGCCTGCAGTCTAAAAGGTAGCTTTGCATGGTTTGCCACGACGATGACAGTGCCCTCCGCAATCAAACTCGGCGCTGCAAAGGTCTGAGAGAACTCGGCCGATGTGCCTGCCGTTATCGTGGGGACGCTCAATTCGGTGAATGTTGGATAAATGGCCTGAGATTGCAGCCAGACAAGCAGCCTTGCAATATCATCAAGGATATCGGCTCTGCGCTGGATATCAGTTACTTGCGCGGACCGCGCAGCCTCAGCTTCCTGAAATTGCCCTTCCCTCGAATTTTCCACTAACTCTGGCCGTTCCCGGAAGACGAATGCTATTTGCTCGTCAATGACCTCAAACCAATCGTTCGCCTCGAGTGCCGCTTCAGGTTGCTCACTTACCCAGGCGTTTAGATTTTTGGCTTTGCGAAGTAAGCCCGCGTGGGTGTTGGGATAGCTTATCTGTTCATATGCCGTTTGAGCCTCCGAAGGTGCAGCAATTGGCGACCCGCCGGGAAAAGAGACAAACACGGCGAAGCATACGATGACTAAGCATGCGCGATAAAACCCACCAACTTGGTTTGGTAAGGTACTGTTAAGCAACAAAAAGCCCTCAGCGGAAAAATTTCATTTAAGCCGGATTACCGCGTAAACGCAACCCGCTAAACCCGCGCGCTTCGACGGCATTTTTCAACGTCTGACCCTCAAAAAATAGTGTTTCAGCAGTTATTTTAGGCAAAAAAAAGGGATGAAAATCATCCCTTTTTTAATGCCACCGAAAAACCTAAGAGTATTGCTTAAGTTCTTCTCTTGCGATTACGCGTCTGTGAACTTCATCGGGTCCATCGGCGAGTCTTAACGTTCGCTGCCCCATCCACATACCCGCTAGCGGCGTGTCCTGAGAGACACCCAAGGCACCGTACATTTGTATTGCTCTATCAATCACCCGAAGCGCCATCGTAGGCACGGAGACTTTAATCGCTGAAATGTACTTCCGCGCTTCCTTGTTACCAATTTCGTCCATCATGTGTGCAGCTTTCAAAACAGCGAGTCGACATTGGTCGATTTCGATACGCGAATCGGCGATCACATCGTAATTACCGCCCAATTCAGCTAACGGCTTACCAAACGCCGTACGCGAAAGTGCCCTTTTGCACATTAATTCGAGTGCTCGTTCAGCAACACCGATTGAGCGCATACAGTGGTGGATACGACCTGGCCCGAGACGGCCCTGAGATATTTCGAAGCCACGCCCTTCGCCTAGGATGATGTTGCTCTTAGGCACGCGAACATCCTCAAAAGTGATGTGCATATGGCCGTGAGGCGCATGATCATGACCAAACACCTGCATGGGTCTTACCACCGTCACGCCCGGTGTGTCTTTAGGGACGAGAATTTGCGACTGTCGCAAGTGCTTAGGCGCGTCAGGGTTAGTGACTACCATCGTAATCAGGATTTTGCAGCGTGAGTCACCAGCACCTGAAATGTAGTGCTTAGACCCATTGATCACCCACTCGTCACCATCAAGCACGGCGCGTGTCGCAATATTTGTTGCATCCGAAGATGCGACATCAGGTTCCGTCATCGCGAAAGCGGATCGGATCTTGCCATCAAGCAACGGCTCAAGCCATTCTTTCTTTTGTTCGTCTGAACCGAAGCGCTCGATCACCTCCATGTTACCTGTGTCAGGTGCAGCACAGTTAAACACTTCAGAGGCTATCGGGTTTCTTGCCATGACCTCAGCCAAATGTGCATATTCAAGATTGCTGACACCCGCGCCACCCTGACTTTCAGGGAGGAAGAAATTCCACAAACCGGCAGTTTTTGCCTCTGCTTTCAAGCCATCCATGATTTCTACCTGACGCGTGCTGAGAGACCAACGATCTCCGTCAGCACCGACAAGGTTCTGAAACTCATCTGTCAAAGGATCAACTTTTTCCTTCACAAATTTGTCAATTTTGTTTCGAACGGGAACTAATCGTTCGCTTATATCTAAATCCATCATCAGCGTGTACCTCGAGAAGTAGCTGTCATTTTTTGGTTTCTGTCTTTTTTGTTATGCCCCGCAGCCCAGCATGATGAGCATCAGCAAGCGAACCAATACTACTCCCATAGGGGAGTTGGTAAATACTTTTATGGGGCTTGGTTATATTGACCTATGCCGAACGTTGATAGCAGGTATTATTGTGATGACTTTGGCGGGACCAAGGCATGCTTAGATTCGGTTCTGGGTCCCCAGAAAAAGAAAACAGCAATGGCGATGAGGCTGGAGACGCCCGCCAATACAAACGAGGCTGTATAGTTACCCGTCTCACTCAGTAGATACCCCATCAAAACCGGACCTGCTGCAATGCCCAACATGGTCAGCAAGTTAGAGGTCGCGTAAATCCGGCTGTAGTGTCTCAAGCCCCAAACATCGGCGATTAACAACGGCTGGAGCATTAATAGATTACCCACCGTGATGCCAAGCATGGCTAAGCCGAGCATAAGACCAATGGCATTATGGGAAAACGCCAGTACAAACATTGAAAGCCCTTGCAGTAACATGACATACAGTGAAAAAGTGTGACCAGACATTCGATCAACGATCAATCCACCTGCGATCCTGCCAATGACACTAAACAGCGGCAGAACGGCAAGTGCGACGGCTGCCTCAGCCATCGTGAGGTTTTCCGCGACAATGCCATATTGATGGGCGATACCACCGACTTGAGCAAGCATGACGAAGATCCAAGCAACGCTTAAACCCCAAAAAGTTGCCTCGCGAATAGTCACGCTAAACGCCACACCGGACGTGAATCTGTCGTCTGAGCCGATAATTTCATCAGGCGACCCAGGCTCAACATGCGCAATGGGAAAGGGGCGAATCACAAGCAGCACGAGCGGAACTACGCCGATAAAATAGGCTAAGCCGAAATATGGGGTGACCGACGCAATCCCTGACTGCTCGATGAGCAGCGCTGTTATGGGCGTTACCAGGATACCACCCACTGACAATCCGGTGGTCGAAATAGACATTGCCAGCGCCCGTTTGTCGACAAACCAACGGGCAATTAGCGTCGTGGCTGGCAGCAGACCGGATGCAGAGAATCCGATGCCGAAAAACAGGTAAAGGGCATACACTTGCCAAGTTTCGGAGACAAAACCGATCGCAGCAAGCGTGATCGACGCCAATAGAGCACCGCTTACCATGACATATCGCACATCATATCGATCTATTAATACCGAGATGCCCAGCCCCGCAATCCCTCCAGAGCAGAAAAAGATAGACACGGCGCCGGAAATATCTGTGACTCCAAAGCCCTTTTCAGACACAAGCGCTTGGAGCAAAACCGCGTGTATATAAAACCCGAGCCCCGAGGTGAAGCACATGACAACGAACAGTGCCGCGACGATTTTCCAACCATAGTACATATTACTTAAAGATCTACTCGTCCGTGTTATCCGGCTCGATAAAACACCAACCCACTTGAGGGAATACCGCCTTAATCTGCCTTTCTAATGCATTGATATGCTCTGCGGCTTCTGCAACCGTAATTTTGTCATCCATCTTAATTTTCGCTGCGAGCATCACACGAGGACCAAATTGCATGGTGATCGCGTTAAATAGATGCTCAATGTTTTCATCTGCAGCGATGAAATTCTTAATCAGTTCCTGCAACTCGGGTTCGGCTGATTTTCCAATCAGCAACGACTGGATCCGAAACGCGACAAATATCGCTACCGCAATCAAAACGATCCCGATGCAGATGGATCCGTAAGCGTCATAGATAGGGTTTCCCGTCAAAAATGCTGCGGTTAGGAATCCGAAAGCCAGCACCAGACCCAGTATGGCCGCAAAATCTTCACCGAGAACCACGACGATTTCGGCGTTCCGAGTGTTTTTTAACCACAGGCCAAAGCTTCGTTTGCCACGCATCTTATTAGCTTCCCGAACAGCACCAGCTAAACTCCATCCCTCAATCAAAATTGCACCGCCGAGCACCAACAATGCAACCCACACATCAGAAAGGGCTTCAGTACTGGAAAGCTTATGCCAACCTTCATAGACTGAGTAAATTCCGCCGACAGAAAACAGCATGAGCGCAACAATAAAACTCCAGAAGTAACTTAGCTTGCCATACCCCAGCGGATGATCCTCGTCCGCAGGTCTTTCAGCACCTTTTAATCCAATAAACAACAAGATTTGATTGCCGCAATCAGCAAAAGAATGAATAGACTCAGCCATCATACTGCCTGAAGATGTGTAAATTGCCGCAATCAACTTAGCGACGGCAATGCACCCATTGGCGACGAACGCATACATAATCGCTTTCGCAGGTGAACCGCCGTGGCCTGTCGGCTGTGGATTTGAGTCTTCATTTGAATTCTTATTCGTGATATTTGAATTATTCTCTTCCATACAAGCTCGACTCACAGGTTGCTGCTCAGGATTTACTGGTCGGTGTTCGACTCAAGGATCGTCTATCGTCGAATCATACGTCAATTTGCGGCGATGCAACTGCTTACAAATAAAAAAATCTGGCGAAGGCGCAGAAAACGAAGAAAACCAAGAAAACAAAGAGAACAAACAGAACAAACAGAGCAAATGTGTTTCGTACCTTGGTCATGCGACTTACCGAGTACCTGAAATGTCGGTCAAGTTGATAACCAAAGCTATTTTCAAACGATGCGAAGGTCTCTTGCTCGCTTAACCGTTTAGCAGATAAACGCCCTGCCGTCTTGCTTTTCAATGCCGATCAATTTTGAATAAACCCGTTACCGACTATGTGAAGCCATTCTATTGCCTGACAAACCTATACCGTTCACCCACCCTGTCTCTGGCGAGGTGTTGCAACTGACCACGCGATGGTTGATACCGAAAGATACGACTCATGTGATGTTGTTGGCTCATGGCGCTGGCGCCAATCTTGAACACGAGCACATGCAGCGTATTGCTGAAAGTTTAGCGGTAGAGGGCATTGCTACGCTGAGATTTAATTTTCCCTACATGCAAGCCGGAAAAAGGCGAACAGATACGATCCCAGTCTGTCTCGAGGCTATTGATACTGCTCTGCAAGAACTTATAGATAAAAACCTCGGTTGTCCTATTTTATTAGCTGGGCACTCATTCGGTGGCAGGATGATGTCACATTACGTCGCGACAAAAACCGCCGAAAATACACACATGTCTAATCATCCGGGTATCGACGCTCTCGTCTATTTCTCGTTCCCGCTGCACCCCTCAGGTAAGCCTGACACGAAGCGTGCGGACCATATGTCTCTGATCACTCTGCCGCAAATTTTTTTAAGCGGCACGCGTGACAAACTGGCAGAAAAGAAACTACTGAAACAAACCGTGTTTGGTATGCAAGCCGCAAAAATCCACTGGCTGGATACCGCCGATCATGGTTTTAAAATACTGAAGAGGACCCGGACCAGCCCTGAGTCTGTGTATCATGAGTCGGCTAGAATTATCCACGACTGGCTACCAACGCGTCAGTAGCTCAGGGCTCTTTTAAAAGCCGCTCAGGGCTGTTTATTTAAAAGCCGCTCA
>ERZ1048872.694-NODE-694-length-34160-cov-10.749949_pt1 | contig 34160 bp, 26 predicted proteins | sample MGYA00383100_ERZ1048872 | MGnify/ENA primary metagenome ERZ1048872 (study PRJEB29581, sample SAMEA5548370) | metagenome | biome: marine; feature: coastal; material: water | depth 50 m | study: Short-term variability in the microbial, nano- and picoplankton...
CTAACAGCTTATTAGAAAGAAAATATCCTTATTTAAAAAAGGAAAAAGTCATTCTTTCATGTTTATTAAACTTAAAAGATACGTTATTTGTTTAGCCATCACAACCGCTTACTAGCAATTTTTGAAACTCATCAAAGTAGAAAGCGAGAAAAATTCTCTTTTATTGGCAAAAAACAGGAATGCCCTCTACACTGTATAAAAAACCAGCAAACAAATAAAGTATATAAGGAAGTATGCATGAATTCACTTTTTCTTGCTCATATCAAAGAGCTAATGTGGACTCAAAGATATGCAAAGCGCACTATTGAGTCTTATTTGTATTGGATCAAAGCTTTCATCATTTTCAACAATAAATGTCATCCAAGCAAATGCCATAACCAAGAAGTTGAGGCTTTTCTATCTCACTTATCCAATGTCATGAATGTTGCCCCTAAAACCCAAGCATTAGCATTAAATGCGGTGTCATTCATGTATAAACATGTATTAAAAAACGAGTTAACGTTAACATTAAATTTTAATAAAAGTCACATTCAACAAAAGCTGCCAGTGGTGCTAACACAACATGAAATATCACTACTATTACCGCAAATCAACGCAAATTATAGGTTAGTCTGCCAATTATTATATGGCAGTGGCCTTCGATTGATGGAAGCAGTACGTTTGCGAGTACAAGATATAGATTTTGATCACTTCACTGTCCGCGTTTGGCAAGGTAAAGGAGCAAAAAACCGCTGTGTCACTTTAGCAAAAGAGCTTATTGAGCCGCTAAAGATGCAAATAAGCAGTGTTGAATTGCTTTTTCAACTTGATAGCAAAAACTATAATTATCAAGGTGTTTACCTACCTTTTGCCTTGAGCAAAAAATATCCCAATGCCCGTAAGGAGTTAGGTTGGCACTACCTATTCCCGTCAAATAGGTTAAGTATAGATCCTGAGGTTGAGGCACTTAGGCGTCATCACATTAATGAAACATCAATAAGAAAAGTGGTTAAACAAGCTGCAAAAGCGGCAAACATTGACAAAAATGTTACTTGTCATACTTTGCGACACTCTTTTGCAACACATTTATTACAGCGTGGTGCTGACATTCGCACGGTGCAAGAGCAACTAGGGCATAGTGACTTACGAACCACGCAAATTTATACCCATGTTATTGAACATGGCGCTAATGGTGTGCGAAGTCCTTTATCAGATATTCTATAATCTAAAAAGTTTACTCTTCTGCACCGTCAAGTAATTCTGCAAAGTTTTCCAATTTTTCTAGTGCCAAGGCATGAATAGATTTACGGGGATAACGCCCTGTACTATTCAGCGCTCCAGCTTTGGTCGACATCAACAACTCTAATGCTTGGTCAATAGTTTCTACCGCATAAATAGCAAACATACCTTGCTCTACTGCATCAATAACATCGGCATTTAGCATCAAGTTAATAACATTAGTTTTAGGGATGATCACCCCTTGCTTACCCGTTAAGCCTTTATCTTTACAAAGTTGAAAAAAGCCCTCTATTTTCTCATTAACACCGCCGATAGACTGCACCTCACCATGTTGGTTTATTGAGCCTGTAATCGCTAAACTTTGTTCAATAGGTAGCAAAGTAATGGCCGAAATTAACGCACAAAGTTCAGCCATTGAGGCACTATCACCGTCAATATGACCATAAGACTGCTCAATAGCGATATTGGCTGAAATACTCACCGGAAAACCTTGCCCATATTTATGACCTAAATAACCAGTTAATAACAACACGCCTTTTGAGTGAATAGACTTACCTAAATCAACTTCTCGCTCTATATCGGTAACCCCTTGGCTGCCAGCATAAACGGTTGCAGTAATGCGCGCAGGCGTACCAAAAACACTGTCGCCAATTTCTAATACCGTTAAACCATTTACTTTACCAACAAACTCCCCTTCGGTATGAATAAGTACCTGCTGCTCTTTTATTTCGTCAAGCCAGGTTTCACTTAATCGCCCTATTCTGTGTTTTTTCGCCGCCAGCGCTAAGGCTATATGCTCAGCAGTCAGCTTCCCCTTTGCCCCCGCTTTCCCCCAACAGTAATTAGCTTCATCCAATAAATCATTCACTTGTACTATGTTGGCTGAAATTTTGTGTTGATGTTCAGCACGCCTTAAACCATAACGCACCAGTTCAAGCACAGCTTGATCATCAATTTCAGGGTAATTATGTTTAAATGCCCGTTGACGTATTAAATTACCAAAAGCGATCAAGTTGTCATCATTTTTACTCAAATAACGATCAAAGTCTGCTAACACTCTAAATAGTTCGGTAAACTCTTGATCATAATCTTGCAAGGTGTAATAAATTTCTGCATCCCCTAGCAATACGACTTTCACTTGTAGCGGTATTTTCTCAGGTTGCAAACTATAGGCGCCAGGTTGAGTTAATTCAGAATAGGGGTTTTCTATGGTTATTTGCCCTGTTTTCAAGGCTAATTTTAATCGGCTCCACACTAAAGGTTGTGTCAATAACTTATCAGTATCCAGTAGCAAATAGCCGCCATTGGCTTTATGTAATGCACCAGGGCGAATTAATCGATAGCTGGTATAGCTGCCACCTTGAAAGCTAGCAAAATCGACATGGCCAAATAAGTTTTGATAAGTTGGGTTTTGCTCATAAACCACCGGAGCACCATCATTAGTATCTCGTGGCACTAATAAATTGGGTAAAAATCGCTCCACCATAAGCTTACGCAAATCTTTATCATTGACCGAGTCTTCTTCTTCAGTGACCAAAATTTCTAAAACGGCATCAACAATATGTGCCTTTACTTTACCTAAATATTTTAACACCCCTTGGTTAGCGACAAATTCTTGCTCAAGCTCATTTAAATAAGGGGCTATCCCTTGCTCTGCGGTATCATATTTTAACTTACGCATTTTGTCTGATGAAATACGCTTCCATAAGGGCAATTCAAGCAACTGTTCAGCCAATACATTTTCAAGCTCAGCCAACAATTGATAAAACTTGGCCCTTTCATTCTCTTCTATGTTGGCAAATTCTTTATCGTTTAAGGGTTTACCATCAACTAAAGGTGAAAAGCCAACCTCGCCGTTTTCTTCGTATAGAGCAACATTATTTTTTAAAGCAATGTCTTCAACGGCTGCAATTGCTTGGTCGTATTTCTTATTAAACTCTCTATCGATGGCTGACTTTTGTCGCTGATAGCCGGGGTTATCAAAAATCTCAGGAAATAAATCCATCAACTCATCAATAAATTTATTCATGCGAGATAAAAGTTGTTTGCCATCACCGGGGTTCACATACAACTTGAATGGCGCATGATTCTCATCAAAATTATTGATATAACACCATTCAGGTGGTGTTGGCTGCTCTTTCGACAATGCCGTTAACATTTGCTTTATCAAGGTTTGTCTACCCGTGCCGTGCTCCCCCATTGCAAAGACATTAAAACCAATAGCAGACATTGAAAGGCCAAACTCAAGGGCCTCTTTAGCACGTTCATGACCAACAAAAGATTGCTTTATGTTGCTAGCACATTGAGTTTGAGAAAATAGTTCGGCAGGTATTGTTGAGCTAAGTTGTGAAGGAATAAGTTTACAATGTGAAATAGACGTTGTTGCCATGAAAATCCTTGGGGTTCTTTGAAGATAAAGCTTTTAAAAAGCGATAACGCTAGTGTACTCGTTAACTACTTCGCTAACAATAACTAAGCGCGAACAACCACAAAAGAGAGTTATAAAAATCAAGGATTAAGCGGCAAACGAGTAAAATTCTCACCACCACATTTAGCACAAACGCCTAATTCACTTGCATGCATCACAGTAATTGTCTCTTGGCACTGTTGGCAAGCTAGCTCACCAAAGCCAATAATATCCCCTGAATGATAAATACCATCGTGGTCAAAGTCATCCACAAGCTCTGCCCACTCCACCTGCGATTTATCAGTTAATTGCGCAAGGTTAGACCACAAAGATTCATTGAGTAAACCTAAGTAGATAGAGTGCTTGGCTTGTGACTGATTTTGCTGATAAAAATCATGTAAATCATAACGTAAATTATCAACAAACTGACTTAGTTTTTCTTCCGACATATCTTCAATGGCTTTACCATAAAGCTTAGCCTGTTTCAGTAATTCATTAACTTTTGGCTTTTGGATTTCCTTCACTTCATTAAGCCAAGCGTTCAAGTCTTGATAAACTTCCATTAAGTACTCTTTTTTTTGTGTCATAACAATTTCCTTTAGTCACCTTGGTTTATTTTTATTAACTAACATTATTAAGTATAGACTATAGACAAAATCCGCAATTAAGCTTGTTGTTATACACAGAGATAGGGTATTCTATCGCGATAATTCAAACTCAAGTTTATTGCGTGTTTTTTACTGGCCTCGCTAGAAGCCCAACAAATAAAATTGACTCAATAACATCCCAAAAATAGCCTTCGAGAAACCATTAATGGAAGCCTTTTACAATCCCCAAGCAATTGAAGCAACAGTGCAAAAATTTTGGACTGACAACAACACCTTTAAAGCCATTGAAGACGAAAGCAAAGAAAAATTCTACTGCTTAGCCATGTTCCCTTATCCAAGTGGTCGATTACATATGGGCCATGTGCGCAACTACAGTTTGGGCGATGTTATTTCTCGTTACCAACGTATGCAAGGTAAAAATGTCATGCAACCTATGGGTTGGGATGCTTTTGGTTTACCAGCAGAAAATGCCGCCATTAAAAATAAAAGTGCCCCGGGCAAGTGGACTTACCAAAACATTGATTACATGCGTAACCAACTTAAATCACTTGGTTTTGGTTATGACTGGGACCGAGAGCTTGCTACTTGCAAGCAAGACTACTACCGCTGGGAACAATGGTTTTTCACTAAACTGTATGAAAAAGGATTAGTGTATAAGAAAAACGCCACGGTAAATTGGGATCCGGTCGATCAAACCGTGTTAGCGAACGAGCAAGTCATTGACGGTCGCGGCTGGCGCTCTGGCGCCATAGTTGAGAAAAAAGAAATTCCACAGTGGTTTATTAAAATTACCGATTATGCACAAGAGTTACTCGATGATTTAGACCAACTAACCGACTGGCCTGAACAAGTAAAAACCATGCAACGTAACTGGATTGGCCGCTCTCAAGGTGTTGAGATGACTTTTGAGGTTGATGGTTTAGTTGAAGACAAGCAAGAAAGCTTTGAGATATACACCACCCGCCCTGATACCTTAATGGGCGTTACTTATGTGGCGCTTGCGGCTGAGCACCCATTAGCCTTGACCGCCGCCAAAGATAACTCTGCATTAGCAGATTTTATTCAAGAATGTAAAGGCAATCAAACCACAGAAGCCGACATGGCGACTATGGAGAAAAAAGGCGTTGATACCGGTCTTAAAGCTATCCACCCATTAACGGGTCAATTAGTGCCTGTTTGGGCCGCTAACTTTGTCTTGATGGATTATGGTTCAGGCGCAGTAATGTCAGTGCCGGGGCATGACCAACGTGACTACGAATTCGCCACTAAATACGGTTTAGCCATTACCCAAGTTATCGAAGGTCAAAGCGACGATGACATCAGTAAAGCTGCCATCACAGAAAAAGGTAAATTAATTAATTCAGGTCAATTTGACGGTTTAGATTTTGAACAAGCCTTTAAAGCCATCAGTGATAAATTAATTAGCGAAAATAAAGGTCAAGTAACCACTAATTTCCGTCTACGTGACTGGGGCGTTTCTCGTCAGCGCTATTGGGGCACACCAATCCCAATGATCAATCTTGCTAACGGCGAGTCTGTACCAGTGCCTGAAAGCGAACTTCCGGTAGTATTACCAGAAGACGTAGTGATGAACGGTGTTACCTCACCCATTAAAGATGATCCCTCGTGGGCAAAAACCACCTTTAATGGTAAAGATGCGCTGCGCGAAACAGACACCTTTGACACCTTTATGGAGTCTTCTTGGTACTACGCACGTTATTGTTGCCCGAACGACGACAGCCAAATGCTAGATCCTGCTAAAGCGAATTACTGGCTACCAGTTGATCAATACATTGGCGGCATTGAACACGCCATTTTACATTTACTTTATTCTCGTTTTTTCCATAAATTATTACGTGATGTAGGTTTAGTCGAGTGTGATGAACCATATAAAAAATTGTTATGCCAAGGCATGGTGCTAGCAGATACTTATTACCGTGAAGCAGATAATGGCGCCCAAGAGTGGATTGCGCCATCTGATGTCACGGTTGAGCGTGATGAAAAAGGTCAAGTAAGCTCTGCAATCAGTAAAACTGACGGTGAAGCCGTTATTGCAGCTGGCATGAGCAAAATGTCTAAGTCGAAAAATAACGGTATTGACCCACAAGAGGTGATCAATAAATACGGCGCTGACACAGTGCGTTTATTTATTATGTTTACCTCACCGCCTGAGCAAACCCTAGAATGGTCTGACGCGGGTGTTGAAGGTGCACATCGTTTTGTTAAACGTGTTTATAAAATAGTCCATGACTTCAGTGAAGCTAACGGCAGTGATGAAATCGCAAACGTTAGCGACTTAACATTAAATGCTGAACAGAAAAAGCTGCGTCGCGAATTGCATAAAACTATTACCAAAGTCACTGATGATATTGGTCGTCGTAATACCTTTAACACCGCGATTGCTGCCATTATGGAATTGATGAATCACTTAAGCAAAGCCCCTATGACAACACCTGAAGACAAAGCGGTAATGCTTGAGTCTTTGCGTGCTGTGGTATTAATGCTAACGCCAATCACACCACATATGTGTCATTACTTATGGACGCAAATTGGTTCAAGTAATGGCTCGGTTGAAGATGCTCAATGGCCAATCGTTGATGAAAGTGCTTTAGTTGAAGATGAAAAACTGATTATTGTACAAGTTAACGGTAAGTTACGTGCAAAGATCACTGTGGCTGCAGATGCCAGCAAAGAAACAGTGGAAGCAATAGGTTTAGCTGATGGTGGTGTTGTGAAGTTTACCGATGGAAAAACTATTCGTAAAATTATTTACATACCGGGCAAACTATTGAACATTGTGGCAAATTAATATGCACTTGCCGTATTTACGCGCTTTATTGAAAACCTGTCAGCTTAACAAGCTAATAATGTTGCTTTGCCTAACAAGCTTAATATCGAGCTGTGGTTTTCAACTTCGAGGTGACTATTTACTCAGTGACGAGCTACAAACTTTATATGTTAGCTCTAGCGATGTTCATGGTGAATTAACCCGTTTAGTGAAACAGCATTTAATACGTAATAAAGTCAACGTACTTAAGCATAAAAATGTTACAGCACCTGAACTGCGCATCATGTCAGATAAGCTTGATAGACGCACCTTGTCTGTTTTTCAAAACGGACAAGTCGCTGAATATGAGCTTATTTATGCTGTACACTATCAATTGCGTTTTGCCAACGAAGAGTCACAAAATTTTCGCTTTGAATTAAATAGGGATTACCAAGATGATCCCAATTTAGCCTTAGCAAAGTCTCGTGAGTTATCGCTACTGCTAAGTGAAATGAGAAGCTCAGCGGCCGATAGAATTCTACGTGATATGGCAAGAGTTCAACGGTAAAAATAATGCAACTTAAGGCTTAAATGAAAATTTATCATAACCAACTTTCACAAACATTAATGCAAGGTTTTAAACCTGTGTGGTTGGTTTTTGGTGATGAGCCTTGGCAAAAGAACAACAGTTTAGCCACCATAAAAAATCATGCTAATCAGCAAGGTTTTTCAGAATTAATTCGCTTTAGCAGTGATAATAAATTTGATTGGCAGCAGCTCATTGATGAATATCAATCAATGAGCTTATTTGCTAGTCAGCGTATTATTGAAGTTGAATTCACCAGCATAAAAATTGGTGACAGTGGTAATAAAGCGCTGCTTGCCCTTAGCGAAGTCATCGAAAAAAACGCCTCATTACAAGATGTGATTTTTATCTTTCATGGCCCTAAACTTGATGGCCCGAGTGCCAATAGAAAGTGGTTTAAAGCCTTAACCCAGCTAGGCTGTTATCTACCCCTATATGATATTGACGCTAAAGCATTGCCTCGTTGGTTACAAAATCAAGCACGAAGCCTAAAGTTAAATTTATCACCTGAATTATCTTTATTATTGATTGACTTATTTGAAGGTAACTTACCCGCCCTAGAGCAAGAGCTGCAAAAGCTATCACTACTATTTAGCCCAAACCAACAAATAGGGCTAAATGATGCCGAGCACCTTGTCATCAATCAAGCTAAATTTAATCCTTTTCAAATTATTGATGCCTTGTTGCAAGGTAACTGTAAAAAATGCATTACTATGTTAGATCAAATGCAACAAGAAGGAACCGCTGCCGGGCAGCTAATTTGGGTATTTCATAAAGAGTTCAATCAACTTTATGCCATGCTTACTAAACTTGATAATGGCAACCCACTTAAAGATATTTATAAAGAATATCGTATTTGGGATAAACGCAAACCTTTATACCAACATGCCCTAACCAACATTAGCCTTGCTAATATTAAACGAGCATTATCACGATTGGCTGACATTGATTTACTGACAAAAACCAGCAGTGAGTTTAATAGTTTTATCTTATTAGCCGATCTTTGCTTAACCTTGTACCAAGGTGAAACTACTCAATACTTTTCCCTAAACTATGAGTACAGCTAGTGATTAATATTATCTACAATAATAAGGTCAAGCATGGCTAATATTGGCATATTAGGCGGCACCTTTGACCCTATTCATAAAGGCCACACCGAGCCTGCCAAAGTGGTCGCTGATTATTTATCGCTAGATAAAATTCTTTTTATTCCGGCCAGTATTCCTCCCCATAAAGCCACCCCCAATGTCAGTGCTAAGCAGCGCGCTGAAATGGTGAAGTTAGCCTGCCTAAATGAAGCAAACTTTTACTGTGATCAACGTGAGCTTGAACGTAGCGGTAACTCATACACAGTAGACACCTTAAAAGCATTAAAGCAAAGTGATGCTACACAACGCTTATTTTTTATTATTGGCTTAGACTCATTACTCACGTTTACGCGCTGGCATCAACATCAAGAAATTTTATCCCTCTGCCATTTAGTGGTAAACAGCAGACCCAATCATCAACTTGACAATTTAAATGCCGATACAAAAAGCATGCTTGCAAAGCATCAGCTCAACGATTTATCGGCATTAAAAAAACAAGACTGTGGTGGCATTATTTTTGCGCCTAGCACCATAGAAGATCTCCAAACGAGCAAAGATCAAATGCAGCTTTCCAGCTGCGAAGGTAAAATAAACCTTAATATTTCCTCCACCGATATTCGGGCACGCTTAGCCAAAAAACAAAACTGCCAACACCTGATTGCCGATAGCGTTTTAGATTTTATCAACAAAAATCAGCTTTATCGTTAACCTATTGGCGAAAAAATGTTAATATTCGAAAATTGTGCTTATCTAAACGGTTAAGCGCCGAATCGACACTCTTAACATATAGAAAAAATATAGGAAGAACACCTTGCACACCGAAGCACTCAACGCATTTGTAATAGAAACACTTGAAGACATGAAAGGTCGAGATATCATCTCCCTTAACATCACTGATAAAGCCAGTTTTGCTGACTATATGATCATCTGCTCAGGTAACTCAAACCGTCATGTTAAATCAATCGCGCAATCTGTTGCCATGGAATGCAGAGCGAAAGGTTGTGAGCCAAAAGGCATCGAAGGTAATGACGTTGGCGAATGGTCATTGGTAGATCTAGGCGACATTATTGTTCACGTGATGACCGATGAACAACGCGACAAATATAATTTAGAACAATTGTGGGCTGAAGAGTAATTATCGCTGGTTAACTCTTTATGAAACTAACTTTATACGCCGTTGGCACGAAAATGCCCGCTTGGGTCAGCCAAGGTTTTAGCGAATATGCCCGTCGATTCCCTCGCGATTTAACGTTTGAATTAGTTGAAATTTCCGCGGGGAAACGAGGAAAAAATGCCGATATTGTTCGTATTCTAGAAAAAGAAGGTGAACAACTGCTTGCCGCTATTCCCAAAGGTAACCGTATAGTCACTTTAGAAGTTGAAGGTAAACCTTGGGATACCCCACAACTTGCCAAACAGCTAGAACGCTGGCAATTTGATGGTCGAGATGTTGCGCTACTCGTTGGTGGTCCGGAAGGATTAGCACCAGCTTGTATCACAGCAAGCGAGCAAAAGTGGTCACTTTCACCACTGACCTTACCACACCCTATGGTGAGAATTCTTATTGCTGAAAGCTTATATCGCGCATGGAGTATCAATAATAACCATCCTTATCACAGAGAATAGCTAGTGGTTCCTCGTCGCGTCGTCATGGGTAATCATCTTTGTGGAAAGAGTGCTGAGGCTATTTTTTTTATGCTTTGCGCTGTTGATGAACCCAACCAACACCTAAGGAGTTACTAGTGGCTCCTCGTCGCATCGTCATACGAAATCACAGCGCTGAAGCGAACCTTTTTGCTCGTCGCACTTTTATTGCCTTTGCAGGGGTGTTGGTACTGTTACTGGTACTGTTTAGTAATGTTTATACTCTGCAAGTCAATTCTTTTGAAAAATATCAAACTCGCTCTAATTCTAATCGCATTAAGCTGCTACCGGTAGCGCCAAATCGTGGTTTAATTTACGACAGAAACGGGGTCATACTTGCCGACAACAAACCTGTATATAGCTTAGCAGTGATCCCAGAAGACGTTGATGATTTAGACGTTAGTATCGCCAGTGTTAGTGAACTTTTATCAATCAGTGCCGACAGGCAAGCTAAGTTTTTCAAAGCCATTAAAGGTAAACGTCGCTTTAAACAAGTTGATTTATACTCGCGTTTAAGTGAGCAACAAGTGGCACTTTTTTCTGTTAATCAACACAAATTTCCAGGAATTTTTGTCGATGCCCGTTTAAAGCGCTACTATCCTTTTAGCGACCTAACTACCCATAGTTTAGGTTATGTCGCTCGGATTAATCGCAAAGATGCCAATAAGCTGGAGTTAGCTGGAAAATCTGAAAACTATGCCGCAACCCATGGTATTGGCAAACTTGGCATAGAGAAATATTATGAAGATATTTTACACGGTAGCATAGGACATCAAGAAGTAGAGATAAACAATCAAGGGCGTATTATTCGCACTTTAGACTTTACCCCGCCAGTGTCAGGAAAAGATCTAACTTTAACCTTAGATATTGAATTACAAATGATCGCCAAACGTGCGCTTTCAGGAAAGCGTGGCGCGGTTGTGGCAATGGACCCACGCACAGGTGGCATTTTAGCCATGTATTCAAACCCAAGTTATAATGGCAATTTATTTGTTCATGGCATCAGCTCTAAAAACTATAAAAAATTACTAAACTCTAAAAACCTTCCCTTAATAAATCGCAGCGTACAGGGCTATCCTCCAGCTTCAACGGTTAAACCTTTTCTTGCGCTGGCAGGACTAGAAGAAAAGGTGATCACCCCCAGTAGCAAGGTTTGGGATCCCGGCTGGTACCAATTAGAAGGGTTACCCAATAAATACCGTGATTGGAAAAAATGGGGACATGGCTGGGTTGATTTAAATAAAGCAATAGAGCAATCATGCAATATATATTTCTTTGATTTAGCGTTTAAACTCGGCATCACCAAAATTAGCACCATGATGGAGCGTTTTGGTTTTGGCGATTATACCGGCATTGATATCCATGAAGAGAGCAAGGCGATCATGCCGAGTGTGGGCTGGAAGCGCGAACGATACAATAAGCCTTGGTACACAGGCGAAACATTGTCAGTAGGTATAGGTCAAAGTTATTGGACAGTGACACCACTGCAATTAACGCAAGCACTCACTACCCTAGTTAACCATGGCCATAGAAAAGTACCTCACTTTTTACGTGCTGCTAGTGAGCTTGTCACAACAGCAGAGGGAAAAAGTGAAACCGCGCAAGTTGCGGTGAACTACGAAGAGCAAGCGCCACTGGTATTAAAACAGCCAAAAAATTGGGGCATAGTGCTTAATGCTATGCACAGAACCGTGCAACGTGTTGGTGCTACCGGGCATTCTGCTTTTAAAGGCACACGTTATGATGCAGCGGGTAAAACAGGCTCTGCACAGGTTGCACGTATTAAGCAAGATGAAAAATATGACGCCGAAAGCACACAAGAAAGTAAGCGTGATAATGCTATGTTTGTTGCTTTTGCCCCGTATAAAAGTCCTGAAATTGTCGTTGCCGTGGCGATTGAAAATGTCGCCAAAGGTGGTGGTGGTACCAATGCGGGTCCTGTAGCCAGACAAATCATGGATCAATATTTTGGTTCGAGAGTGATCACCTCTAGCATTGATGTACAAACGAGGAGTAATGATATTGTTACTGCCCATAATCATAACCATTCATCAGCTAGCACTCCTCTACCAAGTCGTATATTTAAACCAAACAATACTCTTCAACAAAGTCATGGAGCAGATTAATGCGAAGTAGTGGCCAAGAGCAACAAAAAGTACGCAATTTATGGCAAAAGCTGCATATAGACTTGCCCTTGTTACTGGGTATATTGTCATTAATGGCACTCGGTTTATTTATTGTTTATAGTGCTGGTGGTCAAAGTATCGCTATAGTTTACCGACAGGCTATTCGCTTAGGTGTTGCCTTATTCATTATGTTAGTTATAGCGCAAATACCGCCGCTTTTTTATCGAAAATGGGCGGTACCTGTCTTTGTTTTAGGCATTTTGATGTTGATTTCTGTCTTGCTCTTTGGCCATATTGGCAAAGGTGCACAACGTTGGTTAGATTTGGGTTTTATGAAATTTCAACCTTCTGAAATCATGAAGTTAATAGTGCCGATAATGATTGCTTGGTTTATAAGCCAAGAGAACTTACCGGTAAAATTATCCACCATAGTTATCGCTTTTATATTAGTGTTATTGCCAACACTGCTTATTGCCAAGCAGCCTGATTTAGGTACCTCGTTGCTGATTGCTAGCTCAGGTATTTTTGTGATTTTTCTTGCTGGGGCGAGTTGGAAACTTATCGGTATTTGTGTAGGTCTTGCTTCCGCATTTGCCCCTGTTTTATGGATTTTTTTAATGAAAGATTACCAAAAACAGCGGGTCATGACCTTTCTCAATCCCGAGCAAGACCCTTTAGGTTCAGGCTATCATATCATTCAATCTAAAATTGCCATTGGCTCAGGGGGCCTTGAAGGAAAAGGTTACTTACAAGGGACACAATCGCAATTAGAGTTTTTGCCTGAGCGACATACTGACTTTATTTTTTCAGTTTTTAGTGAAGAGTTTGGTTTGATTGGTGTTGGGATTTTATTATCTGTTTACTTATTCATTGTCATGCGCGGTTTATGGATAGCCGTTAATGCCCAACATGCTTTTACTAAATTGTTAGCGGGTAGCATAACCCTGACCTTCTTTGTTTATGTGTTCGTAAATATAGGTATGGTATCAGGATTATTACCCGTCGTTGGCGTGCCATTACCCTTGGTAAGTTATGGTGGCACATCAATGGTGACATTGCTAGCAGGATTTGGCATGCTAATGGCTATTAGTACGCATCGTCGCTTCCATGTTTGATGGTGAGTAATCTGCAATATTAACGAACATAAATAATAATACGATGAAAATGACAAGTAAAATAATAGTGCCGATATTGCTTACTTTGCTAACCGCTTGCAGCTCAGGGCGTTATCAACAGGCTAATGACAGCATCCCCAGTCGTCTTCCTAATCAAGGGGAACTAAAAGATGCTATTGCTCGTGCAGAAGTACACAGCCGAGGCGGTAATAAAGATTATCGGGTTCGTGGCATTGCTTATAAAGTGCTTAACAGTGCAGAAAATTTTCAGCAAACAGGTATAGCTTCTTGGTATGGCAAAAAGTTTCACGGCCACCTCACCTCTAATGGCGAAATTTACGATATGTATGGCATGAGTGCCGCCCATAAAAACTTACCTTTGCCCACTTACTTAAAGGTCACCAACCTTGCCAATAACAAATCAGTTATTGTAAGAGTGAATGATCGTGGCCCATTTCATCAAAATCGAATAGTGGACTTATCTTATAGCGCAGCCTACAAGCTTGATATGCTAAAAACCGGTACCGCCAAGGTAAAAATAACGGCTATTACCGAGTTTGGTCAAAAAGTAAAACGCAAAAAAACTAATAGCAAACAAATAACAATAGCGAGTCACAAGCCACAATTTATAAATAACAAGCGTAAACAAACAACAGCACAAAACCTAAAAAAAAGTGTCATTCAAGTGTTTGCTACCAGTAAACTTAGTTTAGCTCAGAACACCGCAAAGCGTTTAGCAACAAAGTATTCTCAAACGGTTAACTTTCCAGAAAAAAATGGTGTTTATCGCATTCAAATAGGGCCTATTGTCGGTGAAAAGTTACAAAATTCGCTGTTAAAAAAACTGCAAGAAACCGACTACCCTAATGCTTATTTACGAAGCCTATAAACAGTTAGCCCTAAGCGACTTGAAGATGCAAAACTCAAGAAGTTTGGCTATATAATGACTTTTTACAATTAAGTTCATTTCTACCATAGCCAAGTATATTTGAGATGATATACTTTCCGTTAGCATTATATTCTACTTACCTTATTATTAATAAAATTATGCCCATACAACCAAAAAAATTAGCAGCTAAGCTCTTCAAAGTTATCACCACGACTATTTTCGGATCTGCCTTAACATTTTCATCGCTAAGTAGTGCCATTACTATTATTCCCGACGCACCACAAATTAACGCCAAAGGTTTTATTTTAGTCGATTACACGACAGGAAAAGTTATCGCCGAAGGCAATGCTGATATGCAGTTAGCACCCGCTAGCTTAACCAAAATGATGACCAGCTACATCATAGGGAAAGAGTTAGAAAACGGTAATATAACCAATAATGATAAAGTGATGATCAGCGAAAATGCTTGGGCGAAAAATTTCCCTGAATCGTCAAAAATGTTTATTGAAGTAGGTACCGAAGTACCGGTTAACTTATTAAACCAAGGGATTATTGTTGCCTCAGGTAACGATGCCTGTGTAGCTATGGCTGAACATATTGCCGGCAGTGAAAGTGCTTTTGCTGATTTAATGAATGCCCATGCAGAGCAGCTAGGTATGTCCAGCTCCTTTTTTGAAAACAGTCACGGCTTAGATAGCTCATCTCATATGACAACACCACGCGATATGGCTACCTTAGCTTCAGCTATCATTCGCGAAGTTCCTGAAGAATACGCCCTTTATAAGCAAAAATCCTTTACTTATAATAATATCAAGCAGTATAACCGTAACTCATTACTGTGGGATAAAAGCTTAAATGTTGATGGTATGAAAACCGGTCATACCTCAAATGCGGGCTACAGTTTAGTCACTTCGGCCACCAAAGGTGATATGCGTTTAGTCACCGTAGTGATGGGCACAGAAAGCGAGCGTGCACGTAAAGTTGAAAGTAAAAAATTACTCAACTATGGTTTCCGCTTTTTTGAAACAATTACCCCCTATAAAGCAGGCGAAATATTTGCCAGTAATCGCATCTGGTTTGGCGATAAAGCACAAGTAGATTTAGGTATTTTAGTAGATACACCAATCACAATACCTCGTGGTCAGCGTAAAAATTTAAAAGCTAACTTTGAGTTAAATCAACAGCTTGAAGCACCACTAGCAAAAGGTACAGTGATCGGTAAATTATTTTTACAGCTTGACGGTGAAGACATTGCTCAATATCCGTTGGTTACCTTAGAAGAAGTTAATGAAGGCAGCTTCTTTTCGAAGTTGATGGATTATATCAAGCAGTTATTTGCTCAGTGGTTTAGCTAAAAACAAGCTTAATTAACGAGTTTCCAGTAAAAATAAAAAAACCAGTCAATTGACTGGTTTTTTTTACTGGTAACGCTATGCTTTAAGCCTATTGTTCAAGGCGGCTGCTAAATCATGTTCTATTTGTGCTAACTCTTCTTCAAAGAAGAAAGTATCTCCTTCAAGCGGTTTTAACAATTTCACGTCATTGGTGGTTTCATCGTATTTGGCTAAAAATACTTTATCTAACCACTCCATGTTGCGACCTTCGGTAAACATTAAAGCAAATGCACGTTCACCACGTACGTCACATTCACCCATGATAGAAATTTTGCCTGCCGAGGTAGTCATTGAAATATGGCGCGTAGGACGATTAATTGAAGGCAACTCACGATAAATTTTATCAAATATTTTACTTACCGCACTTAATGGTGCGGTGAAATAATGATGCTCACCCGTTGGACGGGCACAATACATTGAATGGAAACCTATCAGCATGGTGCCAATAATGTTAGCTAAATCAATCCAGTTCTGGGCACTTCTATCAATATCAATGCTACCATCTTTATGTTCAAACAAGCTGATATGATTCATCATTGGGCTTTGGCTACGGATCACGACACCGTGGCGTTGTAAACGGCGAATAGCAGCAATAGTCGTCGGATTTAATAGTTCTCGTGGTGTTGAGAAATGTGCCATCCAGGCTAACTGAATGCCATTTTCATGCAGCTTATCAAATACCGCTAACATTTTGTCGTACTTAGCGCTTAAGATCATTTCTGGTTGGAAAGTTAATGAGCGAGTTGCTAAACGTACTGTTTTGATATGCAGCAACTCTCTGTCTTCCATCAATGGTGTAACATATTGCTCTAAACGGCTAGCTGGCATATAACCACCGTCACCACCGGTAATAAGCAAATCGGTCACTTCTTTATGCACTTTTAAATAACGGTGAATTTGATCAATTTCTTTTTGAATGAACATATCTTCATCACCACGTACTTGCGCGTGACGGAAACAATAAGTACAAAAAGAGAAACAGTTCTGGGTGGTTTTATCAAAAATTAACTGACACTGTGGGTATTTATGCTGAGAGCCGTCAAGAAACTCAATTTCACCTTGTTCATTTTCAAACCAAGGTTTATTTAACTGCTGATTCCCATCGTGTGGGCTAGTCTTTTCTTGATAATCACTGACAATTTTTTTCTTTTCTTCCAAGCTTGCCCCCATATACTGAGCAACAGTTTTCTTGTTGATCATATTTGGCTGTGGCATCACTAATTGAAAAACTGAATCTTCGTAAAAATTAGTCCAATCGATGCTATTTAAACTGTGTTTGGTTGCTAAGAAACGATACACCTCAACAAATAACTCACGCTCTTCAATATCACCAATATCAATATTGTTGGCTTCAAGAATTTCAACCACACGACGGAAACCAGAAAGCCCAGTGTATTGATCTTTCTCATCAAACATATGGGCTTCTTTATCCATTAAACCCGAATGTTGCGGGTAGGAGGCATGTAAGCGGCTTAATAGACCTACCGGTAATAAATTTTCATTTTTAATAATTTGACGGGTTTCATCACTGTAACCATATATACCTTGCATTTGCTCAACATCTAAGGCGGTTACATCATCAATGCCTTGTTGACGAACGTGAACAGCACCACTTGGTTGGCAAGCTTCTTTTTCAAGGGCTTTTGGATCAACAACAGCAACGTCTATTTGTTGCTCTGCACTAGTATCTGACATGATCTATCTCCGTTGGTTGCTATAATCGCTTTTTGCATAACCATTAATTTAGTGTGGTATTACCTGCACTCACTGCTAAGGCTGTTTGAATAACATGCAAAAATAGCGAATAAAAATACAATAAAATGATAAACAATCACATTTTCTTGTGCCTTTCCTGCTACTTTGTCGATTACAGAATAAAAAATATGCTGGCATGATCAAGTAAAGACAAGTTACTTTCAAACGATATTATTTCACTAGCTCATTACTTTTTGTAATGACATCCCAAGTGTTCTATGGGTATACTCACACTTATTATCACCAGTACTTACCTTAATCACATGACTAAACAAAGCTCGAAACGCTTACTACCTAGTACCAGTATGTTGGCTGCCTTTGATGCAGCAGCAAGAACCGGCAGCTTTACTGCTGCCGCCAAAGAGTTAGCACTAACCCAAGGGGCTATTAGTCGACAAATAACCGCGCTTGAACAGCAGTTATCAATAAACTTGTTTAAGCGGCATAAACAAACCATTGCCTTAACTGAAGCGGGAAAAATATACGCTAAAGAAATTCATAGTGCTTTAAGCCACATTCGCTCTGCAACCTTAAATATCATGACCAACCCAACCGGTGGTGTGCTTAACTTAGCTATTTTACCCATGTTTGGCTCTCGTTGGTTAATGCCTAGATTGCCAGACTTTTTAGCTAAAAACCCGAAGATCACTATCAATACCGTCAGTAAACTATCTCCCTTTGATTTCAGCCTTGAAGATATCCACTGCGCTATACATTTTGGTAGCGAGCATTGGCCTCAAGCAAATTGTTCCTTTCTAATGGATGAAAAGGCAATTCCAGTTTGCTCGCCAACATTTTTTAAAGCAATGGAGGTAACACAACCGAGTAATATAGCTGCCAGTTTAATTAACCAACCGCTTTTGCATATATCCACCAGACCCAACGCTTGGCTACAGTGGTTTGAAGAGCATTTAATTACAGCAGAAAACATAAATGCAGAGGGTAAAGCCAAACAAGGCATGCATTTCGAACAATTCTCTATTGCCACCAACGCCGCCATTGCAGGCCTTGGTGTGGCATTATTACCCAAATTTTTAATTGAAAATGAACTTGAGCGAGGTGAGCTTATGGTAATTTGTAATCAGCCACTTAGTACTCAAAATGGCTACTACCTTGTCACACCTATTGATAAACAAGATTATGCGCCAGTTATTGCCTTTAAAAAATGGCTAGAAGAAACACTCACAAATGACAGACAGTAGCAGTAAACAACAAAAATTTGACGGTTGTTTTTGAAGCACTCAAAGATAAAAAGCCGCTCTTTGTATTTAAAAAAATAACCCTGCTATTCAAATTAACCGCAGTTTATTTTTGCTTTATTTTCATATCAATAGCTTAAATAAGCCCGTTAACTGCCGCGTCAAAAAATCAGTTGGCATAACACTTGCCACTTCATTGATATAGAAAATTTTTATCTTGTGAAGGCTTGTTATGTACTCTGTAAAAAACATTTTTAGCTTATTATTGTCTTTATCGCTTTTTGCTTGTAGCTCTACTGAGCAAGTAAGCAATATGCAATTTTCGGACAATGGCTATGCTCAAGGTTATGTAAATAAAAACTTCACCCATAGTCAATTTTCAGTTATTAATCAAAATACCATTAAAAAAGCATTAAGCTCTGATCATCAATTAATGTTGTCTTTATTAAACAGACCGATCACTGAAGATCAAGCCATGATGCTTAGCTTTGCGAAACAAAGAGCTAGCTACTCGATGCCTTATGCAAATAAAGGTGTCGCCATTAAGGGGGCAAAAGAAAATAATAACAGTAATACTCGCTCTGCTCACCTCTACGCACACTTGATCAATCAAGATATTAACGCCGTAACTATTTCAGCGCCTCTTCCATAGCAAGCATTCAGCGGTGGAAAAACACTCAACATTTGTTACTAAAAATTGAGTAAATTAACCAAATTGTTAACAATTTCACTAACTTGATTTAGCCCTTCTATAAACATTAATCTTGTAACTCCTTGTTACATAAGTGTTAACACTTGTTGGTATAGCCTGTGCTATTTTTATATTAATTAAATATAGCTTTACTTTATGGACAAGTCCTATGCTAACTCTAAACACCAAAAAAGTACTTATCACTACAATCCTAGCAATTAATACGCTATTGCTTAGTGCCTGTAGCGAAACTACCGCTAATGTAGAAGAAGAAAAGGAAAAAGAATTTGCTATTCCTGTTACGGTTGCCAGTATTGAACGTGGTAGTATTTCTGCCAATTTTCATACCACAGCAACCTTAGAATCGCGTACAGAAGCAGATATAATTACTCGCGTTACCGGTATTATTGAGCAACTGGATGTTGAAGAAGGTGACTATGTAGAGAAAGGACAAGTACTAGTAAAAATTGACCCTCGTCGTTACCAGTTAGCCCTTGATAAAGCCGATGCTGAGCTTGAAGGTATAAATCAAGAGCGACAACGTTTATCGTTAATGGCTGAGAAAAAATTAGTCAGTGCCCAAGCTTCCGACAAACTTAAATATCAACATCAAGCGGCGGTTGCAGCGCGTAAATTAGCAGCGCTTGATTTACAAGACAGCCAAATTATTGCCCCTATTTCAGGTTATGTTTCCCATCGTTATGTTAAGCAAGGACATTTTACTCAAGGCTATCAAAAATTATTCCATATCGTCGACCCTATAAGCTTACAAGCAGTTGTGTATTTACCCGAGCATCAATTAAGTAATGTTGAGTTAAACCAGCAAGCATTATTGAGTTTTAGTGCCCGCCAAAATAAAGTCTACCAAGCCAAGGTTCGTTCTATTTCTCCAGTAATTGATCAACGCAGCGGTACTTTTAAAGTTATTTTATCTATAGATAATTCAAATCAACAGTTAAAGCCTGGTATGTTCGCTCAAATTGCCCTGACCTTTGATACCCATGATGATGCCTTTACCATTGCCAGTAACGCTATCATTACCTTAGATAACACCAGCAAAATTTATTTAGTCAGAGACAATAAAGCCGTCGAAATCAAGGTAACTAAAGGTTTTGTTGAAGAGCAAATAACAGAGATTATTGGTAATATTGCAGGAGAGCTAAAAGAGGGTGATTTAGTGGTTGTTAATGGGCAACATAACCTAAAAGCAGATGCTTTAGTTGAAGTGCTTAATAGCGAAAATAGCATTGACAGTGATGATGCACTGTTAACTAACGAAACCGCTATTGTCAAAGCACACTAATCATTAATACCCAGTAAACTAAGTACCTAAAGGATTTCCCATGAGTTTAGTTGATACTGCAATAAAGCGCCCTGTTACTGTTTGGATGTTTACCTTTGCTGTCATTTTATTTGGCTTAGTTGGCCTATCACGATTAGCGGTAAATTTACTGCCTGAATTAACCTACCCAACACTTACCGTTCGCACTAATTACACAGGCGCAGCCCCAGGTGAAATTGAACAGCTACTCACCAAGCCTATCGAAGAAGCGGTAGGGGTGGTGAAAGGCCTGAGAAAAATCAGTTCCATTTCTAAGGCAGGTCAATCTGATGTGCTGCTAGAATTTGAGTGGCAAACACCTATGGATATCACTAGCTTAGAGGTGCGTGAAAAACTTGACTTGATCACCCTCCCCTTAGATGTTGAAAAACCTCTTATTCTAAAGTTTAACCCCTCGCTAGATCCCATTATTCGCCTTGGCTTTCAAAGTAAAGATACTTCAGTATTAGGCTTAACCAAGTTAAGAACCTATGGTGAATATGATATTAAACGTCAACTTGAGTCTTTATTAGGGGTTGCTTCCGTAAAGCTTGGTGGTGGCTTAGAGCAAGAATACCAAGTGATTATTGATCAACACAAATTGGCACAATTAAACCTCACCAGCCAGCAAATTATTAATCGTATCAATGCCGAAAATATCAATATTTCTGCGGGTAAACTCATTGATGGCAATACCCAATATTTAGTGCGTACCCTCAATCAATTTACCGATATCAGCCAAATTGGTCAGCTGGTTGTCTATCGTGAAAATGACAAAATCATCTACCTAAATGATATCGCCAGCATCGTAGACGGCTACAAAGAACGCACTGATGTGACTCGCATTAACTCAGGTGAAGCCGTTGAATTAGCCATTTACAAAGAAGGCGATGCCAATACAGTGCAAGTGGCAAAATTAATTAACGATAAGTTAGCCAGTATTGGCGAAAAATCTGGCGATAAATACCAACTTACCGTGGTTTATGATCAATCTACTTTTATTAGCAATGCCATCAGTGAAGTAAAATCTGCCGCTATTATTGGTGGTCTACTCGCCATGTTAGTGCTGTTTTTATTTCTACGCGCCATAGTGCCAACATTGATCATTTCATTATCAATTCCTGTTTCTGTTATCGCCACTTTTAATATGATGTATGGCAATGATATCAGCTTAAATATCATGTCTCTTGGCGGTATTGCCTTAGCGACGGGTTTATTAGTGGATAACGCCATCGTAGTGTTAGAAAATATTTCACGCTACAAAGAGCAAGGCTTAAACGTTGTTGAAGCAGCCAGAAAAGGCACTAAAGAAGTCAGTGGTGCTATTGTCGCCTCAACGCTAACCACGCTAGCTGTTTTCGTACCCCTAATTTTTATTGAAGGTGTTGCTGGACAGCTGTTTGCTGATCAAGCGATGACAGTCGCTTTTGCCCTTATTGCCTCTTTAGCAGTAGCACTCACCTTAATCCCAATGCTCGCCTCTAGACAAATAAACCCACCAAAGCAGGATGACAGCATAAATAACAAGGATAGCCTGTCCTTTAAGCAGCTCTCCCTTGTGCAGAAAACGGCTTGGCTACTCGCTCTACCTTTTAAAGTAGTATTTATTTACCTGCCTATGCTAATAATACGCTTAATTTTAATCATCTTTCATGGCGTAAAAAAAGTACTCGCTTTCGTTATGCAACCAATAACGACAGGCTTTAATAAGCTTTTTGACTTACTTGCTCTAGGTTACCAAAAGCTGCTTAACCTAGCATTAAATCATGGCATTAAAACCTTACTGATTAGCTTGATTTTCGCGGCTTCGGCAAGTTTAATTTTACCCAAAATTGGCGTCGAATTATTACCGCCCTTATCCCAAGGTGAATTTTACTTTGATGTAGAGTTAGCCCCAGGCACACCGCTGGCGAAAACAGATCAGACAATTAACTTAGTGGCAAAGCAACTACAAAGTGACGATAGAGTTAAGAGTACTTATTCATTAACTGGCCGTGGCAGTTTAATGACCAGTAGTGCCGATAAAGGGGGCGAGCACCAAGCGCGTTTACAAGTTATCCTGCATAATAGCGATGATGAACAAGCGGTGATGGCGAAAGTAAGAAAGTATGCCCGCAGCATTGTTGGCGCAACAACCTCACTTAATCGTCCTGAATTATTTACCTTTAGTAAACCTATCAGTATAGAGCTGGGGGGTTATGAGTTAGATGAACTTAAAAAATACTCTAAGTTGTTAACCACTACCATGGAGCAAGATAATCAGTTTGTCGATGTTGCTAATAGTCAGCGTAAAGGTCAACCTGAATTGGCAATTCATTTTAACCAACAAAAAATTGCCCAGTTAGGGCTCAACACACCTGATATTGCTCGCTTACTAGCCGTTAAAGTTGGTGGTAATGTAGCCAGCAAATATACCCTGCTAGATAGAAAAATTGATATTTTAGTGCGCAGCACCCTAACAGAGCGTGACTCTATTAACGATTTACAAGAGTTAGTGATCAACCCAAGCAGCGACTACCCTATTACCCTCGCCAGCATCAGTGACATTGTTGAGACCGTGGGTCCCGCACAGATCAATCGCATTAACCAAAAACGAGTCGCGGTAGTAAGTGCTAACATTGCCATGGGCGATCAAAACACTGCCCTTGCCAGTGCTACAAAACATATTGACGCCCTAAATCTACCTTTTTCTGTGGTAGCTACCTTTGGTGGCCAAAGTGAAGAAATGCAAAATTCATTTGATTCAATGTTGATGGCGCTCACACTAGCGGTATTTCTGGTGTATTTAGTCATGGCTTCTCAATTTGAATCACTATTACACCCGTTATTAATTCTCTTTAGCGTACCGCTGGCGGGTGTTGGCTCTATTTATGGTTTATTCCTCACCGGCACTAATATAAGCGTTATCGTATTTATCGGTTTAATCATGCTCGCTGGTATCGTCGTTAATAATGCCATTGTACTGGTAGATAGAATTAATCAATTACGCATGCAAGGTAACGACAAAATTAGCGCCATTAAAGAAGCGGCTATATCTCGATTGCGACCTATTGTGATGACCACGCTAACCACCACCCTTGGCTTAATACCAATGGCAATAGGCTTAGGTGAAGGGGCTGAGCTTAGAGCCCCCATGGCAATTACCGTTATTAGCGGTTTGTTATCATCAACATTACTGACGTTAGTTGTTATTCCTGTTTTATATCAATTATTTGATTATAAAAAGTTTGCAAGCAGTATTGACGAAATATCTCTAGAGCAAACTCCCAAAGGTGATAAGTTTGTGGAGGCAACCAATGTCTAAACAAGCCCAAACAAAACCTGCCACCATGAGCTTAACAACGTTGGCATTAAAAAAACCAGTCACAATCTTTATGCTGTGCTTAACCATGTTATTAACGGGGTTTGCTGCTACACAATTATTACCGCTAGAGAAATGGCCGGGGATTGATATTCCAGAGATGATGGTTAATGCACCGTACCAAGCTTCAACCCCTGCAGAAGTTGAGCGCTTAGTCACTAAGCCCTTAGAAGAAGCATTGTCCACTATGGGGGGAATTATTCGCCTTAACTCCAATTCAACTGAGCATGGTGCGCAAATAGGTATAGAAGTAGAATGGGAGCGCAGTTTAACTGGTAAAGCTATCGAGGCAAGAGAGAAGATAGACGCTATCCGTCATCTACTACCTGAAGATTTACAACGAATTTTTGTTTATCAATTTTCCACTGCTGATATGCCAATTTTAACCTTGAGAATCTCTAGTGAGCGTGAGCTGAAAAATAGCTATCAGTTATTAAATAATTACCTGAAAAAGCCACTTGAGCGTTTAAGCGGCGTCTCTAAAGTTGAACTTTATGGTGTTGATCCTCGTCAGATTTCAATTCGCTTACTCAGCGACAGAATGGCTAGCCATAACATCGATATTAGACAGCTCACTATGATGCTGCAAAAAGAGAATTTTACTATCAATGCCGGCTCTCTAAAGTCAGAGCAAGCCAGTATTCGTATCAGCCCTAAGGGTGAATTTACCAAATTAAACGACATACGGACTTTAAAAGTAAGTGATAATGTTTATCTTGGTGATATTGCTAGCGTAGCTTTTGAACAACCTGAACAAGTAGATGGCCGCCACCTAGATAGAAACTACGCTATTGGCGTTAATGTGTTTAAAGAGTCTAGCGCTAATTTAGTTGAAGTAGCAGGCCGCGTAGTAAAATCCGTTGAAAATATCCGTGATAGTCGACAGTTTGACGGTGTAAATATTTTTATGATGGAAGATCAAGCCAAAGGAGTGACCGACTCATTGGCAGATTTATTAACGGCTGGTGCAATTGGTGCTTTACTCTCTTTTGGTGTTTTGTATTTATTTATTCGTAACACTACAGCAACATTACTGGTTGTTGCCTCGGTTCCTTTTTCTATTTGCATCACTTTAGCCATCATGTACCTGCTTGGCTATTCGCTTAATATTTTATCTATGATGGGCTTGCTACTTGCTGTAGGTATGCTGGTGGATAATTCAGTGGTGATCACTGAGTCTATTTCAGCACAACATCAAAAATCACCCAGTATGACTACATCAGGTAAAGTACAAAATATCTTGCAGGGAGTGGATAAAGTTTCCCTAGCAGTAATGACGGGTACCTTAACCACCATGATTGTGTTTTTACCCAATATCATTGGTGAAAAAGTACAGTTAACGATATTTTTAGAGCATGTTGCTATCGCTATTTGTATCTCTTTAGTGGCGTCATTATTAATTGCCAAAACCTTGCTGCCGTTATTATTAAGCAAAATATCACTTGATAAGCTAACCAACACTCAAAATAAAGCTAAGTACAAACCTAGTCGTTTGCAGGCTAAATACAAAACCAGCTTAACTTGGGTACTTGCTCACCCGAAAATTACCGCCATTATGGCTTTACTCATTTTAGCGAGCACAGCCATTCCTATGGGAGCCATCACTTCAGACAATATGGATAGTCAAGACGGTACTCGCTTGTATATGCGCTACCATGTTGAGGGACAATTCCCGTTAGAGCATGTGGAAGCCATGGTTGATCGTTTTGAAGATTACTTATACCAGCATCAAGAAGAGTTCTATATTGAATCGATTTATAGCTATTACAGTGGTGAGCGCGCTTCTTCCACCTTATTGCTTAAAGAAGACCGTGATATTTCTATGACCGAGCTAAAAGCGCGCATTCGTAAAAACATGCCAAATTTTGCCGAGGCTAAGCCTGATTTTGGCTGGCAAAGTGCGAAAAGTGGTGGTGTCAGTATGACTTTAGTGGGGCCGTCTACTGACTTATTAGTTGAGTTATCCAATCAAATAGTTCCGGTACTTAATCATGTTGACGGCTTAGCTGATGTCAAAAGTGATGTTTCACAACATCAAAAAGAAATGGTATTGATCATTGATAGAGTTAAAGCCAGCCAAATAGGTTTGAATTCTAACGAAGTCGCCCAAATAGTTGGCACCGCTCTACGAGGCCTAGAATTAAGAAGCTTTAGACATGATCCCAATGGCGAAGTAAAAATACGCTTACTTTATGATCAACGTCTTAAATATTCCTTAAGTCAATTAAAAAAATTACCTATCGCACAAATAGACGGTCAAAACATCACCTTAGAAAATGTTGCCTACTTCAAGGTTCAGCCAAGGTTAACGGCTATATATCGTGAAGACCGCCAAACTGCTTTGACTATAGGGGCAAATTTGGATGATATCACCATGGAGAAAGCGCAAAACCGTATTACTGCGGCAATGAATGCTATTGAGCTACCACAGGGCTATAGCTGGAAATTAGGTCAAGGCTTTAATCGCCAACAAGCTGACCAGCAAATAATGATCACTAATATGATCTTAGCATTAGCGATGATTTACATCGTCATGGCGGCACTGTTTGAATCGTTACTTTTGCCTGCCGCCATTATTAGCTCAATTATTTATTCTATTGTTGGCGTATTTTGGTTCTTTTTTATCACAGGCACCAGCATGTCAGTGATGGGCATGATAGGCATTTTGATACTCATGGGTATCGTAGTGAACAATGGCATCGTATTAATCGATCAAATTAATCAAATGTCCGCAAAAACGGCTGATTTAGAACAAGTAATTGCTGACATTTGCATCACCCGTTTACGACCTGTTCTGATGACTGTGTCTACCACGGTACTGGGTATGATCCCACTTGCGCTAGGGTCAACACAAATTGGCGGCGATGGCCCATCATATTCACCATTAGCGATAGCGATCATTGGTGGTTTAACTTTTTCCACCATCACTAGTTTATTTTTAGTGCCTTGGTGTTATTTGATTTTTACTAAAATAGCACGCAATACTAGTGTTGGCTTTTTTCATGCCAATACTTTTGCTAAGCGATTAACGAGAAGCTAAGTCTCTACTTGCCACCCCAACTCAGTAAACACCTGTTGCCATTGCTGATCAAATTCAGCAGTAATGGTAACCATTTGCTCAGTAACGGGGTGTGTAAAGCTTAATGACTTTGCAATAAGCATTAAGCGCTTAAAACCAAAATGCTTAGCAAAAAAGGGGTTTTGTTTATTATCACCATAATTGATGTCGCCAATTATTGGGTGTCTTAAATGGGCTAAGTGGCGTCGTATTTGATGGCGTCTTCCAGTGACAGGGTTGAGCTTCACTAAAGAATAACGAACACTGTCAAATTTACCCACCGTTATAGGTAAGCTAGCCTGTTTAATCACTTGGTAATGGGTTTGTGCTAATTGTGCTGGTTTATCACGACAGACATTCTTATCACCCAGCTTATCCAGCTTTTCTTTAAGGGGGTAATCTACCAATTCACTCTGCTTGGCTATAGGCAAATGCCCGCGCACTAAAGCGTAATAGGTTTTTACTAGATTTGATTCAACATCTTGATGCGGTTCACCGACTTCATTCGATTTATTGGCAAAAGCTTCATTGAGTTTTTGTGCCACTTCTTTCGTTAAAGCAAATAGCAACACGCCTGACGTTGGCCTATCTAAACGATGCACAGGATAAACATACTTGCCTATTTGATCTCTAACTAGCTGCAAAGCAAAATAAATTTCATCCTTATCCATAAAGCTACGATGGACAAATAAACCGGCAGGTTTATCTACCACCACTAAATAGTCATCTTGATATAAAATAGTGAGTATGGGTTTTTCGGGTAAACAAGGCGCTTCAATGGTCATTAAGCGATACTTCCAAGGAGTTTTTACTAGGTTAATGGCACTATTATCCTTATAATAACAGCTAAAGACAAATGCACTTTATTGACAAATTATTACGGCAGTTATGAATACTATTGATACAATTTCTCAGCTTTTACAGTCCTCTAATTCACAATATCGCCTTTATGATGTTGGTCGTAAAATAGCAAAGATTTCCAAAGAACAGTTTGAAAAAATCGAACAAAACCAAATTCCTTATCCTACGCCATCTCAAGGACATGCCTGTATCGCCATTGCTTTTTGGCAAAAACAGTCGCCACACCCTTACTTGTGGTTGTTAAAGCTCCCTCTTGATGAGCGAGGTTTATTAAACCAAGGAGCTAGAAATCATTTTATTGCCATTATTGTTGAAGCCCTGGGCTCTGATTTAACTCAAGATGCTAACGAACAACAAGAAGAGTTATTAAAAAGTAATCCTTATTTGTTCACCCCAGCGCAATATAAATTAGCCGCATTAAACAGCAAAATAAAGTTTGAATTAAAACAGCCTGCTAGTGAATACTTACCACCATTTTTAAGCTATCTATCTGCCAAAACCCCTTGGGATAATTGGCAAGGCGTTGGCGTGCAAGGTATTAGCGATTTTGTCGCGCGTATTAATGAAGACGCTAAAGAAACAAGTTACGACCTGCTCATTGCAGCATTACCACACTTACCCAATGAAGTATTGTTTCCTCTATGTGGCGCATTAGAAAACGAACCACTGCCTGTTGCATTACTTGATGCATTAATAGCATTATTTAAACAAAACTTAGCAACAAAAACATCCGAAAACGAAGACATTGTACAGGTGCAGCAACACTTACTGCGCAGTTTAGCCAGCAATTGCCAGCATCCTCATATAGAGAAGTTAATTAGTTTGTTGTTACAGCAGCAATCCGTGGCAGCTGAGTTGCTCATTACTCTGTCAGGACGTTGTTGGCTAGCGTTACAGGATAAAGATAACTTGATGGCATTTTTTGAACACCTTGTCGCATGCGAAGATCAAGCGCTATTTAATAGCATCTTTAAAGATCTTGTCGCTATTCCTGCACTTAGACCGATTGTTTTTCAGTGCATGCGAGCACCCGAGCGCAGTGAAGTATTGTCAAAAGCTATTGGGCAACTATTTAGCCAAACATAATTTCTTTAAGGTAAATCAAGATACCATGGAAAATATTTATTATTTATTACTCTTTTGCTTAATTTGTTGGTATTTTATTTATTTGAGAAAGTTAGCAGAATCTGCGCGCAGGCATGCCAAAAATTATTGTGAACAAAATAATTTACAATTTATTGCTATCGCCAGACGCTCAAGCCGCTTAACCTTTACCAAACAACATGGATTAGTTTGGCTGAGCATATTTGATATTGAATTTAGTGGTGATGGCGAATCAAGCAACAATGCTACCTTATCTTTACTTGGCTTAAAGTTAGATAATGTTGATATTCCCCCCTATCGAGTGAATTAATACATTTGGTATAACTTTAAAGGTTCAACTTCCGTGCACTAACCCTGCGGGATGAAAAACTTTTCCAATTTTAAATTTTCCATGGAGACACTGTGCAATTATTAAAGTCACTTTTTTGCCTACAAGGTTTTGATAATCGAATCCGTTTTTTCTCAATTTGCAGCGCCATATATATTATTTTCATTATGCTGGCCTCCGCTTTCACCGATAAGTTAATTGTCTCAGTAGTTATCTGCGCATTATTTAGTGTCGCTCTAGGTTTAACTACCCTTCGTCGACTACAGGATGCGAAACTCAATAAAAGCTGGTTATTTGCCTCAAGCTTAAGTTTTGCCTTAACAGCACTCATTATCATATTTTCACAGCAGCACAGTAGCTATTATTTGTTAGTAATTCCTGCCCTCTGCTCAGCGGCTTTACTCACCTATCCAAGCAAACAGTCAGCTAAAAAGAACAACTATACCTTAGGCTATATTGGCCCTGTAGATATGTCTGAATACCAAGAGGTCGCGCACCAAGGTAAGTCAGCAAAATTTCGCATCGAGCCAAGCATAGCGGGTGAAAGTACAATAAACCTTGACCTCCAACAGCAAGGTGCTCAGCAAGCATATGCAGTTGGAAATAGCCAACAAACGTCACCACTTGATAGTAACCAAGCAGATATTGGCGAGTTGATTCGATTAAAACTCTTAGGCAATAAAAAAGCACAATTAGCAATTATAGCGATAGTGATTCTCACCTTAGCTGCTATATTAACCCCATGGTTACTAGCATCTTTCAGTGGGAATGACTCCGGTGAAGTTGAGATGAGTACTCCCCCTCAAATGACAACAAGTACCAGCGCTAATAGTACTATAGTGCGCGAGCACCCATTAGTCATGCCTGATAATTTCAGCTTGTACTTATCTCAACACCAAGGAGTGGTTATTAACTGGCAAGCTGATGAGGTAAGTTCTGACGTGCTTTGGTCACAATTTAGTGCACAAGGCGATGAAAGCTGTCAGCAGATTAGCTTCGATAAGGGTAAGCCAATACGTACTTTAAGTGTTAATGTTGAAAGGAAAGACGCAGCAAATACTGACTATTTTGCCAGTTTTTCACCACTTGATAGCCAAGCACTTATTCAAGCGCTTGCCTTTCGAGGTAAGTTTTCATTATGCGGTTATGATTTTTCCCTAAAAGGTAGCCAGTCGGCATTAGGAAAGAATGAGAATTATGCCCATTGGGTTAACTATTAACCTTAGGCAAGTGTAGAATAATAGTTAAAGTATCGTGTTTAAAAGCCCGATACTTATCACTAAAAAAACTATTTCTTTGTTTGAAAGCCAAAACCTTCTTCAAGTAATTTATCGTAAATGCTTTTCATAGCGATGGTATTCTCAGTAAGAGAATCATTCCATTTACTGCGTTTTTCAAAACCTAAATCACTAATTTGGTAGTGATAGTCGGCATTCAAACCACTTGCTTCAAGACAAGATTTGGTACAAGACAAACCACAGCCATCGATAACAATTATTGGTCTACCTGAATTAGCTAAATCCATAATAGGACCAACTTTGCCGGCAACACCTGATACGCACGACATCTCGGCAATACCATCACCATCAAGGTTCAATGAAATATTATGCGCCATTTGCGCTAGGTTTGAGCAACCAGAGCATGAATAAACGATTGGTTTTTGCAGTTTTTCTTGCTCATTATTTTTATTATCTGACACAGGAATATTTCTCTCTTTGTTTAATTAAATCATAGCAACACAAAATCGCCATACTCTGATTCTAACAAGACAAAGCAAGTATGTTTTGATTTATATCAAAGTTTAGCTATCTGATAAAAATCATCTAGCTATTTCCAAGCGCCTTCAAGGTTTTAATTATAACTCTTAAGGTCGCTTGGCTACTTTAATACCAAGCGTTAACTAACGCCTCAATTTTATCCATATCAAGATACTGTTCACAGGCATCACTTATTCTATTAATAGCAATATTTTCAAGCTCATCAATACTCACACCTTGCCCTACATTTTCACCTGCCCAACTCATCACAAGCTGTAAAGCCTCAGGACAATCAAACAGCCCATGAAAATAACAACCCGCCACTTGATCATCTTCACTAACTAAGCCGTGTTCTTCGGTATCAATGGTTATTAAAGGTTTGGTTACTATATCAGAGCGTATTAGTAGCTCGCTCTTGCCTGCATGAATTTCATAACCTGTCACTGTGACATTTTTCTGTTTAAGGTGTAGTTGCCCTTGTACATTGGTCAATGTTTTTATAGCTTGTAACTCACTGGTGATAGGTAAGTAATCTAAACCATGACAACTAGAAATTTGTCCCTCAATCAAGAGAGGGTCAAAAATATGCTTTCCTAACATTTGATACCCCCCACAAATTCCCAAAATTTTGCCCCCATAACGTAGATGTTTGGCAATATCTTGCGGCCAATCTTGAGCTCGTAAAAATTGCAAATCAGCAATAACATTTTTACTACCCGGTAAAATAATTAGGTCGCATGCAGGAATAGCGGCTTTAATCTGTGGGCTCTTGGCAAAAAGAAACTGACAATCAATATTGTGATGATGACGCAAAGCATCGAAGTCGGTGTGGTTGCTCATATGTGGATAAACCAATACCACGACGCGAATTTTATGCGCTGCTGTTTTCCCTTGTTGGGTAACTAAAGCATCCTCAGAAGAAATATCTAGGCCATGCAAATAAGGCAGCACGCCAAGCACTGGTTTATTAGTTCTCTGTTCAAGCCAGGTAAGTCCTGACTCTAATAAAGCAATATCGCCGCGAAAACGATTGATAACAAAACCTACAACGCGCTGTTGCTCTGATTGAGACAATAACATCAAGGTGCCAACAAGCTGAGCGAAAACACCGCCTTTATCTATATCAGCAACAATAATAACCGGACAATTAACCGCTTCAGCAAAGCCCATATTAGCAATATCACCTTCTCGAAGGTTTATCTCTGCTGGGCTACCCGCCCCTTCAACGACAATCAACTGATATTGCTTGCTTAACCTTTGATGAGACTCAAGCACCGCATACATGGCTGTTTTTTTATAATCTTGATATTGCGCGGCTTCCATCGCTGAGATAGCTTTACCATGGATAATGACTTGTGCGCCAGTATCAGAATTAGGCTTAAGCAAAATAGGATTGAAATCGACATCAAGAGCAACATTAGCCGCTTTAGCTTGAAGTGCTTGAGCACGACCAATTTCACCACCACAGGAGGTTACGGCACTGTTCAGTGCCATATTTTGTGGTTTAAAGGGTGCCACTTTAAAAGTTTGTTTTGCAAAAAAACGACACAAACCAGCAACTAAAGTTGTTTTACCTGCATCAGACGTAGTACCTTGTATCATCAAGGTTTTGGCTGCTTTTCCACCCTTATCTTTCATTTGTATTGGTATGCTTGCACTTTGGTTTTATTTATCAGGCTGTTTATAGATATCTTCAGGCTTGAGTTTTAAGGTGTTACGTGAAGAATTGGCCTTGTTACTTTTTTCATTTTTTGGGTTAACATAAATAGCACTGGCATTTGGTCTTGCACCATCAACTTGAGGCTCTTTACTCTTACTTTTAAAGTGTTTTTTTCCTGAACCTTTATGACCAAGACTGTTACTTTCAGAAACATCCTTGGTAAATTTTGTCGTTCTGGCAACATGATATTTTTTATCTATTGCTTGTAGTAAATTACGTAATACTTGATCCTTACACTCTCGATAGTGTTTATGATCTGGCTTTCTTGAAAAAGCACTTAATTCTGGTTTATTTAGGCGAAAATCTACACTATCAAGTAAAGAGATAAGCTCTTCGGCCTTTAGGTTTAGGGCAATCTTTAACTTAGTTAAAATTATGTTATTGGTTAGCCTTCGCTCGGCTACCGCTTGTGGTCCCTCTTTCTTACCGCGTTTTTCATTAATGAAGCCATTAAGAAAGCTAGCAAGTTCGATATCTGAGCAGACAACAAAATCACTGTCATTATCTTTTTTTAACCACTGACTTACTTGCTCACGACTTACCGTCATATTTGCTGAAGCAAACAATGCCATCATTTGTTTGTCGTTATAATTAAAAGTGTAGCGCAAGCGGCGTATTACATCATTATTGTTCAAGAGAGTTCCTAGTAATGAGGGAGAGGTATAGACTTAAAGTAATTTTAACAGTTTTTAATCACTATTAGTATCACCCGTAAAGTGTATCAACGTAATTACAAACATCCCTGATGGTAAGTGGCATTCTGAAGAAAACTGAATACCCCCTCAAACTCTTATCAAGTAAAGGTTATGTTATAAATGAATAAAAAAACGAGCTATTAAGCTCGTTTTTTATTGATATTAAAAGTTTAGCCTAGTGAATTAACCACCACACTTTTTACTTTTGCCTTCACCACACTTTCCTTCGCCACACTTACCTTTACCCATGGCTTTTGCTTTACCTTCACCGCACTTTCCTTCGCCACACTTACCTTTACCCATGGCTTTGGCTTTACCTTCTCCGCACTTTCCTTCGCCACATTTGCCTTTACCCATGGCTTTACCTTCGCCACACTTACCTTTACCCATGGCTTTACCTTCTCCGCACTTTCCTTCGCCACACTTACCTTTACCCATGGTTTTACCTTCGCCACACTTACCTTTACC
>ERZ1048872.701-NODE-701-length-34015-cov-10.504064_pt1 | contig 34015 bp, 29 predicted proteins | sample MGYA00383100_ERZ1048872 | MGnify/ENA primary metagenome ERZ1048872 (study PRJEB29581, sample SAMEA5548370) | metagenome | biome: marine; feature: coastal; material: water | depth 50 m | study: Short-term variability in the microbial, nano- and picoplankton...
TATGCTGAAGCGGAACTCTCGATTGAGTGTTTTGTTGAAAGCTCTCATAACCATTGTTGTCTGTGGCACACATTACTTAGATGAAAGTAGGATTATGCAAACCTGCCCTGTTGTCAAGGTAAAGACGGGAATCTGCGCTTATTCCCTGTCTCTTTGTACTTGGCTGACACTGCCGCGAGCATTAATCTTTTGCACGATGGTGCCAAGCAGTTTCTCAATTTGGAACGAGTGGTACCACTCGGGTGCATTGTCATGCTCAACGGTGCTGCACCCGACAAATTCGAATGACCAGCCTTCTTTTTCAGCCCGAGCTCTGACCTCGCTCAGTTTCTCCCAGGCGTTAGAAGACATCAGAGGATGGATGCAGGCAAGCACGATGTTGTTGGCGCCTCTTTCCTTCAACTCCTCAATAGCCGCGACTGCAGAGCCTGCACCATCGACGATATCGTCGACCAGCAGTACATTTTTACCGTTGACTTCGCCAATCAAGGTGGATCGCAACACGACGTTGGGTTGGGAGTAGTCGCGTTCCTTCGACAACGCAGCGAGATCAGCAGACAACTCTTCTGCATAGGCTCGAGCGCGTTCCAGATATCCGACGTCTGGAGACACCACAACATCTCCGGTTAGATTTTGAGAGACTAGCCATTCAACGAGATGGCGGGTGAGAAAGACGTTCTCCAAATGGGCCATTGAGGGGTTGAACATGCCGGCGATTGAATCATTATGGATCTCTACCGAGAGCACTCGATTGGCCCCGGCGACCTGAAGCATGCGTGCGAACAGCCCAGCACTAATACCTTCGCGGGTTCGTCCCTTGCGTTTATCTTGGCGAGCCCCAGGATAGTAGGGTGTAACCACTGTGATGTATTGCGCATCAGACAGTGCGGCTGCCTCAACGGCATGTAGCAACATCACAAATCTGTCGTATACCGAGCGTTCGTCTTGATTACCGACGGTTGACTGAAAGATGTAAACGTCATGTCCTCGGACGTTGGCAAGAATTTCCATTTTTCCCTCGCCACAGGCGAACCAGCTTTCCACGCTGGGTGCCAGTGGTACATTCATCGAATCAGCGACTCTTTGTGCGAAGCTCCGACCTGCTTCGCACGTAATGAGTGCGATTGGTGCCCTAGGGGTAAATTCTCTTGTCTGAGATTTCATCAACGATTCTCCGGGTTCTTACTTGTTGTAATAATAGTGTTTAGTGTGTGGATCAGGAATTGATGCTCAACTTTGATAACGCGGGCGGCGAGTGTCTCGGGTGAGTCGCCGCTTTCTACTGGCACTCTGTGTTGAGCAATAATGGGTCCCGAATCATATTCACCCTCTAATCGATGTATTGTGACGCCGGTTTCGGTATCACCGTTGGCAATCACGGCCTTGTGCACGTTTAGTCCGTACATGCCTGTGCCACCGTATTTAGGCAGCAGAGATGGGTGTATATTGTAAATATTGCCATGGAAGGCAGCGAGCGTTGAGGGACCGAGTTTTTTCATGTAGCCAACCGTTACTACAATATCAACGGCAAAATGCTCAAGTGATTTGAGAATGGCGTCATCAAGTGCCGCAGGGTCTGGGTGAGTGATACTTGAAAGGTGGCGTGTGGCAATGCCAGCATTGCGCGCTCTCTCAAGCGCGTGTGAATCGCTGTTATTGCTGATTGCGATAACGGGTGTTGCGTGAAGCTCGCCTGAATTACAGGCATCGATAATAGCCTGAAAATTAGTACCGCGGTGTGAGGCTAGGATGCCGAGCTTCATCATGTCAGGTTGGGTCCGGCGGTAACGATTGTTTGTTATCGATCAAGTTCGATAATCTGTTTCTTTGAATCACGAAGCACCACACAGTGGGACGCGCTAGCCGATAGTTTACCACGATGAAATTCTCTGTGGGATATCAAAATATTGCTCTAGCATAAAATAAATGGCACGTTTTGTTGTCTCTTGTCTAGCGCGATAAACTACAGCCAATTAATGCACTCGGCCGCTCAGATTCGGTGTGCTGTGACGTTCAGAGTGGTAGAATGGAACTTTGAAAAGGGGCGTTGTCCTCGCAGACTTTCTCGGAGTTTTAATGAAATTTATAATCGGGCTTTTTTTAAGCTTCGCGGCCTGTTCGGGCTTGTGCGAAGGTCTTCAAATTACAGATGCTTGGTCCAGAGCAACGGTAGAGGGCCGTATGGGAGCGGTATACGCGACTATCGAAAACACATCGGGCAATCCAATTCAGATTCAGGGTATCAAGACTGACGTTGCTAAGATGGCTGAGGTGCATGAGAGCTATCTGGATGGCAGTATGATGCGTATGCGTCACATAGAAGATTTTATGATTCCTGCTGGCGAGGTACGAAAACTTGAGCCTGGTGGGCTTCATATCATGTTGATGCGTTTGCCTGAGCCGCTGGTCGAGGGTGCAAAGTTTGAAGTTGAATTTGATTTGGCCGAGGGCGGCAATATTACCGTTCCTGTGATTGTGGGGGCCATGGGTCAGATGTCCAAACCTGAATAATGTCCACGATTGAAATACTGCGGCAAGCAATGGCGCAGCAAATGGAAGGGCAACGCGCTAAAGCTGAGCGGGTTTATCTGCAGGTGCTAAAGGAAGAACCAGACAACCCCGATGCAAACCACCTGCTAGGTCTTGTCAGGAGTCAGCAAGACAAAGATGAAGAAGCGGTCCTTTTAATTGAGAAAGCGATCGCTCTTTCGCCTAACGCCTCGGCATATCATCACAACATTGCTGGTATCTACCGACGGATGGGGAAGCTTCAATCTGCGGAAGCGGAGTATCGCCGTGCTATCGAACTGAAACCAGATTACGGTGAAGCCTATCAGGGACTGGCGGAAATGGTAAAGTTTTCGCATGGAGATCCATTGCTTGGCAAAATTCTAAGTCAGTTAGAATCTCCAGTGCTCCGCGGCAACACCAAGGCATGTTTTTACTTCGCGGCGGGAAAATATTTTGATGATGTCGGTGATTACCCGAGCGCTTTTGATCATTACTCGATGGGCAACAACGCTGCCGACAAGACATTTGATGCGCCCAGTTTCAACGACTTAATAAAAAATTGCATCTATCAGTTCAGTCCACGAAGTATCAGGAAAATCGGCGGGGGTGGAAGTGCGAGCGAGAAACCTGTCTTTGTTCTCGGCATGCCAAGGTCCGGCACTACCTTGGTAGAGCAAATACTTGCGAGTCACTCTCAGGTGCTCGGTGCAGGTGAGCTGAACGATATGAAATATATTGCAAAATTCGGCAGCCATTTTGTCAATCCAAAGCAGGCTTATCCAAACTTCCTGCCGTTCCTCGCGCAGCAGCATTATCAAAGGTTGGCTTCTGAATATCTGCGACGCATCGAGGAACTGGCGGGATCTCATTTAGCATCTAGGGTTGTCGATAAACACCCGCTGAATTTCCAGTTTGTTGGGTTGATCTTTTCCATGTTTCCTAATGCTAAAATCATTCATACCGTGCGGCACCCGCTGGACACGTGCTTGTCCTGCTTTTTTCAAAACTTCAGTCGCGGGCAGCACTACAGCTTTGATCTGGGTACACTTACTAGCTTTTATCTGGGATATCAAAGATTAATGGAGCATTGGGAAATGCTTTATCCGGGCAAGATTCTCACGGTTGAATATGAAAACGTGATTTCAGATCAGGAAAACCAATCTCGTCGTTTGCTCGATTACTGTGGTCTTGAGTTTGAAGCTGCGTGCCTTAAGTTTTACGAAACAGAGCGAACTGTTAAGACAGCGAGCTTTAAGCAGGTCAGAGAACCTGTTTACCGCACCTCGAAAAATCGCTGGAAGAACTATCAAAGAGAGCTAATGCCGGTTGCCAAAGCGCTGAATATTCCAATTCAGTCACCTGTGAAAATTACTGGGATAAACACGCTGGGCGTGTAGTACGCTGATGTTGTTTGAAGGAAAACTTGATTAAGCTCGCCAGACAAATAAACTAAAGAACGAAGCAAAATTATCGGCCCCCTGGAGAAGGAAAGTGGTTGTATCTTGGCAGGACTTTGAGCGCGCGCAGCCGGAATTGGCTGACTTTGGCAGGAAGAGAATAGACGGAAAAGTCGCTTATCTTGCGACTAACAGTACCGAAAACGGCACAGGTTTAGCGGATGGCGTCTGGCCAAGAGTGCGCCCTATTACTGCGATTATCGGCGCGGGAAAGTGCTATGTCTTTTTTGACCCTGATTCAAGGCGGATTCAGGATATCGAGCGCAGTAATCGGTTTAGCTTGCACTGCGGCATGAGTGATAGTTCTGGCAGCAGTGGAGAGTTTCAGATGATGGGGCAGGCACGCCGTGTGGAAAGTGCGCAAGAGCGCGCCGCCGCAGAGGCCGTTAGTAGCTTTATGCCTGCGGTCCGTTTCCAGTTATTTGAATTGATGCTTTGTAGCGCTGTCTCAACCGCCTATAGGGGTGGTCGCGCTCAAAGGCAGCACTGGAGTGTTGATACAGCCTAAATTACGTTTGTGTGTTTTCATTTGCCGGTGCTGTGGGCTCGTTAAAAAGTGCGATGCTCAAAACATGTGACGTTGATATTAATGAGCTGCTGTCAATCATGTGTTTGGTACCACTCATCCAACTCCTGCTCCAGTAACCAAAGTGGTAAGGGACCTTTGGACACAATTAGCTGGTGAAACTGTTTGGCGTTAAAGTTATCTCGGCGTTTCGTTTTGATTGCCTGTGCGAGTGATGTGAACGCAAGCAAACCGGAAATAGCGCTGGTCTGTTTGCCCGGTTGCTGGCGACTGTTGTCGATCGTTCGGCGAGCCCCTTCCTCTGTCTCGAACCCTTGCTCCTGCAAGAACGTCCTCGCTTGTTCATTGCTCCAGCGTTCTCGGTTAATGTTGATATCGACGATCGATCTCGCCGCATAACGGCTTTCCAGCATTAGACTGCCGAGCTCTCCGTAGGGGCTTCGGTATAAATTGTATTCTCTGGCTAACGCCGCGGTGTAGAGTCCCCAACCAAGCGTAAAGGCAGGCAAGTCGTCTAAAGAAAAGGCAGCGCTATACTCGCCCATGGCCCGTGAGCTTGTGAGTTGGTGCATGCCGGGGATGCCGTAGATGAAGCTTTTAGCCTCAGCCTCATACAGTGGCAGCTTACTCATATCGTTGAGGTTGACGTTAAGTACTGCCGTGAGCGCGGCGTTGTCGCCGACCGAATGGTAAACAAACTGCTCCTGCGTCGAACTTTCATTGTTCAATGCACGAACCTCAATTGGTTTGTTCTTAGCGGTCGCTATTTGCTCGGCAAATGCGAAGGGTGCAGCGGTAATGAGATCTGAAATCAAATTAAGGTAGAGATGTTTATCTTCTGCTGAGTCACTTAAGAAAAGCGTTTGGTCATTGCTAAGTGATGCAAGTAGGCGCTTAGTGGTAACCTGAATTCCGGCCTCGTGTAGTAAAAGTTCTATCTCTTCCTGATTCTTTTCGAGACGCTCCATCGCTTTGTCCAAAAGTAAGTCAGGCGACAAGGTCAGTGTTGAGTAATATGAAAGCAGGCCGACGTAGCGCGAGCCAAGTTGATCCGTGACATTCAAACGTTGACCGATCAACTGGCGATTCAGATAAGCGAGTTGACGATGATGTAGCCGGATCGCCTCTTTGTTTTCAGCATTCAGCAATTGCTGGTTTACCTCGCTTAGGCGTTGTGACAGTTGCTCGAGGGTTTGAATGCGTGTTTCAAGGTCCTCATGCTCACTCAAGGTGATGCCAACGCTGTCTCTTTGTTTTGGTGGGTGCTTCTGAGCTGCGAGTAACGTTTCGACGATCTTGTTTTCAAACGCCACAATCAGTTTGGGGTCGAGACGAGGGCGGGTTGAATATGCAGGTTTTTCTGATTCGGCAGCAGCAGTCACCAACTGCTGACTGCAAGCTGATAAGAGACTGAGAAAAAGCGCCCATGCAGTAAACTGAATTGCTCTCGCTGAGCATTGCATCTTTCTCCTCAGTTTTATTTTCGCGTTAATGTAGCTGTGCGGAAATTTCGTCGATAACATTCTGAAGTTGTCTTAGGCTAGCGGGTATCGAGTCGATGATTTCCAGTGCAGCTCCTCTGAAATTTTCATTACGCGTATGTTTTAGATTGATCAAAACGTTTAACTTTGACGAGGTCAATGCTGACTGACCAAGGCTTGCAGCAATGGCGACATCGGTGATCAAATTGCGGTTTCCGTGACCGGCGAGATATACAATGTCCGGGATAACGCCGGTGATCGTCTTGATGACGTTCAGCGGCACGGTCGCCGCTGCTTCAAGGCATAACTGAATAGATTTAGTGCGCTGGGATTTTTCATCCTCGGTTGATTTTGGCAGCGTGTAGGTCGCCATCAACGCTTTGAAGCAGTTTGCATCATCGTCTCCGAGTGCCAACATGGTTGGCGTGAGGCGTTGTGCGCGCTCGATAATGGACGCTATTTCAGGCACGTCCCCGGTTGTGAACTGGCTAACCATTTCGATCAATGCGATGGCCTGAGCACCTGTTAACGCGGCCGCTGCGCCGCCACCGGGTGTTGAGGTTTTTGCTCCAAGGCTGCCGATGTACTGGCTAATTTCTGTTTCAGCGATCACTTCGTTACCTGATGAAAGTTCTGGTACAACCGTACGGTATTTCGAATACACATGGCTACGGTCATCGGACCCACTCTGGGGATAAAGGTTCCTGTGTAATCTGCAAATTCCTCTGAGAAATTGGGCAAACTAGAAAAGTTAAGGCAAACGGTGTCAGCGGCGATCTCCGTTGGACGAATCTTTTCAAATTTATCGCTGGGAACCCCTGTGATCACGATATCTGAGGCTATTAACGCCTGCTTCCTGCTGATATTAGTTTCTTGTGGTTTTGCATCCTCAAAGACTAAAGGGCCATTCTCATCGAAAGAATAAACCTTGGCTCCATCGTTAGACATCATCACGGCGAGAGGTCGACCGATAACTTCGCTGCGATTAAAGATAGTAACGATCTTATCGGTGAGCGGCCTTTTCGCTTCAGGAGCACCGTAGATTCCTTGTGCCGTGAGAATCTTGATGATGGCGAGTGGTGTGCAGGGCAACAGCGCCTTTTTTGTGCTGTCGAGATCAGTTGCAAACCGATCGTTTTGATAAAGTTTGCGGGTCCAATATTGGCTGCCAGCTTCGATGTCCTTACGAAAATCTACTAGGTTTCTGAGATAGTCATCTTGTTGGTTAAAAAATATGGGAAAGTATATGAAAATCCCATGAACCGATGCGTCAGCGTTGAGTCGGGAAATTTCCTCTTCTAATTCGAGCCGAGGAATCGATTTGAGGTCATATTCAATCCCAAGCTCACTAAATTTTCTCTGAGTTGCTCGAGCGTAAGCAAGTGATGGCTTGTCGTTGGTTGCAATCAGCCCTACTACTTTTATCGATGATTTCAATGTCTCGATTGCGAGTTTGAGTTCTCGAGTAAATTCGTTGGAAACCTCTAGATAGTCTCTGATTGTCATTTTGTTAGATTGGGTCGTACTTATGTTGGTTGCGGGTGATAGATCCGAGGTACCCCTTGTGGTGGCGTGCACCGTAATCCGCCGGGGTGAATTCCTTCAGTTCCATCAAGGTTAATGCGATTGCATCGCTGATCGCTAACATGGCAGCAATACTGGCACTCGGTGCCAGATTTAACGGACACGCTTCCTCAATTTCTCCCCCCATATCCAGTACCAGCTGGCTTAAGTCCCTTAAAGGTGAGTCTACATGAGACGTCACACCTACGATTCGGGTGACACCGAGGGCGCGGGCATTTTCAAGCATTTCGATGACCTCGATCGATTTTCCGCTGGTTGAAAAAGCAAATATCAGGTCGTTAGCGTTAATCATACCCAAATCACCGTGCCCTGCCTCGGCCGGGTGAATAAAAAAAGATGGTGTGCCGGTGGAAGATAGCGTGGCGGCGAATTTTTGTGCCATAAACCCTGCTTTGCCGATGCCTGTGGTAATCACTTTGCCCGGACATGCCAGTGCGAGATTGATGGAGGCTTCGAAGTCATCGGTTACCACGATATTACGAATCGCCTCGGCTTCTTTCCGCATAATTATCGACATGTTTTCTTTTATGTTCATGGAGTTATCCGAGCATGGATGTGGAGAAGCCTGCATTATACGTTTGCTTGAACTAAAGAAAAGAGATAATAAAGCGCAAAAAAAAGGGTGACGTAAAGTCACCCTTTTTCAATCACTGCAAAAGTTCACAGTTTGCATTTGTCTGTTTAGAAAATGCCAGCTGGGAGTGATTGGACCGAGCCGTCAGAGTAAGTCACTGTTCCGTTGGCAGAGATCGTACCAGTCTCAACGCCTGCTACGGTCAAAGCCGCAATGTTACCGGTTTGATCTGTTACGACAACGCCATCCAACAAGCTCAGCGTCATCAACACGACGCCGTCCGAGAACACTGCGGTTCCAGTGCCAGGCGCAGTAGGCGATAACGTAAACGCGACGGTGTTGCCGCCAGCTGTAACGGAATAGTCGTTGATGTCCTGACCAGGTGTTCCTGAAAGCGTCAAAGACAAATCATCCGCCGTTGCGCTAGCAAAGCTAATCGTCGCGGTGAATGTATCGCCGTCCAATACACCGACTGGATCTGTGTAGGTGGCGCTGATGCCGAATGACGTTGTCGGCGAGGCGCCAGTAACTGTGCCATCGAATGTTGTCACCGTGTTGCCATCAACTACTGCGCCGTTCAGTGTGCCGGCAGTGAATGTCTGGATAGTGACAGCAGCGTCTTCCGCCGTAGCACCGGGCTGTGTTGTCACCATCGATACGCCTTCTAAAGAGAAAACATCATCGCCATTGCTGGTGCCCGTTGTTGCTGTAATTACCAAAGTTGTGCCATCAGCGCCCGTCTGCGTGGACGAAGCATCGGCAACGGTGAAAACAGTGCCAGCTTTGGTCAGTGAGAATGTGACGGGGTTAGTAGCGTCTGCGTTATCGACCGCGATTGTTCCGTCTTCTACTAGGTCGGACGCTGTTGCGTTCACTGCGTCCTGAAGCGCACGACTGGCTGCAGTCGCCAAACCGCTGTTCAGTTTCGATGCCGCATCTAGTTCTGCAGCAAAGAGTTCAGTTGCACTTTGTCCGTCAACGCCAGCACCTGCGGCGCCTGTGCTTGCAAGCGCAGAAGATACAACGTTGCTGAAGTTGGCGATGAAGGCTTTAGTTTCGTCAACCGGATTGTCGCTGTCGGGATCTGGAAGAGGAGGCACGCCAACGTCTTCGTCGCCGATCGCGTCATAAATTTCTTCTATCGTTTCAGCGTTATCGACTGCTGCATCAACCGCTGAGCTGTCACCACCACCTGCGGTTACCTGTGCGGAAACCGTCGTTAGTGCGGTAACAACTGAGCTGGTGAGGCTGGCGAGTTCAGTACCCGTCGCTGCCAGATTGCCGTCCTCATCTGCTGAAAGTGAAGCGTTAACCCTGGCGATAACGTCACCAACGGTTTCGCCTGCGCCCTGATTAGCGATGATAGCGGCACCAAATGCAGCCAGTGCAAGTGATTGCGGGGATGCAGCTGCGGCATCTGCCGAGTCAGCGACATTAGGAATCGTAATTTGGCTCAACGTCTGACCAGTGAGGTCAGTACCTGTAATCGTTTGAATGAGACCGAGTACCTGCGAATCCGCCGCCGCAACGTCCGATGCAGTCAGTGCGGTGCCAGCAGCAGCGTCTAGCGCTAGGCTGGCTGCCAGATCAGTCGCCGGGTTAAGGTTTACCGTTACTGTTGGGCTAGTCTGTGTGTCTGCGGCTGGAATCTCCGAAACGATACCACGCATCGCAAATGTTGTTGGCAAAGGATAGCTTTCGCCAAATGCGACAGAAGTACCATCGCCGACTGCGCAATCATCGTCAGTGCCGGCGATATCAATATCACAAACCATTGTTGCGCCAGGTCCGCCTGAAACAGTGACAACCAAAGGCGCAGAAATACCTGCTGCTGTCGCTTCTGAGGTGAACAGGAGCGAGTATGATCCGTCAGCGCCGGAGGTGCCGCCAGATGCTAACGGGACATCAGCGCCCGCAGAATCGACAACAGTGATGGCTCCACCAGCAATTATCCCTTTAACCGCGCGACCATTAAGGCCCGTTTGCGGTGCGGGTGGGGTTACGGGGGTGGCTGTAACACCGCTCGTGCCACCTGAATCACAGCTGGCGATGAGAAGTATCGCAGAAACCAGTGCGATAGGTTGAAGTAGTGATCTCATAGAATTGCTCCATAAATATTCATTTTTATTCGACAGCTCGATTACTAGTTTTGACACCCTAGCTCGTACGATGTGTGCTGGCGGAATTATCGTCCATAAATCCGAAGGGAAATCCTACCGTATTCGACCAGTGGGGAGAAGTGTTTTTCTCTAAAGCCCCCCTTTTTCTGCTGTTTGTGCGCGTTTTCTCCCCCTTTCAGGGTGCGGGTAGCACAAGTACAGACCGAAATATCTTGGGTTATCTGATGATAGATCGCGCCAAGACGACAAGAACCAGCGTTGCCCGAATCCGTGTGACGAAATTTTGCAGTCAGCTTGTGCGCTAACCCATTGAAAATTATGAATATATTTCTAAAAATCTGCTGATGTAGTAGATTGTTGATTAATATTCAGCGCTTCCGACGTAGAAATTGACTCTGCTCAGCGTTCAGATGTTTTCGGATACCGTTATCACTTGTTTTGGCATGACGTCCACATTAACCGTTGCATGGTCGTCAATCATCTCAAAGCACTCAAGCTGCACATGAGCATTTCAAGTTTCTTGCGGGCAAGCTGAATCTTCAACGTGAGTGTATTTCCCTAAGCGGTTTATCATTTGAAAACTTGTGAGCTTCTTGCTCGAACCACTCATCAACGGCTTTCTCGAGGTTTTGGCGTTCCTGATGGCTAAAAAATTGGGGGTCGAATCGCCACCGATTGTGACTCTCAAGAATGGGTGTAAGCTCTGGCAAATCGACTCGCCGTACCCAACTGAGCTGCGTTTCTCCGGTCAACTTGGACAGTCCAGCAGCATTCAGTAGTTTCTCGATTCGGTAAAAAGGTGATTCTGAGCCGGGTGGCAGGAGGCTCTGTTCAGGGTTCTTATCAGCATTTTTAATCGAAACATGTTCGCTGCGAAATATCCGCCAAAACAAAAACAAACTGAGGATCGCAGCAAGAATATAGAGCGCCGTTTCATAATCCTCAATCTGCTGATTACCCCACCAGATCTGAAATGCAAAGGTAGCGTTTGAGAGTAGATCGATCAAAGGCCTCACGAAGCTCGCCTCAGCGGCTTCGTTCTGCGCCCATGTCGCAGGCGTTGTATCAACCACTTGCCATCTCCCGTCGATAAAAGCTTGGGCCCAGGCGTGAGCATGACGCTGTCTGACAATGAACATGTCGATCAATGGCTCGTACTCCTGAATGGCAAAACCTACGGCATACCTCGCGGGAATACCCAGTTGTCGTAACATCAGCACAGTAGCCGAGGCAAAGTACTCGCAGTGTCCGGCTTGCGAATGAATCAAGAATTCTTCCAGCGCATCTCCTTGAATAGCCGGTTGGTAAAGGCTGTATCTAAAATCCTTGAACACCGATTCGAGAGTGAGCAGCGGGTTGCCAGCAACGACATGTGGTGCAAGAACTTTTTCGATCAGAGTGGATTGCTCGGGTGTGATAAATGTATCAACAAGGGTCGCATCGGTAGCGAGTGAGCCTGTGCCACCAAAACTTATTTTGAATGAAGGACTGGGCACCAGTCCTTGTGCTTGCAAAGTACCGTATTGACTCTTGCGCACATTAATCGCGGGTAGATCGTTTATTCTCGTCAGATTTTGGGGTACTGGAACGAGTGCTGTATCGCGACGAAACTCGCGATAAATCGTCGCGGTGGAACGGGTGTTTTCCGGATCGTCGAATGACCATTCAAAATCACCCGAACCGGGTACTTCGTCAAAGTTCGAGTTAATAACCATCCAGCCGTTCGCTGTTGGGGTGTCGTAGCTAGCTTCCTGCAATAATCTCGGCGTTGCCTGACCTGCGCTCGGTTTGACTCGAAAAAGTATTGTATCCGACAGTTTTAATCTCCCCACCGCGCCCATTGAGGTTTTTGTGCGAAGCGGGTCGTTTCTCTGTTGAAGGTAATTCGCAATAATCTGTTGGGTCCAGTCTTTGATGGCAAGATGCGTGGTTCTAAAACCTTGATGTGTGAAGTTCGCTACCAGAAAAACTAGCGCCATCGATAGCATCCAGGTTCTGATGCTGTAGCGTGTTGATCTCATAGGGAAAAGTGCAAGCATGATCAGGATAGCAGCGATCGGGAAAAAAAAGACCCGGGGCGATACATCGCCCAGATTCGCTGTAACCTGCGTGGCGCTGGCGACTAGACATATACCAAGGTAGACAAAATTCATGTTCCAGGACTGATTAACCGATTCACGCTGTCTTCGCAGAGAATAGAACAATACATCCAGACTCATTCTATCTTTGGTGCTGTATGCAATCACTGTGACCAAAGGGAACAAAACAATGGGGGCCCACTCGATTAGCGTTGTAAGAAAGGGATAGTTAGCACGATTAAGAAACAAGTAAAAGACAACAATAATAAAACTGACGTTGGTCAGGTCGGCGATGCGATAGAAATCTGATTTTGTTAAGTTCCAGCGACGATTGATAAAAAAGCGGGCTTCCAGAGTCAAAGCGATTGGTATTGCAAATGCTAGCAGGGAGCACTGGTATCCCCAGAACAGAATGCCAAAAAATAGAACGTATCTGAGTCGTTTGTCAGGGCTATTCATAACGATAGCAATGCCTCTGCGACATTATCTGAACTTAGGTAATGGCAGCGCGAAGAATTTAACGGCTCGCTTTCGACTTGCTTATGCGAATCGGGTTGCTGGGGATTTTCCGGCAGAACGATGATAAAGGCTGTCGTTGGTACGCCTCTTGATTCAGTAAATTGTTGAAGTTGTTGATGTGCCTCTGTCCATTTACAACAAACAAGAACGCAGCCTGTCAGTTCCTGCGTTTTTGTTTTCACAAACTCTGCGAGCAGAGAAAACGGTTGGACGCTTGATGTTAATGTTGCGAGCGCTTTTAGTTGTTCGTGGTGCCCGCTGTTGTGCGATGTTGCACCAGAGTGGCAAGAAACAGTGATTGGGTTTTTCGCGCAGTAAATAAGGTCTGCGCTGGTATTTTTCTTGTTCATATGTCGAAGCAGGCTAGTCGCAACGGACACTGCCTCCTCGAGTAGCGTCGCGCTTTCAGTGTGGACATCAAGTACGAGAGATTGTCTCGGAAAATATTCGTCCTGAAATTCCCTAACAACCGGCTTCTGTCTTTTAAGCGAGCTTGGCCAGTGAATCTTTTTTGCCGAATCGTTGTCACGATAATCTCTGAGCGAGACAAACTCATCAGATGCGCCTGTAGACCAACTCGCACTCGCGCCGCCAGAGTTGCTGTTGCTTCCGCTGGGTAGCTCAAAGGATTCATTTATCCTGTAACTTTTGGGCAGTATTAGAAGTTGCTCGGGGTTAACAAACCGCTGCACGCCATAGTTCATGCCGAGCAGGTCTGGGTGCAATATCGTCGTTGTGCCTAATCTAGCGAGTCCGCGCCTGAGTGGCTCAGCTTCTACCCTTACTCTGCGCTTGCCTTTGATGGGGATCGCGTCGGCCTGTGCCGAGTTGACTCTGATGCCAGTTTTTATACTTTGTAACCAAAGGAACCGATGAAAGCCAACAAAACGATCGTATGCATTGCGGGTTTCTTCAAAGGGTTCACGCGATGACTCAAACTCCTGAAAACTGGGTGCAATAACAATGGGCTCGTCAATGATGCGAAGATCGGCTTCCACACGAGAACCAAGGTTGTTGATGACAATATCGTAGCTGAATTTTTGATTTGCTGAGACATGTTTGGGGAGTATGCGTTCGATTGAAATGGCCGGTTGATGTATTCGAACGGTGATTTGGGCAGACAGTAAAAGTATGACAAGAAGCGAAAATATTTGGTAATTGAGGGTCAGATCGGTATCAATTCCGATAGCGCCGCATACCAACGTCGCGGCGAGCACGAGTTGACCTCTCTCACTACTCTGGCGCGTTGAATATCTGTTTTTTGTTAAGCGAATGTAGGCTGGAAATATGAATTTATGGAGCATGTCGTTCAGGTCGGGACTTCAGTGCTGTTAATGATGTCTTGGATCGCTTGCTCTGCCGTGCCACCGTTGTAGTCTGTATCCGGATGTAAAGCCAAGCGGTGGGCTATCACGGGAATGGCCAGTGTTTGAATGACGTCGGGTGTCACGAACTGCTCGCCGTTAATCAGTGACATTGCTTGCGCGCACTTCATGAGCATGACGCCGGCTCTTGGGCTGGCGCCCATGAGAATGCCTTCATGGCTCCGAGTGCCCGCCACGAGTTTTACGATGTAGCGTTTCAACTCTTCGGTGATGCGAATGAGTTTAACTTCCTCCCTGATAAATTCGACGTCAACGGGTTCTAGTACCGGTAACAGATCATCAAAGGGGTGGTGTCTTTGTTGGGCTTCAAGAATCTGAAGTTCATCGTCTTCAGAGACGTAGCCCAGTTCAAAACGCATGGCAAATCGGTCCATTTGGGCTTCTGGCAGGGGATAAGTGCCATGAAAATCGACCGGGTTTTGGGTCGCAACGACGAAAAAAGTATCATCGAGTACCAACCTTTTTCCCTCAATGCTCACCTGACTTTCTGCCATTGCTTCAAGCAATGCCGATTGTGTCCGCGGCGATGCACGATTGATCTCATCTGCGAGCAATATTTGGGTGAAAACGGGACCCTTTCGGAAATGGAAATCTCCGGTATTCTGGTCATACATCGAAACGCCAAGAATATCTGTCGGCAGCAAATCTGGCGTAAACTGAATCCTGTTGAATCGGGCATTAATTGATGCGGCCAAGGATTTTGCTAGGGTCGTTTTGCCGGTGCCAGGGACGTCTTCTAGCAGAACATGTCCACCGGCGAAGAATGCGGTCAGTAACCATTGAATGCCGTGATCATTGGAACGCATGACCCCCCGAATATTATTTTCCAGTTTGGAAATTAGATTAGCTGCCGTGCGAGTCTTGGTCAGGTCGGGTTGTATGAGGGTCATGGAACGCCTTGAAAATTGCCAATTTAAAAATGAAGAAGGAAACTTCTATATTGTAATCGTCAATCATGGTTACGCAATCTGCTTTGTCCTGTTTGAACAGAATGGAAAAGCTAAGAGGGATTGCAAGAGGATACATTATTCTTTGTGTTTGCCCGGATGCCATTCGGTGTTGACAAGTATCTTCGCAGCGGCGGCACTAGGCGCTGCTTCTATCGTTGTTGCCATCGTATCATTCCAACGATTCAGAAAACCGAATAGCGAGATAACACCCACAATTTCCACAACTTGTTTATCTGTGAAAAATGCCTGAAGCGAGCTCATATGTTCTTGCTCAACACCATTGGGTGTTGTGCCGCCGTAAAGCGCTACACGCAGTGCGGCGCGCTCCGCATCAGAAAAAAGATCACTTTGTTCGAACTCAAAGGCATGTGCGACTTTCTCAGCGACAACCCCCTTTTTTACCGCATTGTGTGAGGTGTGAGCCTGGCAATACCGGCAGCCTGCGGCGTTGCTGGTGACGTAGGCGATCAATTGTTTTAAGCCGCTATCAACCTCTCCGGAGTTAAGGATGGTCCCAGCCATGGCGGAGAATGAATTAAGCATTTCAGGCCAGTGTGCCATCGTTAAAAAGCTATTGGGTACAAAGCCCATCGACTGCTCGACCATGCTCATGATGGGCTCAAGCTCGGGCAGTTCCGCTCTGGATTTTGGTTGAATGTGTGTCATATTTAGGCCTGTCAGGTTTTGCCGAACAACATATCGGTGTTGTGGTGAGGTTATCCGTATAGCGCTCTCATTCTAATACCAAATGGCAAGCGGTCGAGGTTCTGCTCTCTCGGTCGATAAAGATGGGCGCCTGATTTTTGCAGGTATCTTTTGCGCTCGGGCATCGCGGGTGAAAGGTGCATCCGGATGGCGGGTCAATCGGTGACGGCACGTCCCCGGAAATAATTTGGCGCGCCGATTTGTTATGCGGATCCGGGATAGGAATCGCTGATATCAATGATTGCGTGTAAGGGTGTTGTGCATGTCGGTAAATCTCCTCGCCAGCACCTGACTCGACGATCTTGCCGAGATACATAATCGCTATTCGGTCAGAAATATGTTTCACCACCGCCAGATCGTGGGCGATGAACAGGTAAGAAAGCGAGAATTCTCGCTGCAGGTCGATCAGGAGATTGAGGATTTGGCTCTGAATTGAAACATCGAGTGCTGACACCGGCTCATCGCAGATGATGAGGCGAGGATTCAGCGCAATTGATCGCGCGATGCCAATTCGCTGTCGTTGCCCGCCGGAGAATTCAAAAGGATATCGCGTTGTTGAGCGCGCAGGAAGCCCAACAATATCAAGTAGCTCTCGCACCCGTTGCTTGCGATACGCACTATCCCCGATTTTTTGTACGATGAAGGGCTCTTCCAGAATGTCACCGACGGTGTGTCGCGCATTGAGTGATTCCATTGGGTCCTGGAAAATCATCTGGATGTCTTGTCTGATGGGTTTGAGTTTTTTCGACCCAAGCTTACTTATTTCTTGCCCATCGAATCGAATTGATCCCGAGGTAGGATTGTAAAGCCGTGAAATGCAGCGCCCAAGTGTAGATTTCCCGCAGCCAGATTCACCAACGAGCCCAAGTGTTTCCCCTGGCTGGATTTTTAAAGATACCCCATCAACGGCTTTGTTGAATTTGCTGGTTCTCAAAAATATGCCGTCCTTGACCGGGAAGTGCATCCTCAGGTCGTCAACTTCTAATATCGGTCTGCTCATGATTTTTGCCACCTGAAGCAACTTACCTGATGGCCGTCACTGACTTGCTCAATATTTGGCGGAGAATCTTGACATTGTTCCTCCACCATCGGGCAGCGATTTGCGAAACGACAGCCTTGGGGTAGATCCAGCAATCCGGGCACCATACCCTCAATCGTGTTCAGTTTGGATTTCGGTATCGACTCTAAACGCGGAATAGATTCGAGCAATCCTTTGCTATAGGGATGTTTCGGGTTGTCAAAAAGGTCAAACACAGAACCTTGCTCTGCAACTTTTCCTGCGTACATCACGACCACCTGTTGGCATACCTCGGCGATAACCCCAAGGTCATGGGTGATCAAGATTACGGACATGCCCATTTCTGTTTGGAGTTCTTTTATCAACTCCAGAATTTGAGCCTGAATGGTAACATCTAGCGCTGTGGTCGGCTCGTCGGCAATCAGCAACGAAGGTTTGCAGGCCAGTGCAATTGCGATGACAACCCGTTGCCGCATTCCCCCTGAAAGCTGATGGGGATATTCTGTCATCCGAATGTCTGGTGAGGGGATGCCGACGCGATCGAGCATGGCAACGGATTCTTTAATTGCCGCTTGCGGTGTGATGTCTTTGTGGAGTAACAGCACCTCGGTTAGCTGTTTGCCTATCGTGTGTACTGGGTTCAGTGCTGTCATGGGTTCCTGAAATACCATGCTGATATCAGCACCGCGAATCTTTTCCATTTTATCCAGAGAGCATTGGGCCAGATTGTTGCCATCGTACAGAACTTGCCCGCCCACGATCTGACCCATGGGTTGTGGGAGTAATCGCATGATTGATAATGCAGTGACACTTTTGCCGCAACCAGACTCACCAACGATGCCTAGCGTTTCGCCTTCTCTCGCGACAAAGCTGACGTCATCAACAGCACGTACGCGACCTTCATCTGTGTCAAATTCTGTGACAAGGTGATCAACTTCCAATAAGGCATGATTCATGACATGGCATCCATATGATCGAATTTTGATTCAGCTGTCGATCCAGTCTCGCTATTTAAATTGATCGTAGACATTAATCTCGGGACCAAAAGATTCTCCACTTTTTCTTGCAGCAAGCGTTTCTTCCTTGACGCTCTGGTCGATCCAATGAACAAAGAAATGGCCTGCACTGCTTGAATGTTTGTGGTTAAAACCCTCTGGATATCTAATCCACCGCCAATGGCCCAGTCTATAAAAGGGCTGATAAAAGGCGGGTATAAATGACGCGTGATCATGATGTAGCTGGGTCATATCGTGGGCGAGTTTCATCATTTCGGCGCGATTGTCTGAGGCCCGATAGGCGTCGATCATAGCGTCCATTTCTGGTACTGCCATCGATTCCAGATTGTTAGTTTGCACTTTTATTTTGCGATCTGGATTGACGGAACCATCAGCGAGATAAGGCACATCATAAGCGTTATCGGAATGGTAGGATTCCCAGAATCGTGGGTACAGTTCTAAACTCACATTCAGAGCTGCAAAATGAATATCGTGCTGTTTTTCCTGAACCTTCTTCCAGCCGGCTGTTCCATCTAGCATTTCAATCCTGAATTCTAGACCCGCTTTTAATGCTTCCTGTTTCAGGATAGTGGGAATATCTTTCAATGACTGATAGCCCGTTGAAAGGGTAAACGACAACCGCTCTCCGGCTTCATTGACCAGAATGCCGTCGGGACCCCGCTCTTTAAAGCCAGCTGCGGCGAAGTGTGTTTGGGCTAGCTCGATATCAAACGGTCTGCTGGTCAACGTTGGGTGCGAAAAATCGCCGTAGCCATCGGACGAAGTTTTCATTCTTTCATAGTCACCTCGAAAGAACTTATCTATAACGAGCTGCCAGTTGGTTGCATAGTTGATGCCTACGCGAATATCTTTGTTGTCAAGAATAGGCTTCGCTGTATTGATCGCAAGAGAGTAGGTAGGGCGTGGTCGCTGATTGTAAAAAACGGACTTGTAGATGTAGCCGTTCGCGACATCAGGATCATCATTCGGTAGTTTGTCGTACCAGTACTCGGCCAAGTTAAGACCAAGTTGGTCGATGTCGCCCCTTTTGAATGCCTCGAATACCTTTGGAATATCACGAATGACATTAAACTGAATGCGGTCGACATTATAACGGTTGCGCCAGAATTTCTGGTCTTTCGCCCACCAGTCCTCTTGCCGCGTGAGTGCGATTGCGGTGCCTTTCTTTACATCTTCATCTTTGACAACGTACGCGCCTGTGGTGGGTTGAAACTTCCATTGATAGCGATCAACAAAATCTTCTCCTAGTGCTTTGTAAAAGTGCTCAGGCACGGGCAGCATTTGTAGCACCATATAATCCATGTCAGGTTTTGCTTCTGGTATGGACACCGAAAAGGTGTGGTCATCGAACTTTGTAATGTTGGTATATTGCGTGCCGAACCAATTGTTGTACCAAGGTGCGACAATATAGGATGACTGCATAAAGAAAAACATGAAAGTAAAGTCGTCCGTCGTGACAGGCTCGCCGTCAGACCAACGTGCCGCTGGATTAAGCCTCACGTAAACGGTCTTGCTATCTTTATCTACAGCCCAGCTCTCTGCTAAACCTGGATAAAAATTGAATTTATCAGGGTGACGATGCGCAAGCTGCATCGTGATGTAGTCCTGCAGATATGGTCTGAATGAACCGTTCGAGTCAGGGCCAACGAGTCGCATGGTACGAGGAAAATCCTGCAAGCTCGAGTATTGAACACCGCCCTTTATGGCGTCTGGTGAGCCAATATCCGGCAGTTCTGAGCCATTTTGCCAAGAGAGGTTGTCAGGCAAATCAGCGATGGTCTTAAAGGTAAAGAAATCAGGTTTGGCCGCATAGTAATCGAGTACTTCCTGGGTGTTGTCCCTGGTGATCATTTCTTCGGTGGTATCAGAAGATTCCGATCCGCCACAGGAGGCAAGAAGTGTATAGACCGCTCCCCAAACGATAGTTGTCCAGATTTTCATAAACGTCCTCGATAAATTGCTATGTTAGTTTTCGCACCACTGATTTCTTTTAGTGACACCTGGTTGCTCAGCATAAGTATTTCTTAACAGCGTCACTTGTAGACAGTAAATTTCTTTGGATCGAATGACTCGCGAACTGCTTCGCCAATAAACGTGACCAGAGTTAACAATAGAACCAACGTGACGAAAGCTGATGTCACAATCCAGGGTGCGGTTCTCAGATTGGCTGTTCCTTGTTTAAGCAGTTCACCCAAGCTTGGTGTGGGTGGTGGCAAACCAAAGCCAAGGAAGTCGAGGGCTGTGATCGAAGATATAGCGGCTACGATGGTAAAAGGCATAAAGGTAACTAAAGTCGAAATCACGTTAGGTAAAATGTGGTGAAAAATAATCCTGGTATGGGACGCGCCGATAATTTTTGCGGCCGCAGTGTAGTCTCGGGCTTTTTCTTTATAGGTTTCAGTGCGCATGTAGTAGGTCATGCCGGTCCAAGAAAACAGCACCATAACGGTTAGTAGGACGGCAATTCTGATTGGAATTGAAAACGTTGAAGGGATCACCGAAAACACGATGATCACCATGTACAGGAAGGGCACGTTGGACCAGATTTCAATCAGTCGCTGGAATACGAGGTCGAACATGCCGCCAAAATATCCCATCGCACAGCCGATAGTAATACCAATCAGATAGACCCAAACCATGAAAGCGATCGAGAACAAGAGTGCTATTCTGGTACCGTAGAACAGCCGGGCGAGAATGTCTCGGCTGGTCGTATCAGTGCCTAGATAATGTTTGAGTGCGAGGTCGGGAGGCTCCGGTTTGTATATGCCGGTCGGTGCGTGATTTTCGTAGGGACTATAGGGCACCAGCGGCATGATGACGAAATTGTCGCTCTCCTGTTTTGAAAACGCCGCCTGTAATTCTCGATAGTTCGTTTCGTAATGGTAGTCCAAACCGAAGTCTGTACCCGGGTGGAACTCCGTGTAAATTGGGAAATACCACGAGTCTTCATAGCTCACCACGAGAGCACGATTGTTCACTAGCAGTTCGCCAATTGAAACAGTAAGCAGTAAACCGGCTAGTATTAGAAAACTGTAGTAGCCACGTTTGATTTCGCGAAAGCGTCTAAATTTTTTAAGCGTTTGTGGATTCAGTTTTAACATTGATCAGCGCAACTCATTGAAAGCGAATCCGCGGGTCAACCAATGCGACAAGGAAATCAGAAATAATATTCCCCACGAGCAGTAGCAAGCTGGCGATCAGGACAACGCCCATAACAATCGGATAGTCGCGATCCAAAATCGCGGTCAAGCCCAGCAGCCCAAAGCCGTTGATGTCAAAAACGGTTTCAATCAGGAAGGAACCCGAAACTAAAAGCGTAATGTTTTGACCAAAGGTTGTTGCTATCGGAATCAGTGAATTCCTCATCGCGTGTTTAGTGACCGCGCGACGGAAAGATACGCCTTTTGCAATTGCGGTCCTAATATAATCCGATGCCAAATTATCCATAAGATGGTTTTTCAGGAGCAAAGTGACGAAAGCAAAGCTTCCGACCAAGTAGCAAAGCAACGGTAATATAGAATGATTGATCAAATCTTTTGTTTTGCCCCAAGCCGAAAGCTCATCAAATCTAAAACTGACGAATCCGCCCATCGGAAACCAGTCCAGTCGCACCGAAAAATACAAAAGCAGTAGGGCGCCGAGCACGTAACCAGGAATGGCATACCCTATGAAAATAAAAATAGAGGTGAAGTTGTCTACCGCCGTCTTGTGTTTAATCGCTTTGAGCACACCCAACGGTATGCAAACAATGTAGGTGATGACCAGCGTCACGAGGCCGTAGTAAAGAGAAACTGGAAACCGGCTGGTGATCACGTCCCATACGGGTTCGTTGTATCGGTAGGATGAGCCGAGGTCTCCTTGTATGACTTTGGTTACCCAATCGACATAAGACTCAAGCACCGGCTTGTCAAATCCATAGTATTCTTTCAGTTTTTCGAGTTGTGCCTCAGACAAGGCCATGCCTTCGCCTGCCATCTGGGATGCGCCTGCGGACGACGCATTAAATTGCTGGGATTCCATGATCGCGCGCTCAAGCGGACCACCGGGCACCAAGCGAGTGATTGCAAAAACAATAATAGTGACGCCCAGCAGTGTGGGCGGAATCAGAAGTAAACGTCGGATAAAGTAGTCGCGCATGCTGTGTTTGTTGCAGCCTTGTTATTCTCGGGCAGAACTTTTGGTTCCACTAAAGGTCGGTGATTGCTCGGATAGAGCGTGTCATCGCGGCGTAATATATATTATTTGCCGGCTCAGGTCAGCCGAGGGCAGATGTTGCCACAAAGCGTTCGCGTGTAACAGCCGAAATAGCTGATCTTAGATAATTAGCTCTCATTTCCGTCATCACTCGTAGCGTCGTTCGGCGATGAGGATCCGGGAAGGAATGTGAGAAAAGTTTACAATTTATTCAAAAAACTCATGGTGTGCTTAATCTTCTGGCGTTATTTTCGCAGGCACACACGATAAAACGAACTGAAGGGCAGCTATTCATGGATGAAAATGTAGAAGGCGCAAGTAAGTATGCGGAGCAGGCGATGGAAATGGCGGTAAGCTATGCACCAAAATTGGCGATGGCGATCGTTACGCTTATTGTTGGGCTATGGGTCATTAAAGTTGTTTGCGCAAGCTTGAGTAAAGCGTTCACGAAAAGCGATATGGAAGCGACCCTTCAGAGGTTTGTTGAAAGCCTGGTCGCTGTCGGTCTAAAAGCATTATTGTTTATTTCAGTCGCGTCTATGGTCGGCATTGAAACAACATCTTTTATAGCGATCTTGGGCGCTGCGGGGCTTGCAGTTGGTTTGGCGTTGCAGGGTAGTCTTGGAAACTTCGCAGGCGGTGTTCTCATCCTTCTATTCCGTCCTTACAAGGTTGGTGACTTTGTTGAAGCCTGCGGTCATGCAGGGGTGATAAGAGAGATAGCGATTTTCAACACAATGATGATCACCGGTGATAACAAGACGATCGTTTTGCCCAACGGCGCAGTGTCTAATGGCGCGATTACAAATTATTCGACGCAAGAAACACGAAGGGTAGATATCGTTATTGGTGTTGGTTACGACGATGATTTGAAAAAAGCCAAAGAAATTCTCAGCGGATTAATAGAGGCAGACGAAAGAATACTCAAAGATCCTGCACCGTTGGTTGTCGTTTCTGCTTTGGGTGACAGTGCGGTGGACATTACAACTCGGTCATGGGTGGCATCCGGCGATTACTGGGGTGTTTACTTCGATTTATTAGAAAATGCAAAACTTGCGCTAGATAAGGGCGGCATCAGTATCCCATACCCGCAGACGGACGTGCACCTGCGCAAAGTAAGCTGAAAAGCTCGATAACCCGCTGCGCATGCAGATGTCTTGAAGTGAATGTCTGGGGCAAATTAGCGGTAAATGTAAGGAAAAAGACACAATTTACTTTTAAAAATCGTGGTGTGTTAATTTTTCTGGGGGTATCTTTAGCGACTATTAGTAATGGGATGCTGCTAGGAGTTCCACCATGCAGGAAGATATGCAGGAAGTAAATATAGTCGCTGAGCAGGCGATTGATTTGGCGGTGAATAACGTGCCGCAGCTGGCAATGGCAGTCGCTGTGCTGCTCATCGGGCTTTGGATTATAAAAGCTGTGTGTGCAGGCCAGAGAAAGGCCCTCACGAGACGAGAGGTGAAAGCGAGTCGTCAAAGAGTGATTGAAAATTTTACAAACATCGGCCTCAAGGTGATGCTTTTTATCGGTATTGCCTCCATGGTCGGGATAGAGACTACATCTCTTCTAGCAATTCTCGGCGCTGCTGGACTCGCTATTGGTCTTGCATTACAAGGTAGCCTTGGTAATTTCGCAGGTGGTGTGATCATTATGCTATTTCGCCCTTTCCGGGTCGGAGACTTTATCGAAGCTTGCGGCCAAGCAGGCGTGGTACAAGAAATTGGTGTTTTTAACAGTGTCATCACTACGGGCGATAACAAAACCGTCATCATGCCAAACGGGGCTGTTTCAAACGGTGTTATCACTAATTATTCAACTCAGGAAACGCGAAGGGTTGATATCGTTTTCGGAGTTGAATTGTTTCTACCGAAAAAGGACCTAAAAAACGCGAAAGATATTCTCGCTGGACTGATGGAAGCGGATGAAAGGATACTGAAAGATCCTGCGCCAACAGTCGTTGTTTCGGCTTTAGGCGATAGTGCGGTCGACATTACAACACGCTCATGGGTCGCATCTAGCGATTATTGGGACGTTTACCACGATCTAATGGAAAACGCGAAACTCGCACTTGAAGACGCTGGCATTACCATTCCTTATCCACAGGTCGATGTGCCCCTGAATAAAGCGGCTTAACACACATTTACTGCTCGATGCATTGAAACAAGGCGTCAGTCAAACGGTTTGCTCTGGGCTCGTTAAACGGGTCCGAGACCATTTGATTCATCACATAGGCGAAACTTACGCCGTTTTTTCTGTCGGCAAACGCAGTCGACCCTCCCGTGCCGTTGTGTCCAAAAGCCTCAGCACTCGGTCCGTAATTGCCATCGGTGTTCAGGATAAACCCGCGTGATCTTCTTATCACGCTACCCATAACAAGATCTTGTGAAGTTTCCACTTCCGACGAGGTCGCAGCGTCAATCGCCTCCGAAGACAAAAGCCTCGTGCCTGAAAGTTCACCTTGCATAGCAAGCGCCGCATAAATTTTTGCCAGCCCTCGAGCAGACGCGTGGCCGTTTGAAGCAGCAATTTCTGCTCGCCGCCATTGAGGGCTGCAGGCATCGCGAAAAGGCGCGATGACTGGGTTTAGCATCGATTGTTTATACAAAGCGGTACTGCTTTGGTCTTGCGGCGGACGCGTTGCGGGTGATTTCTTCTCTTTGAAAGCAGACTTTGAATTAGGTCTTTTGCGAGCGCGGTTAGGTCCATTCAATGTTGCGCATCTTGCATGTTCCGCATCAGGTAGGCCTATGTAGCAATCTACGTCCAACGGTTCGCCAATTTTACGTCTGAAATAGGCGCCCAGCGACTCCCCTGTGATTCTTTTAATGAGCTCTCCTGAAAGGAAACCCCAGGTCACTGCGTGATAACCCGAGGCTTCACCCGGCGGCCAAAGCGGTGACTGTGCCGCAAGCAGGTTCGTCATTTTCTGCCAATCATATAAGTCCTCAATGACAAGTGTTTGATCGACAGCAGAAACCCCAGCCTTATGGGCAAGCATCTCTGCGACAGTGACCTTTGATTTTCCAGCTGCACCAAACTCGGGCCAGTACTGAGCAACGGGTGCGTTGTAATCAACTAAACCTTCGTCGTACAGCATCGCAACGGCGAGTGCTGCAAGTCCTTTGGTTGTAGAATAGATATTAACGAGCGTATCAGCTCGCCAAGGGTCTTCTCGTGCCACATCTTTGTAACCGGCCCACAGGTCAACCACTTTTTTGCCTTGATGATAGGCACAAACGCTTGCACCTATTTCGGAGTCAAGCCAAAAGGATGCGAAAGTTTCCTTCACCTTCTCGAAACCTGGTGCCACAGAGCCATTTATGTTCATAGATTATCGGCGTCGGGTAAGATTCCGGTGATCCGGCGGTATTATCGACGTAAATTGTGAAAATATTGATAAACAGTGTGAGTTAAATTGTGTTGTTCTTCAACCTGCAGGTTATTTCTTGAATATGGTCAGACCAGTCTTTTTGCGAGCACGATCAGAATGCCAATCTAACGCTCACCCGAATTATCTATCAGGTATTATAATGTTGCTAAGAGATGTTCTAGCTTAAAATAGAGCGAGAAACGCGGGCATTGGTCATTGTAAAAGGGTTGAAAAGTGGAAGTTAAATTGGAACAAGTCGATCATTTAAGTGCCTCGACGATCGCTCTAAGGTTCGCTCCGGTGAATGGTGAACGTATAAAATTTCGCCCGGGCCAGTTTTTTCGCTTCACCTTTAATGACAGCTTAGGCAGCTTCGAGCGTAGTTACAGTTTGTGTAATGTTGATGATGCCGTAAATAACGGCGAGATCAGCACTTCAGTGTTGGATCTTGTCGTTTCGAGGGTTGAAAAAGGCAGGGCTACCAATGTGCTATTTTCAGCTACGCTAGGCGAAGTGGCGAAAGTAACGGGGCCATACGGCCGCCTAGTGATTCCGCAAACATTGCCTCCTCGGATTATTCTCGTCGCAACAAGCGTAGGTATAGCTCCTTATCTGCCAATATTACGTCAGCTTGAAATGCCCTTAGCTGCAGGGAAGTTGCGATTAACTTTTTTGTTTGGAGTACGCGACGAGAGTGAAATTCTTTACGCTGACTATTTGGTAAAATATCAGCAAAAATACGCAGCATTTGTTGATTTTCGAGTGAGTTTGAGCCGCGATGTAAAGGTTTCTGAACCCTCTATAGCTAGTTATAGTCATGCCGGGTATGTGCAGCGGCAACTTGAGCAGCTTGTACCTGATGCTGACCAAGACCTTGTGATGTTATGTGGTAATCCAGCAATGGTGGATGAATGTTTTGATCTGCTAAAACGCGTTGGATTGACGGCGCGTCAGGTGATCAGAGAAAAGTATGTGTTCGCAAAAGATCCTGTTGTTCAACCGCCCCGCAAAGCGTTAACAGACGAGCAGCGAAGGTTGATTGCGGAAAAGATGAGCAAGTATTCGCGCTAGCTAGTTGTCCATGCCCAGTGCCATGGCTCGTATGCAATACCCCAAGGGTTGTCCCGAGGATACGACAGTGTAAAACCGTAATCGCCGGCGTTATTTTCTAGCCATCCGAATGCATTGGTTTTTTCGAAGGTTTCTTCTAGAGGCTTTTCGCCCGGCGTCGTCAGATCGATGGCTCTGCCGGTATGATGTTCACTAAAGCCGGGTGCTGCATTTACCATGAGAATCTCAGCCAGGTTGATGCCCTGATCAAGTTTCCGCTGAATGAGTGCGCATTGATATTCAACAGATCTGAAAGCAGAAACAAGTTGCAGTTCAATGTTCTCAATCGCTGCATCATTTTTCATTTGTTGCCAGGCAGCCAGAGCGCCGGGTTGCATGCGTTGATCGCGTGCGAATATATCTTGGCCCGCCGATACCAACTTTTCGGTTTCAATCTGTAGCGGCATTTTGTAGGTTTCCAAAAACGCTGATGTGAAACCTAAAGGTATCAACCGGTTGAGTAGATTATTTTTGTAATCTTCTGACGTCATGGTGTCATTATCTCAAGAAATCATCCCAAAAAAAACGAAGAGAAAAAACAACAAATGACCAACCGCCAGCACTTGCGGTTGAGCTTACTCATTTGTTGATGACAGGGGTAAACATCCTGTTCTGATCCCGTGTTGAGTTATGTTTCGACAGAAGCTGGTGGCTTCTGACAAGCTTGCGAAAGGGCCTGTTTGCAGTAGGTAAATTGAATTTGGTGTATTGTTGGACGGTCTGATGAGCATTTTCTGCTGAGCAAAAAGCCCCGGTGACAGAAAGACAATCTGATCCCACAGTGCTTCTGCCGCCTTGATTGAACTCATGGCGCCGAGTTGTACATGATAAGCAGCGGCACGTGAGGAAGTTCTGTTTTGCACGGCCGAACTGCGATGTTCAGTTTCTGCCTGTGTCATGCGCCTTTGTGAGTTGGGAAGGCGAAAATTCCATTTTTCGGGCGCCGGTATCAGTGGTTCTGCGACTGCCGTGTTTGACACGCTGGATGTGTTTAATTCCTCAAGTTTTTCGTTAGCCCTCTTGAATCCACCAGAAGCAGCTTTGATATACCATTGGATGGCAAGCTCATGGTTAATTGCCGTCCCCAGTCCCTCGTGATGCATCAGTCCTAAATTAAACTGGGCAGGAGGATAATTGAGTTTTGCAGCGCGCTGGTACCATTGAAACGCCTGCGAAGGGTCTTCCGTTGTGCCCTCTCCGTATTTGTACATTAGCGCCAAAATGGTTTGTGCCCTTGCGTCACCTTGCTCAGCGAGTCTAGTGAAAGCAGGAAAAGCGACGGCATAGTTGTTCTTGCTATAGGCCTCGGCAGCTTGCTCGAATTCCGAATCAGCGAGTGCAAATGACGGCCAAACTTGAAGAAAAACCAACAACAACAAATTGACACGATTAGTCATGATTTCTGATTTAACCCCATCCTTCTCATTTTTTCCGCAGTCTTATCCCAGCGCATTGTTTTTCCGCCTGACGAGCGATGTTACCAGATGTATTTCCGATAGGTGTCTTTGAATCATTTGAAACTTAGAAGAATCTAGCTGCAAAAAGATCTGGGCATGTTTGTTCGGGCAAAATCCACTAGGATTTGACACAGGCTGGTACGCAGAGCGGTGGTCAACTTGAGGGGCTTTTACTTGGCGGTTCGCTCGTAGCGCTGGTACAAGTAATCGATATTAGATTGATACTTTTGCTCTTCTACCACAGAGAAAATCGCCGCGGGAATTTGCGGAAAATAGACGTCGCCCTCGACTTCAGTCTCGATAGTGGTGATATGCAGTACGTCAGCGATGTCGAGTTCAAGCGCTTGTCTATATATCTCGCCACCCCCGACAATGTGCACGGGAACTCCTTTGGCGTTTGCAAGTTTCAGCGCAGCAGGAATATCAGTGACGCATTCGCAGCCTTCGTGGCGAAATGCAGCGTTTCGTGACACGATTATCGTGTCGCGCCCGGGCAGAGGGCGGCCGATTGATTCAAAGGTTTTTCGGCCCATAATCATGCAGCCACCCATTGTCAGTTCTTTGAATAGTTTTTGTTCGCCTTTTACGCGCCAAGGAATCTCATCGCCTCGACCGATAACATGGTTCTGGGCGCGAGCCGCGATGATAGTTACCGTCGGCATACCGGGTGTTTTAGTGAGTTTATCCACTGGCTTCTCGTCGATGTTGGGCATCGGTTAATCCCGATTGAGATGAATGTAATAGTTGCTTCTTGTTTTTAAAAGTAAAGTGCTCAATCACGTTCGCGACACTTCAGTGCTGCTGTCATAGGTTTCGTTTGCACTAGGTGGACGTGAAAAGACTACATTTGCTCGACGACCTCAATGCCCAATAGCTCGAGCCCTTTCTTCAGCGTGTTAGCGGTGAGGTCCGCTATCAACAATCGACTATTCCGAATGTTTTCCTCTGCCTTGAGGATTGGGCAGGCCTCATAGAAACTCATAAAAGTGCCAGCCAGTTCAAACAAGTAGTTGCAGAGAATATTGGCCTGAAAGTCTTCTGCTGCGGCCTCAAGCGTTTCCGAAAGTTGCATCAATTTAACGCCTAGTTCAAGTTCGAGTGGTTCAGTAAGGACTAGTTGGCCGTTGTTCAATGCCTCAGTTTGAATATCCGCTCTGCGAAATATGCTGCGAATGCGCGTGTATGCATATTGCAAGTAAGGCGCAGTATTGCCCTCAAAAGACAGCATGGTATCCCAATCAAAAATATAGTCAGTTGTTCTATTTTTTGATAGCTCAGCGTATTTAATCGCGCCTACCCCCACGACCTCGGCTACTCGTCCTCGTGTCGCATCATCGAGTTCAGGGTTCTTTGCATTGACCAGATCGCGTGCGCGAGTAACGGCCTCTTCAATCACGTCGCGCAGTTTGACATCGGCGCCATCTCGAGTCTTAAACGGTTTCCCATCTTTTTTCAGAATCACGCCGAAAGGACAATGTTTGAAGTCGTTTCCAGCCCCCAGATAACCAGCCTCTTTTGAAACCGCAAATAGTTGAGATAAATGTAATTTCTGTCGGGCATCGACGAAATACAAAGCTTGGTCTGCGTTGACTTCTCGTGTTCGGTATCTCACTGCTGCCAAGTCGCTCGCCAAGTAAGGGTAGCCGCCATCAGATTTCTGGACAAGCGCAGGTAGTAGGTTACCGTCTTTGCCGGTGAACTCCTCAAGAAATACGCACTTTGCACCATCAGACTCTACTAGCAGGCCCATTTCGGTAAGCTCGTTCACCACCTTGGGCAGGTCTTCGTTATAGGAACTTTCTGCTTTGATGTCTTGACGAGTTAAAGTGATATTCAGACGTTCATAAACTGCTTGGCAATGTGTAATTGATTCCTCGATAAATTGCTCCCAGAGAGCAAGGCAATGAGGATCTCCGCTCTGAAGCCTTACAACATAGTCGCGTGCGTTCTTCGCAAAAGTCTCGTCATTTCGAAATAGCGCGCTGGCCGCCATGTAGAATTTTTCAAGGTCAGCAAGTGCTGTGCTCAATTCCTCGCCCTGTGCCGCAAGCTGATCCATATAAGCAAGCAGGCTGCCAAATTGAGCACCCCAGTCCCCCACATGATTAGCGCGGATGACTGTATGACCGAGGAATTCAAGTAATCTTGCGGCAGCATCGCCGATTGAAGTGCTCCTGAGATGGCCGATATGCATTTCTTTGGCAAGATTGGGCGCGGAGTAATCGATTACAACGATTTTATTTTCCGCGCGTTCAACGTCAAGTCGATCACTCAGCCGCATGTTGCGAAGTTGTTCAGCAATGAACTCGGGTTCAAGGTGCAAGTTGATAAAACCAGGTCCTGCAATTTCGACACGTTGCAGACACTCTAGATCGAGATTTTCAACCACCTGACGGGCAAGATCGTGAGGTTTCACCTTCAGTTTTTTTGCCGCACCCATCACACCGTTGGCCTGATACTGCCCAAATTCAACCCGCTGAGCCTGTTTTGTAATTGCAGGACAGCCGGAAGCGCCCTGATTGGCCAAAGCTTGCTCGATTGCGGCGTCGAGATGTTTTCTAATATTCATCGGCGTAGTTTCAAAAAAAACGACAGTCTAGCTGTTTACCCTGCTCGGATCATCCCGGAAGCATGTAAATATACGAAAGTTTTATTGGAAGTATGTAGAGATAGCACGTTTGGTTGCTCACTTGATGGTCGACCAGGTGCTGAAAAGTCAACATTGAAAGTCTTGATGTCGAGTGGCTAGCAACCCTGTCTTTGCTTGGGTAGCATGTAGGGAGACATATGGAGGATCGAACATGAGAAACAAAGGTTTTCATCACGTCGCTTTTGCCTGCCGTGATATCGAGGCAACGGTAAAATTCTATGAAGATTTAATGGGTTTTCCACTAATACACACCGAATTAGGCGGGTCCTCGGAAGCTTTCATGAGGCATATTTTCTTCGATTTAGGTGATGGAAGCAGTCTGGCATTTTTTGATTTGCATGGTGTCGGAGAGCCGGAGGACTTTCGAACGGATATTTCAACCGGGATGGGACTGCCTGTTTGGGTTAACCACGTAGCGTTCGCAGCCGATCAGACACGTTACGATGAAGTTAAGCTGAAGATGGCTGACGCAAATATTGAACCCATTATGGAAATTGATCACGATTGGTGTCAGTCGGTTTACTACGCAGACCCAAACGGCATCATGGTGGAATTTTGTCTGGACACGCCAGGGATCGTGCCAGACCCGAAAAAAGCCAAAGCCTTGTTAACTGCCATTCCTGACGTTTGATCATGCAGTAAGAGATTGCCTGACTTTTTTACGCAGTGAATCGGTGCTGTAGGGTTTTTGGAGAAATTCGAGCTTTTCTTCAAAAATGAAATTTGTGTGAACACTTTGGTTCGCATAGCCGCTTGTGAAGAGCATTTTGGCGTGGGGATCAATCGCCCGCATGTGCGACATGACTTCTCGCCCCCCCATTTTTGGCATCACGACATCAATAATCACCAGATCAATCTTTTTGTGAATTTGACGGAATTGATTGATCGCATCAGCGCCGTCGACAGCCTCGATAACGGAGTAGCCCGCGCCTTTTAGGATAATCCTCGCAAGATCTCTGACATGCTCATTATCCTCAACGAGCAGCAATGTCTCAGTGCCACCGTCAACCGTCACAGATGGTTTTATTTTTTCCTCATCAAGCGAGGATTCGGTAGTGGGTAAAAAGATGCTAAAACATGTTCCCTCGTCCGGACTGCTGGTTACATCAATAAATCCGTCGTGTTGCGATACGATGTCAGAAACGACCGAAAGACCAAGTCCTGTACCTGCGCCCTCTGGCTTCGTTGTAAAAAAAGGTTCAAATATTTTCTCCATTGCTTCGTCGGTAATCCCAAATCCCGTATCTTTGACGGTAATCAGGGCAAAATCGCCGGGTCTCGCATGCGGGTGACGATGAGCGAAGGATCCATCGACTTTTTGATTGCGTACTGATATTTCAAGTTTGCCTTGATCTGACATGGCATCTTTCGCATTAACGGCAAGATTGATAATGACCTGTTCGAGTTGGCCAGAATCAGCAAGCACATGAATCTCCTCCAAGGAGCGGTGAATGCGCACTTCGATATTCTCTGAAAGCAGGCGATGGATCATCAGATTAAGGTCTGAAACCAGCGTGTTTAAATCGACTACCTTCAGTTGGACAATTTGTCGTCGGCTGAATGACAACAACTTCCGAGTCATCTCCGCTGCGCGATTACCTGCTCGTCGAATTTGGTCTAAAAAGTCGTCTCGCTCTTCCGCAGAAGTTGTCTTAAGTTGGCTTAACTCCGCGAAACCATTAATAGCGACAAGTAAATTATTAAAGTCATGAGCGATGCCTCCGGTTAGTTGGCCGATGGATTCCATTTTTTGAGCTGCCAGTAACTGTTCTTGGAGTGCCTCTCGGTCTGCTTTGATACGATGTTGGGTCGTAACATCGTGGAAGACGCAGGTTGTCAGATTGTGCCCCTGCCGATGCTGTTCTGCGAGTGACATTTCCAATCTTACTGAGCTGCCGTCTTTCATGACGCCGTTAATCGACGTATCAACAAATTGGACAGTCTCAGAATGAATTTCAGGGATCAGGTCTCCTAGTGCCAGCCCGATCAATTCTTCATGCGAGTAGCCAAAAATTCGCGCGCTCGCGGGGTTCGCGAAAGAGACCAAATTTTTCTCGTTAAGAATAATAATTCCGTCTTCAGCGTTGTTAACCACCTCCTTATAGTTTGCTTCAGAGGCGAAGAGTTTCTGTTCGATGTTTCTTTCTTGCGAAATATCTTTTGTGACGCCGATGATTTTGATTCCCGCAGCATTTTCGGCTGGCGCAAAATCCAATTTGGTTCTTGTCCAGACCGTCCGACCGTTTTTGTGGTCTAGTGCAATTTCGAAACTGTTTTTATCGACAACTGGCTGGTGCCAGATGCCCCAGGATTCGATGCTCTCCTGTGGGTTGCTAGTCTGCTGATCCTCTTCTTGAACCTGACGGGGTACTAATCGATTGACCTGCTCAGTGAAAGCAGCGGACAGTATTTGATTTTGTTCAATCAGTTCGCTCGTCGGATATCCGAGTAGGGCTGTGGCCGCTGGACTAATGAAAGTGAGCCCCTTATCAGGTTCCGCCATCCAAATTATTTCAGATGAAGCTTCGGACACCAATTGATAATTGCTGGACGAATGCTTGAGCGCAGTTTTTAGTTGTCGTACCTCCTCACCAAGTCGCCGGGCCTCGATATTTTTATCGAGCAATTGATGATGAGTTAGGGAAAGTTCGATTGCGGCATCGTGTGCGGTTTGTGATCTTGTCAGCATTTTTTTTAGAAACACATAGATGCCGAATCGAGGGCTAAGGCTGACGCGATAAATCGCGCCGGTTGGCGTGTGTTGGTAATCTATCTGAGGCCTTATGTAGCCCATTTGTTCAACAAGGCCTGATAGTTGACCTGTGAGAATTGCCTGAAAAGGTATCGAGGGTGCGCAACCCTCGTGCATTGTTAGCTCTATTTCAATTTTGTCTTTGTCCTGCGTGAGAACCGTAAAATCGCAGGGATAGAGCTTGGCGAAATAGCCGTGAGGGCCAAAGGTTGCTAATACATGGTCGGTTAAATTAAATAGCAGGGAGCCAACAGCTCTGTATATACGAAAATCTTTCTTGCCCCATGATTTTCTGGCAGCCTCTTCAAGTTCCTTAGTCGAAAGATAGCGGGTGACGTTGTGATGGAGTAAGGCGAAATAATCCCATTCTATGAAGTTAGAAGACTCTTCAACATAGGATCTTTCGAAGGGAAGATTGTGCAGGATGTTGTTTGGGTCGACGCTGTGTTCGCGACATAGAGAAAAGATCCACGGGATATTTCTGCATGAAGCAGTATTGTTTAGTAATGTTTTGCGCTCGTCGTGCTCCATGAGATAACTCTTCACTTGAGGCGT